>Ga0102590_1001201_pt1 | contig 41331 bp, 32 predicted proteins | sample AraplaMF_Col_mMF_FD_76859 | JGI IMG/M metagenome (GOLD analysis project Ga0102590, IMG submission 76859) | Arabidopsis root microbial communities from the University of North Carolina, USA - plate scrape MF_Col_mMF | ecosystem: Host-associated > Plants > Roots > Endosphere | place: USA... | reverse complement strand
TCAAGGTATTCTACCGGGCCTTTGAGTAATTTTATCAGTACTGCCGTAAAGGGCAGCAGTCTGGCAGGTGTTGTCATCTTGCTCAGGAATTAAACAGTAAATACGGCACTTCCACGAATTTGGTCTGATCGCTGTTGATGGGGATCAGTTCTGTGGCAGTGCTTACCACACTAACTTTATTAGGGAACTCGCGGAGGAAGCGGAAATATCCTACCACTTCGGCCAGGCCGTGCTCCGGCGGGTTCATTTCCAGGATCTCGCGGAGGGATGCCACTTTCTGCTTATGCAGGGCATGCTCCACTTTACTCCATAGGATCTTCTTATCGATAAAGGGCGTGCTAAGCGCGCGGCTCAGGCGTTCCGGATCAGCGATCTGCTCTGCTGCGGCGATGGGCTGTAATACCGTGGCAGGCGCTTTCTTGGGCGCCATCTGCAGTTTACGGTCCATGATCATTTTGATCTCCACGCCTTCTTCAATGGTGATGCCGCAGGGAACATCGGGGCGGTCCATCAGGTCGAAAGCCATTTCCTTGATAGCGCTGATCTGGCGGCGCAGGCGGCGGTGACGGGCTATTTCTTTTTCAGAGATAATGCGGCTCAGCTTCTCGGCCATCTTATCGTTGGCATCGTATACGGTGCGGCCTTGCTGGAGCAGCATGGATTTCACGTCATGAATAAACGCTTCGTCGGCAGTGATGTCGCGTTCCTGCACCAGCTCCAGCAGCTGACTGGTGAGCTCCTTCCATTCTTCCTGTCCGGCACGGGAGATGAGAAAGTCCCAGAAAGCATAAAAGCTTTTCCCCTGGCTGCTGTTACGCAGCGCGTCATATGCTTCGAAGGCGTAGCCTACGATAGCGCCTTTATGCTGTTCTGTACGTGTATGATGTTCTACGATGGAACGGTGGATCTGTTTGAAATTATCTTCCACTTCACGGAAATCGCCTATCAGCTCATAACAGAGGCGGGTAAAGAGCTCCAGCCTTTCCTGCACCTGTGCATTGTTGTAGCTGTCCGGTGCAATGCCCAGTTCTATGGCTTTGATCTCCTTATCAATTTCAGCACGTTTGTCTTTCAGCATCTGGAGCCTTTTGCGCACATCATCTTCCGTATGCTCTACGATATCGCGCAGGGAATTGAAGAGCAGCTTGAAACGGCTCTCTGTGCCCACGTGCTGGCGGTTCTGCAAACCGGTGAGCCATTGGAACACGCGTTCGGTATTGGCGCTGAGCTGGTATTGCACGGCGCCTTCGGCGTCGGTGAAATCCTGCAGGATCCTTTTCTGTACCCAGTTGAGGATATATTTACGGCTGCGGGCTTCTTCATTCTCGCCAAAGGTGATGTTGGCCTCTTCCAGGTTCTCTGTACCTTCTGTGTGACCGGAGAGGGTTTCGGCCACCAGCTGGATGAGCGCTCTTTCTTCTACCAGGAAACGGTTATCTTCCTTGAACACTTTGTATAGCAGGGGCAGCACCCAGCGGGCGTTCTGCAACCTGACCATCTGGAATGCAGGATGCGTGTTCAAGGTATATGCAATGTCTTCACTGCGCATCTGGTGTAAAATTCCAAATACCAAATTCCAAAATTGAACAGGCAGAAAGTGCTGTTCAATTATGTTCAGTTTGGCGGTTAAAAAATATTGTTTAGCAATTGCCGCTTTGCTGCGGATGTGCGGTGATGTGAAAACGCAGATGTACCAATGGACGCACGGCCAGGTGTGTGGCGCCGGTTCTTTTCAACAAAGTTTGACTTGTCATACCGGCAAATATAAATGAAAGATGCCTACCGGGGAAAAATTGGCGGCTATAGTTATTAACATTTGTGGATATTTCGAAGGCTAAGAAATTCAATGATTTACAGTAAAAAATACCCGCTAAAATGCCGCTATTTGCCAGTGCTGCCTTTTAACCTTTTATAAAAGATACCGATCTTTTAGATAATTAAAAAATTGCTCTTTTATTAGAAAGAAACTAATTTAATGTAAAATTCAATCGATTGTATAAGTAATACAAACGATTGCACTATAGATAATCTCTAATAACCTATTTCTCAGTCACTTAAAAGTTCCGTTATGAAAACACCCCTACTCTGCAGTATGCTGTTACTGTTCCTGTTACTCACATCCGGCTATTTACGTGCACAGGTAACGCTGAGCGCCAATGGTCCCGGTAGTACCTATGAGCTGATTGAAAGCGTTTTGGGAAGCGGTACTGCCGGTGAAGTGCCGGATTGCGGTCATACCTCCTTTGGCAGGCATATCACTGAGGAGTTTGACAACCAGCTGAATAAAAATGTTTTTGTATTTCACATCCACGTCACCCCGGATAATGACCGCTGCAACGGCAGTACCGACCGCCAGAGAAATGAAATAAAAACGCAGGGTTCCTCGCCCGCTAACCTCAAAGGCGCCTTGAATGAGACGGTTACCTACCGGTGGAAATTCAAGATAGATGCGGGCTTCGTACCTACTGCCAACTTTTGTCACATTCACCAGATCAAGGCAGGCGACGGAGATGACGGAGCGCCGCTCATTACCATCACGCCGAGAGCCGGCAACCCGCAAAAGCTACAGATCATCCACAGCACAGGCAGCGGAGGAACCGGCGGAGAGATCCACAGCGTTAACCTCTCCTCCTTCAAGGGCGTTTGGGTAGAAGTATTTGAGAAAGTAAAATACAGCACCAGCGGCACTTATGAGGTAGTGATAAAACGGGTAAGCGATGGCGCTACGCTCCTCTCCTACAGCAATAACAACATCAATATGTGGAGGGACGGCACCACTTTCTGCCGTCCTAAATGGGGCATCTACCGCAGCCTTAACAGCATCTCCGAGCTGCGGGATGAGCAGGTACGTTTTGCGGATTTCTGTATTGCAGAAGGCAGCGCTGTCTGTCCGAGTGGCGTAGGCGGCGGCAATCCCCCTGCTACCTTCACGCCAGCGGCCGACGCTTATGTAAGAAGCGGCAGCTACGCCGGAACTGCGCATGGCGCCACAGATCCCAATATACTGATCGCGAAACTGAACTCTTCCGGCTCTGCGGATAATGACCGACAAACCTATGTGCGGTTTAACCTGGCTGGCGTGGGCGCCAACATCTCTTCTGCTGTATTAAAGCTGTATGGGAAGATCGATGACAGCAGATCCAGCAATGTTCCCATCGGCGTGTTCAGCGTATCCAGCACCTCCTGGTCTGAATCGACGATCACCTGGAATAACAAACCTGCTACATCGGCTGCGGCGCTTGCCACTACCCCCGTTACCGATGCCACTGCCAGGTATTACTCCTGGGATGTGACCAGTTACATACAAAGTGAAATCAATGCGGGCCGCACCCAGGTCTCATTTGCGCTGAAGAGCGCACAGGTCACTGACCCGAGGATCACTTTTTCTTCAAAGGAAACGGGCTCCAATCCACCGCAGCTGGAAATAAGCACCGGCAGCGCTGCCATCGCACAAACGCCCGCGGTGTATAAAAACCAGTTGCCATCCCCATCTGCAGAGCTGACGCTCAACGTATATCCCAACCCGGTAGCGCAGCAGGCCGTCATTGATCTTAACCTGAAAACCGCCGGCAGCACCACCGTTACGGTGTATGACATGCAGCAGCGCATCATCGCAGTACTGTTAAATGCCCGTTTGCAGGCCGGCCCTCACCGCACTGTATTTAATGCGCAGCCTGTGCTTCCGGGCGCGTATATCATCAGTGTACTGCATAATGGAAAGACCTTTACAAAGACGATTGCACGGCAGTAAGATACCAGCGCATTTGTTAACTGATAAATCCACGTAACATGAAAACCCTCACCACCTGTATGCCCTGGCGGCAGAAAGCCCTGCTGGTACTTCCCATAGCAGTGCTTCTTTATGGCAGCTGTAAAAAAGAAGCTGCCATTACCACGGAAAGTGAACGGCCGGCTGTTCAATCACAGACGACGCTCCCCGGAGAGAACAATGTAACAATCGCAGCTGCCATCGGCAGCGGATGGGTTGCCTACTCTCCCACTAAAAAGATCCACCTGGACGATGAGAATGGATTGCAGATCTTTAACTGGACTTCTTACAAATCAGTTGGCAGTCCTGTTTGCGCTGACTACAGATCAGAAAGCGGCACGGAGACTTTCCGCATTGTCAATAACAAGTCCAACCGCTCCGAGATCCGCCTGCAGAACGATTACTCCACTGGCAGCCGGCAATTTGAAGGCTATGTCACTTTCGATGCGCCTTTGGATGATGAGTCGCTCATGCAGATCTTTGGCAGCACTTCAGGGGCCACCCAGCTGATGATCCGCGGATATGCCGCCGACGGAGGATCTATCAAAGGAGCCGGCCAGACATTAGCCACCAATGTGTATGGAAAGGAAGTGCATATTAACGTGATCCATTTGCAGGAAGATAAAGGCAACAGGATCAAGATCTATGTGAATGGCGTTAAGAAGGCAGACGTTGCAGATAATGAAGCCGTGACAAATTATATGAAGTATGGTAATTACGGTACGCTGAGAACCGGTACGGCTACGGTAAAGTGGAGGAATGTAAAGATATATAGGGACGGCACGGCGCCTAATTAATATGCTGAATGAGTTAGGTATGAACAGGCTGTATCGTAAGAGGTACAGCCTGTTTGCATTAAAGGGAGGAGGCACTTACCCGGAAGGGAGGCGGCTTGTACTAAGCTTATCCGCGGAGTAAGCCTTAAGTAAGCCTATAGTAAGCGGCCAGTGTAACACAAGGGTAAATGGACCTGAGGTGGACTTGATCGGGAGTTCAGGAGGGGTTGATGCGGGAGCTTGTTTTAGAGCTGGAGGGTTTAGGAAGGGGTTGAAAGTTTGAAGGGTTTAAAGGTTTGAAGGGAGGTGGCAGATGAAGAGGTGCTTTTTTAGGCGGGAAAATGGGGGATTTTGGGAGGTAGGGATATGAGGGTTGGGGAGCGTGGTGCCCGGGAAGGAAGATGGAGGAGAGTGAAGACCCTGAGGAGATTGCTTCGGCGCGGCTCTACACGTGCCCCTCGGGGCCTCGCAATGACGGGGAAGGAGACCCGTTTGCTGTTTGGGAGATTGCTTCGTCGCCCCGCGCGCTGGTCCCTGCCGCTTCTCGCAATGACGGGGAAGAAGACCCCTGCGCGTTGACGAACGAGGAAATGTTACGAAAGGCAAAACGTTTACGAGACGCTTTTGCGATGAGCGCATCTGGTATCAATAACTGATCAGCAGGTACAACAAGGTGGATCACATTGGCGGCTATATAGCGGCGGTCGTATGAAGGTACCAGGATGCCGTTGGTGGCTTTACAGGCCCGGCATTGCAGGGTGACCATTAGTACGCCCTCTCCTTCAGTGGGAACGTTTAGGGCAAGGCCGTTGAATGGAGTATCCTCATCGAGGGCGATGATGGCGGAGGAGGCTTCGGAGCTGATCACACGCTGCGTACGGAAGTCGATCCTTACGGCGATGAGGCGGACTTCCAGGTGTGTGTTAGTCCCTTGCGGCTCCAGTTCCTGGGCAGGGATGTGGAGGGTGCCGCTTACCGTGAATATGGGTGGAATGGTGAAGAGCTTTTCCAGGCCGGTATGGCGGTTGAAATGGAAGCCTTGCAAGTCAGGGAAGTTGTCAGGGCCGGCTTGAATGAACAGTTTGTTCAAGCGGTTCACCAGGGAGCAGTCGTAACGTACGTCCAGGTGAGGACGGAAGGCGTTACGAATGAGCTTCCCTTTCCGGCTGGCAATGCCGAAGTGACGGGCAGCGCGCCTGGTGGCGGCTGTCTGTCGTACTTTGTCCGGCATGCTACGGAAGAAATATTTGCCATTTCTACGATAGCCTATGACGTTATCAAGTCTGCCGGTGAATTTATGAATGCCGACCTGAAGGGCCATGATAAATTATTTTATATAAAAATACGGGAAACCTGCGAATGGGAGATCAAGGGGTCAAATTTGTTGATTAAGATCAATTTAGTGCTAAAATTTGTTATATTTAGCATTGAGAGTCATAAGCGTTACACTGTCCATGTCCGAAAAAACTGATCAACCAAATATCCTAAGGCCGCCGTCCTATGGTGCCATTTTTGCGGCAACAGCTACCTGTACCTTACAAACTATCCAGCGTTATGCCTTTTGCAAATGACGATATAGTACCGATCACCAGGCTGGCTGCTACCGTATGCAGAAAAGCCGCTGCCAGCATCTATTTCCCTGATGAACAGGGCCGCTGGCGAACGCAGGAGGGTAAGCCCTGCAATGCGCTTGAACAGCTGCTCTGCCATGCCGTGGTACAACACCGTCCTTTCTTTGAAACAGCTGATATATTACAGGAGCCAACGCTCAAAAAAAGCGGGAGCGGCAGTCCGGGTTTCCGGTCTTTTGCAGGCGCCCTGCTGGAAAATGAGCAGGATGCGCCCATAGCCGTACTGGCCGTAACGGACAGCCACCCGGGTACGCTGAGTGAGGAACAACGGGAATTATTTTCCGCAGTGGCCGACACTGCCGCCGTTATCGTACGGCAGGCCATCAAAGAACGGGTGTTAAAAGCCAGCGAACAAAAGTACCGTGCATTTTTTGAGAACGCAGAAGCGTTGATGTGCCTGCATGATCTTAAGGGAAAACTCCTGGCTGTAAACCCTGCCAGCGCCACAGACCTGGACTATCCGCTGGAAGAGGTGAAAAACAAAACACTGTTTGACATTGTACCTGCCAATTACCATGCAGGCCTTCATCTTTACCTGGAACAGATACAAAAAGAGATCCGTGTAAAAGGGATCATGCATACCCTTCACCGCGACGGATCCACGAGGATATGGCTGTTCAACAACGTATTGATGAAAAATGACAACGGTGAAGAATATGTGATAGGCAATGCCCTCGATATTACGGAGATGCATAAGCTGGAGCGGAACCTGAAACGCACCAAGGAAGCGCTGGAACAGACCAATTCCGTAGCGCGTATCGGTTTCTGGGAACTGGATATGCAGAAACAAAGACTATTCGGGTCGCCTATCGCCCAGCAGATACAGGAAGCGCCGGATAATTTTGAACCTGATCTTCCTACCATCCTCACCTTCTACAAAGAGGGAGAAAGCAGGCAGAAGATAGCGGCAGCGGTTGACGAGGCCATCAAGCTGGGAAACGGCTGGGACCTGGAACTGCAGCTCATCACCAACACCGGACGGGAAATATGGATACGGTCCATCGGACATTCGGAATTTGTGAACGGCCGCTGCAAACGCATATACGGCACTATCCAGGATATTGACGACCGGATGAAGATCTTCATCGAAATGCAGCAGTCAAGAATGCAGCTTGCCTCCTTTGTAGCCCACGTGCCCGCAGCAGTAGCCATGCTGGATGACACGCTGCATTTTATCACCTGCAGCCGCCAGTTCCTGGATGATTACCGGCTTACAGGGCAGGACCTGAAAGGTAAGGCGCTGTACGAGGTTTTTACAGATCTGCGGGAAGACTGGAAAGAGATCCATCAGCGGGCGCTCCAGGGCGCCATTGAACGAAAAGAAGAGGAAGCCTGGCGGCCTTCATGGTCCGACCAGGATCAATACCTTCGCTGGGAAATACGGCCCTGGTACCAGTACGATGGCACTGTGGGCGGCATCATGATCTTTACGGAAGATATTACGGAAGAACGCCTGCGCCGCGAAGAGCTCAAAGTTGCCAGGCAAGTGGCCGAACAGGCCAGCAAAGCTAAATCAGAGTTCCTGGCCAATATGAGCCATGAGATCAGGACGCCTTTAAACGGCATCATCGGTTTTACCGACCTGCTGCTGAAATCAACGCTGAGCGAAAACCAGTACCAGTATCTCGGCATCGTGAATGAATCGGCCAACGCCCTGCTGAACATCATCAATGATATCCTGGATTTTTCGAAAATAGAGGCAGAGAAACTGGAGCTGGACATCAGCAAATGCGACCTGCTGGAAATGAGCAGCCAGGTAAGTGATATGATCAAATACCAGCTGCAGAAAAAGGATATTGAAATGCTGCTCAACCTGTCTCCCGAGCTGCCCAGGTATATCTGGACAGACGACGTGCGGCTGAAACAGGTATTGGTCAACCTGCTGACGAACGCCGTGAAGTTCACCGAAAAGGGAGAGATCGAACTAAAGGTCACACCGGTTAATCCCTACAACGAGGGCAATGTCATCCTGCGTTTCGAGGTGAGAGACACCGGCATCGGGATTCCGCAGGAACACCAGCGCAAGATCTTTGAAGCTTTCTCGCAGGCAGATCTTTCCATTACCAAGAAATACGGCGGCACAGGCCTGGGACTGAATATTTCCAATAAGCTGCTGGCACTGATGAACAGCCGTTTACAACTGCAGAGCACCCCCGGGCAGGGATCTGTTTTTACTTTCGAGATCCCGGTAAAAGCGGAGTACGAAGAACGCATCCAATGGGAAGGTACCGAGCGTATACAAAAAGTGCTGATCGTGGATGACAATGAGCACAACCGCATTATCATCAGCCAGATGCTTTTATTACAGCACATCACATCAGACCAGGCCAGGCATGGTTTGGAAGCCCTGGAACTGCTGTCTGTCAACACCGATTATGATGTGCTGATCATAGATTATCACATGCCGCATATGGATGGACTGGAAACCATCAAAAAGATACGCGAACAGTTTGAAGAGCCGAATACCTCGAAACCTATCATCCTGCTGCACAGCTCTGCAGATGATGACACCGTGATGAGGGCCTGCGAAAAATATAATGTATCGCAGCGCCTTATCAAGCCGATCAAGATGCAGGACCTGTACAATGCACTGTCTGGCCTCTACAGAAAAAAAGAACAGCACAGCGCCGTTGCGGCAACACAAAGTGTAGCGTTACAGGACAGACCATTGAAGATCCTGATCGCAGAAGACAATGCCGTCAACATGATGCTGGCCAGAACCATCATCAAGCGGGCTGCGCCCGGCGCAACGATCAGGGAAGCGGAGGATGGCAATGCCGTGGTGGCCTTATCGATAGAAAGCAAGCCCGATCTTGTATTCATGGATGTGCAGATGCCCGGGCTGAACGGTTACGAAGCCACACAGAAGATCAGGGAAGCCTATGGCGCCAGTCTTCCCATCATCGCCCTCACCGCCGGCAATGTTAAAGGAGAAAGAGAAAAATGCCTGGCCGCAGGTATGGATGATTTTCTACCCAAACCCTTTGTGGAAGAAGATATGATCACCATACTGGAGAAATGGAGCTACTTTGTAGACGCTGGTGAAAGCGGAGTGAACGGAGCCGACGTCAACAAAGACAAAGAGCATTTTAATAAAGATGTATTAGTTTACTATCTTGGTGGAGAAGTGGATGAAGCCCTGATGAAACATGTGATCAGCACCGGGCTGGAGGAGCTGAGCAAGCTGGAAGAACGGATCAACAAGGCCGGTATGGAAGATGAACGGGAGCTGTTTCACATCGGTCATAAGCTGTACGGACTGGGTATCACTATCGGCCTTACTGCGCTGGCAGAACTTGGACAGCAGCTGGAAAAGGGCGCCGGTATGCAAGCCGCCGAACGCGGGCATTTAGTAAAAGAAATACTGCGAGAACTACCATATTGTAAAAAGCTGATGCAAAATTCTATTGAGGCTTTATGAAAATTCCGCCATTACACCAATGGATCCCCGCTTTTAACCGCTTCCTGCTGTATTCAGCGCTGCTGCTGGTAATGATATTTTTCCTAAGACTGGTAGACATGCTGGGATTGCGGCTCAGCGGGAAACTGCCCGAGCTGCCGGGTGTGATGATCTACCAGGCATTGCGCACAGATGTATTTACATTTGTGAGCATCGTACGCTGGGTAGTGCTGCCCTACCTGCTGTTGTACATGTTCATCAGCAACAGGCTGGCCAACGGCCTTTATCTCTTCCTGATCGCTGTGTATGCCATCACCAGTATTGCGCTCATCATCTACTTTCAGCAAACATCCATATTGCTGGGTGCAGATATATACGGTTATACCGCTGACGATATCAAGCTGACCATCGGCGCTGCCGCCGGATCTTTCAAGCCGGCCTTCTTTGCATTGCTGCTGGCATTGCTGGCCACCATCACCATACTGATCGTATTAATTGCCCGCCGGCATGTCAAAGGCGACCGGCGCGGTTTCTGGTTTGTGCTGCTTTGTTTGTTCTTCTTCCGGGTGCCTGTAGCCCAGGAGCTGACGGCCAATCACCTGGGCACCGAATACACCGGTAATGCGGCTTTGAATAAAACAGGTTATTTCCTTACCAGGTCAGGACAACATTTCTTCCCGGAAGAGCGCAGCCGTGATATGGCTGATCTGGCCATTCCTGTGGACTACAAATATGTAGGTGGCGATGCTTATCCCTTTTTACGCGAAGCAAATACGCCGAATGTGCTGGGCTCCTTTCTGCGGGTAGACAGCGCCCGTAAACCCAATATTGTGATCATACTGGTAGAAGGGCTTGGCAGGGCCTTCTCAGGAAGAGGCGCCTACCTGGGTAGTTTTACGCCCTTCATTGATTCGCTGGCGCAACACAGCCTGTACTGGGAAAATGGCCTGAGCGGCGGGGGCAGAACATTTGCCGCGCTACCTACTGTATTAGGTTCGCTGCCCTTTGCTAAAAGCGGCTTTAATGAACAAGGGCCTGATATGCCGCCTGCATTGACATTGATGAATATCAGCAGGCATAACGGCTACCGCGCCCGCTTCCTGTATTCAGGTAATGCCGGTTTTGATAAGATGGACCAGTTCCTGCAAAAACAGGGAGTGGATAGTATTATCCATGAACCTAATTTCGGGAACGGGTATGAAAAGCTTCCCTCCTATGCAGGATTTAGCTGGGGCTATTCTGACAGGGCGTTGTTCCGTAAATATCTTGAAAGCACACCGGCTGATACGACACAGGCAAGGCTGGATGTATTGCTGACGGTATCTACCCACTCCCCTTTCCTGATCCCCGGTCAGGACTATTATCAGCAGCTGGCCACTGACCGTATGCGGCAGCAGGGTGCAGATTCTGCCAGGATGAGCGCCTTCCTGCAGTACCGCGACGTATATACGTCAGTGATGTATATGGATGATTGCTTGCGGGGCTTCTTCCAGGCCTTTGCAAAAAGACCGGATTATCCCCATACCATTTTCCTGATCACCGGAGATCACCGCCTGCCGGAGATCCCGATGCGCTCTAAAATAGACCGTTATCATTCGCCCATCATTATATATTCTCCCTTGCTGGCGCGCACCGCCACTTTCAGCGCTATATCGTCGCATTTTGATATCAGTCCCAGTCTGCTGGCTTACCTGCGCACATACCCTGGCTTCTCTGCCCCGCAGCAGGTTACCTGGGTGGGCAGCGGACTGGATACCGCGCGCGGTTTCCGCAACCTGCATCATTATCCGTTAATGCAGACTAAAAACGACCTGGTGGATTATGTAGATGGCGCCTGGATGGTGAACAGCGGCAAGCTGTTCAAAATACTGCCCAACATGGACCTGGAGCCGGTGCAGAATGATACGATGCAAAAGCGCTTAATGTCCGGCTTTAATTACTACCTGGATAAAAATGATAAGATGGTACAGCGGAAGCAGCTGATACCCGATTCACTTTACAAAGCCTATACGAAGTAAGGATCAGAACCTGCGTTGCAGGATAATGCCGATATTGACCTGGTTGCCATAGGTCTTTTGGCGGAATTCTTCATAGTACCAGGTAGCCATCGCTCCTATAATGTTCTGCCGGCCAAGGGTGCGTTGATAACCCAGGTTCAATTTGTAGGACGTAAGATTGGTGTTAATGGAATAGTTGATGTTGTTACGCTGATCATCCGGAGAGATCCCGGTACCGAGCCCCAGGGTGATAAAATCATCTGCCCCGGCTGTATAGTAGCGGGTGGTGAAAGTAAAGGAACGCGACAGATCTCCTTCTCCCGGCGTAAGATAAGTACGCAGGTTGAACCAGAAATTGCTGTAATATTTGCCAACAGAAGCGGTGTATACCCATACCGCATCATCGAAGTAGAGGTAGCGGAAACCTAATTCCGCTTCAAAAGCAGCGGGCAGGTTAGCATACAGGGAAAAGCCGGCCCGGTATTTTGGAAAGATGCTACTGCCTGAATAACCTGCATTCACATAGGAATAAAAGGTGGGCGAAATGCGGGGATAGGCTTCTATTTCTCCCTGCAGCCCGTCTTCCCCGAATTTATGACCGTAGTTGAGCCGGCCTATCACCGTTCCCAGCTTTGTTTGCCGCGAATAGCCGATACTGGCCAGGTGCCAGGGCTGATCGAAACGTTTATCGAAATAGGTGTAGTCATAGCTGAGGTCTATTTTATTTTTGCGCACCTGGTCTTTAATACTGTTCAGCAGAGCCCTCGCCGGGCCATTGGAAGGCTTGATGGCCAGCAGCTGGTTGGCCGTCTGCGCCGCTCCCTGTAATTCCTTTTTGGCTACCAGCACACGGGCTTTTCGCAGCAGCAGCTCTTCAGAGCGGGGATAATGCTGCAGTCCCTGGTTGACATATACAAGGGCGGTATCCGGCCGGTCGTTCCAGTATTCCAGGTCGGTAATGGCCACGTAGGCATCCTCATAATCGGGGTGTGCCTGCAACACATAGTGGAACTCAGCCCGGGCGCTATCGGGGTGATCACTCCAGGTATATACCCGGCCCAGGAACACGCGGATGTCGCTATAGTCAGGACTTTTTGCCAATGCCTGGCGGCTCAGCTGAATAGCCAGGGGATAATTTTTGTTGTCAAAGGCCGCTTTACGGGCGTCCTGGAACAGCTGATCGGATGAACGCTCATCCTGGGCGGCGGCCCGCAGACATGTGCAACAGATAATCAGGTAAAAAAGCCATGCTCTTTTCGACAAACGGGGAAGATCCATCATAGTAACAGGTGCATTCGTAGTTAAAGTTATTAATAATTTCTTAACTACCTGCCATTATACCTAATTTAAGGAAGGGATAAACCGCTGATATTGCGGACATTATTTGGCACAGAATATGGCCTTTTTAGTATATTTACTTAGAGTTATATAGTAATATTTCCGAAGAAGACCGAATACCACAATCCACAATTGTATGAAAATCTTACTTGCCGAGGATGACAACCTGATCCGAAAGACGATAGAAATCAGACTGGTAAAGGATGGCCATGTTATCATAGCCTGTGCAGAAGGCACCACGGCGCTGGAGAACCTTAAGAGCGACCCGCCCGATATGGTGATCACCGATATTATGCTACCGAGTGCATCCGGACTGGAGATCGTCAGCGCGGTGAAGGACGTGGTGGCCGACAAACCGATCAAAGTAATTGTACTATCCGCCATGGGTCAGGAAGATATTGTAGAAGAAGCCTTCAAGCTGGGGGCGGATGACTACATGACCAAACCGTTCAGCCTCACTGAGCTGTCAATCAGGGTGAAGAAATTATCAGGCAAATAAAAGCCATCAAATCCATTTCCCTTGATAAGGCCGGATACAATACGTCCAGAACTGCTTTACTTATACACTGCCGTTTTCATAGTTGTCATTTTGCTGATACTATTGAGGACAAATTATCTGCTGCGTAAACGCAGAAAGAAATTCGAGATAGAGCAGCAGGTACAATCCGTTTTTGACGAATGGCTGAGCCATCTGCTAACGGAAGACTTTCCCCACGACGATACTTTTATAACACCGGAATGGCTGGCGCCGGGCGCTAAGAACAGGATTGCGCGGCAATATGCCATCAACCAGCTGATCAGCACCAAGAAGAACCTGATCGGCCTGGCAGGTAAGAACATTGTATGGCTGTATGAAAAAATGGGATTGAAGGCAGACTCTATCGCCAAATTCCGCCACCCGGTGTGGCATATCAAAGCCGCGGGCATTTACGAGCTGTACATGCTGGACCAGGAAGACATGAAAGCTGCTATTGCAAAACATACCGACCACCGCAACGCCTATGTGAGGATGGAAGCGCAGACAGCCGTACTGGCCTTTGCGGGCTTTGAGGGCCTGAACTTCCTGGACACCCTGACCAGGCCCATGAACGACTGGCAGCAGCTTAAGCTTATTGAACAGCTGACACCCCTGGATCCTGGTAACCTGGAACATCTTCACATCTGGCTGAACGCCGGCAACCCGGATGTAGTGCTTTTTGCGCTGAAACTGGCGGGCCTCTATCAACAGATGCAGGTGGCAGACGATGTGATCCTCCTGCTGAAAGACCACCGGGAAAAGATACGGGAACAGGCCATCAAGACCCTGGTACGGGTAGGCGATGAAACCGCTCCCGCTATATTGATACAGCGGTATGCAGTAGAAACAGAGAGCAACAGGAAAACCATCCTGAAAAGCCTGGAATCCATGGCAACAGACCAGGACCTGCCTTTCCTGCAATCCCTGCTGGATGGCGGTGATCCCGGCATACAGCTGCAGGTGGCCAGGATCATGATGAAATGCTGCCGCAACGGCGATGCCCTGGTAAAGGAAAGATCCATTGCACCGGGAGATACTTTTCAGCAGCTATACCTTCACATTAAAAGCGAAATGGCACGATGAACATAGGTGAACAAATAGCGTTATTTTTCATGGCAGGCATCTTCCTGTACTCTGTTGCGCTGGTGATCTTTTATGTTTTCATTGGCATGAATTCTATTGCAGCGGTGAGGAGGTACCTGCACAAAAATGACTTTACCGATTACCGGCTGCTGGCATCCTCCTCTTATGCGCCATCCGTGAGTATACTGGCGCCCGCGTATAATGAAGGGCCTAATATTGTTGAGAATGTAAGATCCCTGCTTTCCCTTTACTACAACAAGCTGGAGCTGGTAGTGATCAATGACGGCAGCAAGGATGACAGTCTGCAGCGGCTGATAGACGCTTACGGACTGGAGAAAGTAGATTTCTTTGTGAACAGCCGTATTCCTACCAAAACGGTAAGAGGCGTATATAAAACCAAACATCCTGCCTATAACAAACTGGTAGTAGTCGATAAAGAGAATGGCGGTAAGGCGGATGCGCTGAATGTAGGGATCAACATCTCCAGCAACGATTATATTATCTGTATAGATGCAGACTGTATCCTGGAGCAGGACGCTATCCTGAAAATGGTGAAGCCTTTCCTGGAAGAAAAGGATGGTAAAAAGGTGATCGCCTCCGGGGGGGTGATCCGCATTGCCAATTCCTGTGTGGTGAAAGACGGGCGACTGGCGCGTGTTTTCCTGCCGGAGAATTACTGGGCGCGGATGCAGGCGCTGGAATACATACGGGCATTCCTGTTAGGGCGTATGGCCTGGGCACAGCTGAACGGCCTGCTGCTGATATCAGGCGCCTTTGGCGCATTTGACAAGGAGATCGCTATCCGCTGCGGAGGATATAATACTCATACCGTGGGCGAAGATATGGAGCTGGTAGCCCGTATGCGCAGGTACATGCATGAACAGAACGAGCCCTATGTAGTAACCTACATACCCGACCCGCTCTGCTGGACAGAAGCGCCGGAGAACACTAAAATACTGGGCCGTCAGCGGAACCGCTGGATGCGGGGCACGATAGAGACACTGCGCTTTCATCAGAAGATGTTCCTGAATCCGCGGTACGATCTGCTGGGTGTATTGAGCTATCCTTACTGGTTCTTTTTTGAAATGCTGGCGCCGGTGATAGAATTTGTAGGCATGATCGCCTTCCTCGCAATGGCCTGGATGGGGCTGATCAACTGGCATATGTTCTTTGCTTTCCTGCTGTTCATTATTTTCTTCGGATATCTTAACTCCATCTTTGCGATCTATATCGAAGTATTTACGTATAACCAGTACAATCGAAGAAAGGAAATGTGGAAGCTGATACTGGCGGCGCTTTCGGAACCGTTTATCTTCCATCCTTTTGTGGTATGGTCTGCTATCAGGGGGTATTATGATTATTTTATGAAAAAGAAAGCCTGGGGGGAAATGACGAGAAGGGGATTTGGGACGGCGCAGGGGAAGGTGTAAGGGGGATTTATGGAAATTGTATAAGGCCTGCATCTTATGGTTACCAGTTTATCCCTATACCTTATATCTAAATTGTCGCAAACCGCCATTATGAAAGTCGCTTCTACCCACCTTATCAGCGGCTGTTTAAAAATACCTTTGGTGCATCATGCTCACTAAAACTTTGCATCATGGCACGTTCCAATCATTATGCACCGGCAACAGGATTGCTGAATAAACAATTTACCGCCACCTTGCAGAAGAGCCCGAATAAGGGTGGATGGACTTACCTGATATGGCCGGAATCCGTGGCGTTCTTTGGCACCAGGGGACTGGTAAAGGTACGCGGCACTATTGACGGACATCCCTTCCGCAGCTCTTTTATGGCGCTGGGAGATGGTACGCATAAGCTGCCGGTGAAGGCGGACCTCCGGAAAGCCCTGGGAAAGGATGCAGGAGACAGTGTGACGGTGAAGCTGGAAGAGCGGTTGATGGAGTAGCCTGATTGCGATAAATTTTCTAAAAGATAAAAGCCCTGTTTATCGGGATAAATTCGTTTTATATCGATTTGCCCCAAAAAATTGTTAATTAATTAAAAAATAATAATAGTTTTACATGATAAGATTACAGCCAAAATCATTTACGCTGCAATACAATGTGAATTTGTGAAATGTGAACAATGAGCCTGCTTGGAGGACTTCTTCCTTCTAAAACGCTCTCCTATTCTACTCGTTAATCCATGTTTGTTTAATGTTCAAAAGATAGCGCACTTATCTATTAAGGGGAATCATCTGCACTACCACCTGGTGCAGCATTAGGGCAGCTGTTGCTATTACTTAAGATCAACAATGAAAACGTGCTGGTTTTTCACAAGAGATGACCGGCAAGGACAACTTATGCACGATCGTTAAAACAGCGATAACGTCTTTTAAAGTGTAACTATGAGAAAACAGCGTCTATTATGCCTCATGGTATTGCTATGCCATGTACTTTCCCTGCCATTGATGGCACAAACAACAACCAAGATCACCGGAACTGTTCTTGATGAAACAGACAGCCCTGTTCCCGGCGCAACTATCCAGATCAAAGGAGGAGGCGCGGCCATTGCCGATGGAGAAGGCGCTTTCAGTCTCAATGTACCGAAGGGCGCTACACTTATTATCAGGGCCATCGGTTATGAGAAAAAAGAAGTAGCCGTAACCGGGGCTGTACTGAATGTAAAACTGAGCGTCGACAAAAAGATGTTATCAGAGGTAGTGGTAACGGGTGTGGGCACCGCCACCAGTAAAAAGAAACTGGGCATCGCCGTTGAATCCGTTACGTCAGACAAACTGGCGGCCGGCCCTGCAGCCAGTATTGACCAGGCTTTGATTGGTAAGATACCAGGCGCGCAGATATCCTCTGTGAGCGGTAACCCCGGCGACCCTACGAATATTGTGCTGAGAGGTATCAATACGATACAGGCCGGCACAAAGCCAATGATACTGGTGGATGGCGTGCAGGTATCCGCTACGGATTTCAACTCCCTTGACCTGAGCATTGTAGACAGAATAGAGGTGGTACAGGGCGCAGCTTCTGCCACCATATACGGCGCACAAGGTGCTAACGGCGTTATACAGATCTTTACCAGAAAGGGAAAGCTGGGCGCTCCCAGGGTGAATTACTCCAGCAGCTATGCTGCTAACAGTTATATCAACAGCGGTGATGTAAAAAAAGCTACACTGCACCCGTATTTAACAGACGCCAACAATAACATTGTAGATGCCTCCGGCAATATCCTACAATATAATGACGTAGGCTCCATTAAGGGCATCTCCTATACTTATGGCGGCGCTACACGCTATGCGGCGCTGGATCCCCGGAATATTAACAATAAGCTGTACAATGCCAATCTGAAATATTATGACCACTTTAAACAGGTATTTCAGACGGGCAGCACACTTAATAACAACATCAATGTTTCCGGCGCATCGGATAAAAGTGATTACCTGCTGTCTGTTGCCAACAACCATACCGTGAGCCCGGTGATGAAGAACGGTTATGTAGACCGCTCCAACTTCACCGCCAATCTCGGTACGGAGATATTTAAAGGGTTCAGGCTGCGTTCCATTACCCAACTGGTATACACCAAGAATACGCTTACTCCCGGTCTGGGCGCCGCAGGAGGCCCTGTATACGGTAAAGGCAATACAAAAGGGAGCATCGGCAGGATCTACAGCTACCTGAACACCTCTCCTTTCTTTGACCTGAACTACAAAATGGCGGACGGTAATTCGCCTGCCTATCAAACGGCCGATTTCTTAAGCATCAATGCCTTTAACCCGTTCTATACCCAGCAGTATGCAAGCGGCCGGGATAATAAAGTAGACATCGTACAGATCTTCAATGCCAACTACAGCGTGAACAAGTTTGTGGAGCTGGATGCCAAATATGGCCTCAACTACCGCACGGAAGGCGCCACCTGGACCTATTTAAACCAGACCGGCAATAAGAACGCCGAGTACTATGATACCTGGGACAGCTACTATGCCGGTGACCGCAAAGGTGAAATAGACCGTTGGAACTACAACACTGTTTTCCAGAACTTCCTGGCCAGCGCCTATTTCAAAACAGACTTCAGGAACGATTTTCATATCAACCTCCCTATCCAAACCAGCACACAGGTTGCTTTTGACTACCGCAAGAACAAGTATAAAGAACAGGGCGTATATGCATTAGGGCTGCCGCTGGTAGCGCCTATCAACACTTCTACTGCTTCTGAAATGCACTCGTCCACAGACTACATAGAAACTTTTGTGACCTATGGCTACCTGGTGAACCAGAAGATAGACTTCGGCGATTACGGCGGCATCACCGCCGGGTTCAGAAGCGACTGGTCTTCTGCCTTTGGCAGCGGTTCTGCTCCATTCACTTTCCCGCATGCAGACGGCTATATCCTGCCTTCCAATTTCAATTTCTGGAACGGTTTGCAGGACAAGATACCTTACTTCAAGCTAAGGGCGGCTTATGGAGAGGCCGGCATACAACCAGGCCCGTTTGACAGGTATCCTACACTGGACCAGGCGATAGTAGGCAACGAGCTGGCTTATTCCAATAAACAGACCGCTAAGAACCCTGCCCTGCAGGTGGAAGTGTCAAAAGAATTTGAAGCGGGTACAGACTTTACCGTTAACCTTGGCAAGGGCAACTGGCTGGGGTCTCTGAACGGTTCATTCAGCTACTGGAAACGCAAGAGCGAAAATGTGATCTATAGCGTAAGCTCGGCGCCTTCCACCGGTGCTACCGGTATACTCACCAATGCCATCAACCTGTCTTCCCGGGGCTATCAGTTCCAAATAATGATACCGGTGCTGAACAGTAAAGCGCTTAGCTGGAACTTTACCACCAACTTTGGCCACCAGACCTCTACGATAGACAAGATCAACGGCGGCTCTGATATTATCCTTACTTCTGCAGCGGGCAGCACCTCGCTCGTGTTGACAGCCGGACAAAAGATAGGACAGATCTACGGGCTGAAAGCATTGACCAGTGTAGACGAAACCGCAAAAGACGGCAGCAAATACATATCAGCTGCCGATGCAGGTAAATACCAACTCGTGAACGGCCGCCTGGTAGATACTGCCACCCGCGCGATACAGTTTTCTTCCGATACCTATGCCTTTGGCGATCCTAATCCGAAGTTCAATACGTCCTTTATTAACGAATTCAATTATAAAGGCTTCCTTACTTTCTCCTTCCAGTTTGACTGGGTATATGGCAGCCACCTGTACAACCAGACCAAAGAATGGATGTACCGCGACGGCATTCATGGAGATTTTTCCAAACCGGTTACCATCAACGGCGTTACCGCCGCCTACACAGCTTACTACATGAGCGCCTACACGGGCTCATGGGGCTCTGCCTACGGACCGGGCAACAATGCCACCAAAGATTACTTCTATGAAGATGCTTCTTTTTTAAGATTAAGAAATATTTCGCTCGGATTTGATTTTGCAAAAGTGTTCAATATTCACAGCGTTCAAAAGCTGCAGCTGGTGTTAACCGGTAGGAACATCCTGACAGTGACAAAGTATACCGGCTTTGATCCGGAGATCAGTTCAGGGGCCGTGAACTCTGCCTTTGACAGAGGAGTGGACCATAGCACCATCCCTAATTTAAAATCGTACCAGGTTGGCTTAAATGTAGGGTTCTAACAATTTTAAAAAAGAAGATCATGAATAAAACAAAATATGCTTTAATACTTTTTTGCGCGATACTACTGCTAGGCACAGCCGCCTGCAAGAAAGACCTGAATGTAGGCAATCCGAATGAGCCTACCATAGAGAGCAATGTGAACAGCGAGACAGGAATCATATCTCTGGCCGTAGGAGCCGTATATATCAACGGTTTCAAGAACGGAGACGACTGGCTTGGGAACAGCTATTTCTCACTGCCGTATGGCTATAGTGAACTGCTGGGCGACGTAGTGGGCGCAGAAGCCTCGAACCAGTTGATCAGCACGATGAGCATACCGGAATATTTTATACTGGACAATAACACGAAGGTGACCACCACCGGCGGCAATATTTCACTGCTGCGCGCCAACAATTCCCGTGCACAGACAGGATCAGGATACAATCCGCTGTATTATCAATGGTTGAACATGTATGCCCTTAACAATGCCTGCAACCAGGTATTGAGCCTGGTAGACAAGATCAGTTTTGCAGGCGACGCTGCTACAAAGGCAAATACTATTAAAGCCTGGTGCTACTGGTGGAAAGGTTATGCTTATGCCGCTATCGGGTCTATGTACTACTCTGGCCTTATTGTGAATGAATACGGTGTGAACAGCAATAACTACGTTGCAAAAGAAGCCATCATCAGCGAGTCTGATAAGTATTTTAACATGGCAGCCGGTCTGCTTGGCACCGGCATTTCCACTGCAGCAGATTACACCGCCGTGCTGAAACAGCTGATCCCTTCCTTCTGCCAGGTAGGCAACGGAGGTGTGCTTACCACCGCTATGTGGATCAGAAATATAAATACCATGCTGGCCAGGAATATACTGGTGAATAAGCTGGCGCCTTTTGTGAACGGCAACCCCGACGCCAGCATCGCTAAATCATCCACTACGGTAATGACCACTGCCGACTGGAACAAGGTGCTTACCCTGGCCACCAGCGGTATACAAAAAGGGGACTATGTATTTACGGGCAGAAGCGTAGCCGCCAATGGCTTCTTCACCGCTTCGGGCGGTACCGCAGCATCGCTGACCACCGGCGTGAACACGGCTTCCACTTTCAGGATCACCGAGCGGTTCATACAGAACTTTAAAAGCGGTGACCAGCGCCTCGCTAACAATTTTGACACCAAGACCACCTACAAGGACGACAACTCGTTTGTTACCCGCTACAGCCTCATAGACGGCGGTAATGGTGAAAGCGGGGTGTATATCTACGGCAGCAAATCCGTAGGTGTGTATGAGCTCTTTATTGCGGGCAGCTATGAAGAGAACGAGCTGATGCTGACTGAGGCTAATATAAGGCTGGGCAATACAGATGCTGGCCTGGGGTACATTGACGCCGTAAGGACATATATGGGCGCCGGCGTAACGGCGGTTAAAGGCAGCGGCCTTACCAAAGCCCAGGCGCTTACCGAACTGGTAAAGGAAAGAAGGGTGGCGCTTGTATTCAGAGGACTGTCCTTCTATGACAGCAGAAGATGGGGTTGGACCTATGACATCAGCAACGGAGGCGGCAGCTATGGCAATACGCTGGTAACTTCTGCCGGAGTAGTGAACACAAAAGTTACCATCAACTATAACTTCCTGGATTACTGGGATGTGCCTGCAGATGAGGTAGAACTAAACCCTGGCTCAGGCGACAGTGCACCCACCAGGAATCCGAACTTCTGATTTGGTTGACACACAAAAGGGGGACATGTAAAACGGGCGGGCCGGGTATGCTGGCTCGCCCTCTCCTTTTCCGTCAGCGCCTACTGCTTCAGGATAATATCGTCGTTCTGTATATTGGCCTCATTAAAGCGATCATTAAAGTTCTTCCCGAAATTGAATGAAAGGGTCAGCAGCAAATTGGAGGTATTATTTCTGAACACAATTGCCTGGTTAAAATAATTATACCTGCTGTTCTCCTTGCTAACGGTACCCCACGCGAATATGTCCTGGTAGCTTAACCTTACCATCAGCTTATCCTTGAAGACATTCGTTTCTGCATCCAGCGAAAAGGATGGGTAAGTGATCATCCGGGAATTAAGTGAATAAACCGGAGCATTGTAAAAACCCGATAAAGACAAAGCCACTTTCTCCTTTAATACGCTGGCGCCCAGGTAGCAGCCCTGCCGGAAGGTCCATCCTTCATTGCTTTTTACCAGGGCATCAGGCGACTGGTTGCCAAATGTATTGTAGGAAATACCGGAGGTGCTGTTGGCAGTGATCAGCTTGAACAGCTTTGTTCTTACATTGGCTACCAGACCGGTAGATTGTTGTTTACCCGCATTCTCCATGGTATTGATCACCAGGCCATCGGATATGCTGTACGTTTCAATAATCGCATGATCAACAGACTCATGGGATAATCTAAACGCGATGTTCAGCTTGGGATAGCCCTTGCTTACTGTCAACGCATAGTAATCCCTGGCTTGCGGCATCAAATTCTCATTTCCTTTAAAGGCCAGGCCCGGGTTTAAATATACAACGGCATTGTTCAGGTTATTGGCGCTGGGGCGGATGATCTTCCGGGAGTAAGCCAGGCGGGCATCCAGCCGGTTCCCGAAATGGTACAGCAGGTTCAGGGTTGGCAGCCAGAAATTATAATGTTGTGATAAGGTAGCATTGATATTGCGGGTATTTTCAAAGGCCAGTCCTGCCATGGTGGAAAACTTGGGGGTCCAGTCCACATTCGCTTCTGCGAAAGTATTTACCAGGTGCTGGTTGATGTAAAAGTCTGTATCAGAAAAACTGAAGCGGCGTTGAACGTACTTTACACCAGTATAGAAGGTGGAAGGTTTATTAAACAATTTTGTCTCCGACACTTCATAATCCATTTCGCCTGTAATTTCCCTGGTTTTGGAGGAAACGTTCCCGGTTTCTTCTTTACCGGATTCGTTCGCCAGACTGTAGAGGTCTGTATTAGTGTAGCGGAAGTACTTTCCTTTTATGTAGAATTTCCTGTTCTTTTGCAAGTCGTAGCTGTAGACGGCGGCAATATACCAGCTATTCCTTTTTTCCCGGCTGTTATTTGAAAACTGAGCAGTATCCGGCGTAGCGGTGTCTTTGTATATTCCATTGGCGATGCCGCCAAAATTATAACCGGAGAGCTCTGAAGAGATATTCAGCTTGGATCTTTTTGAAAGCGTAGCATCTATTTTAGTGCCGGAGGACTGTTGGTTACCAGCCACGCTGCGAAGGCTATGCTGGTTGTAATAAAGGCCATCGTCCATCTGCCTGTCCAGCCGGTAGTCTATATGTTGCCTGTTGTACAGGTAAGAATAATATGATTTGATGATCAGCCAGTCCCATTTAAAGGAAAGGGAAGGCAGCAGTGACCAATACTCGTTCCTTACGCCGCCTGTACCTTCCAATGTTCCTTTGATGAAGCTTTCTTTGCGCTCTTTCAGGATGATGTTCACTACAGCGCCTGTAAAATCTGCATCATAGGAAGCGGAAGGATTTGCGATCACCTCTACCCTGTCAATATCGTCTGCGTTGATGGTTTTCAGTTCTTCTTGTCCGGATTCGATCCCATTGATAAAGATCCTGGCCGGAGTGGCACCACCAACCATCACTTTGTTGTTCTGCACAGAAAGATCCGGTACTGTTTTCAGTACCGTGTTGGCTTTTGTATTACGGATAAAATCTTTGCTGTTTATTTTGTAGGTAGATTTATAGGCGGAGACTTGCTCTTTCTTCTGTCCGGTTACTACTACTTCTTTCAGGCTTTTGGCGTCCGTATCCTGGAAATCAAAATCTGCCACCAGTGTTTTATCAGGGCTCTTTATTTCCCGGTATAGGTTCTTATACCCTACATATGCCACTTTTAATGTCAGGGAAGCGGTATCCGTCACCGGGATGCCGGTAAATTTGTACTCCCCTGTTTTACCGGAGATAGTATAGTTCAGCGCGTTGCCTGCCCTCAGTTCTATGAACGCATCCTGTAATATGGCACCTTTAATGGTGATCTTACCGGAGATATTCACAGTTTGCTGGGCGAATAAACAAGGGGCGCTTAACAATAAAAAGGCCAGCAAGCTTATTTTTCGAGACATATAGGGTATTTATTAGTGTAACATATGTAAACGCATTGAACTTCTCTAAACAAGTTAGAGAAGTTCTTAAAAGAAGCTTGTCCAGCTTCGATGAAAATTACAGTGACCAGCTGCCGTTCAGCTTAACGCCACCGGGAGTTGTACCACATTGGCCGGCATTTTTACAACCTTCAGCAGGAGCCAGCTCTTTGCCTATTGTTCCGGTTTGGTCGGAAGTGGCTGAAACTTTAGTGATAGATCCTACTAAAGCGATTGCGAGACCAGCAACTACGGCTGCGATTTTGAGCGTTTTCATGTTGATGAATGTTAAGGGTGAAAAAATGGTGTTTGAGGAAATAGTCATTCATTATATCGCGAATAAACAAATGATGCGAATGTTAAATGCGGCTTTACTTCCATTCTTCATAGAGCGTTACGCCACCGGATGTTACTAAACATATGTGTGGACCGGGACGGTAACAGTCCTTTTGGTTTTCCGGTGAATCGTTTTCATTTGCCGCTGCTGTTGCAATGGGGCCTGCCAGCGCAACAGCCAGGCCTGCTATGATGAAGGTGATCTTGGTAAACTTTTTCATAATGATTAATTTTTGAGGTAAATACCAGGGCTTAGAGTTCCCACTTTCCATTCAGCTTTACTCCACCGGGAGTGGTACCGCAGTCACCGGAATTTTTACAACCTTCTGCAGGAGCTTGCAGCTGTTCACTATGTGCAAGTGCTTTTGAAATGGATCCCGCGAGGGCGATAGCCAAGCCAGCCATTACAACGGTGATTTTCAGAAACTTTTTCATATTGACTAGTTTTAAGGGTGAGAAAATAAAATAGTCATTCATTCTATCGCGAGTAAACAAATGATGCGAAGCGGTAATTGGTAAACGCGATGGTCATTCTATCTTGTTCCGGGTATACACGGTATACGTCTGATGAGCTCCTGTTCTCGTATCTTAATTTATAGCTGGTCTTATAGCTTAAGGCGTCCCTGTCGTATACGTCGACGATCATACAGTCTTTAAAGGCGGAGCGGGTAGAAAACACCAGCATTTCTTTTCCGCGAAACACCAGTCCGGTATTGGTGTTCCAGGTGGCGCCCCTTTTGTAAAAGTTAATCCCACGACTATCACTGATCACTTCCGGAGCCGGCGTTTTGTCTAATGTGCGTAAGCTGCTGGTGCTATCTCCCTGCTGGTCAAACAGCCAGATCATAGAATACTTATTGCAAAAATACGCGTGCCTGTACCTGCCCTTATCTGCCACAAATGAGCCTGCATATTTGAGCATCAGCTGCGGCGTATTGGTGTGCTCAGCGGTCTCTATCAGCACTGAACGGCCGGTGATGCTGTCCTTCTCTATATCGATCTTATAAAACCCTGTTTCAAAGCGGTCACCGTTCTTATATTCTCCCAGGCAAAGGAAAGCGGTGGCGCTATCGTTCAGGCTTGTTAATTCAAAAACCCTTAATCCTTTGATATTGATCTTTCTGCTGGCGCCAGTTGCATGATCGTATGCGTACAGGAAAAACGAATGCGTGTATATGGTCCGGCCCGCAGTATAGCACAGCACATTTGAAGTAGCAGGGATCTTCAGATCGATCACCTCTTTTTTGTTAAGGTGGTAATCATAGACCTCAAACCTGTTGAAATACCCACCTGATTCGCGCAATCCCTGGTACAGGAAAACAATATCCCTGTCTGAAGGAACGATACCTGCATACTCCGGGAATACCTTACTGGAAGGGTTTTCGGCGGTGGCCAGTGCGGTATCTGTTTTACTGAACTGCCGGTTGAAGAGGTAACTTTTAGCCACACTTCCTACGGAAAAGTGAAAATAAAAGATGAAGCCCAGGGCCACTACTGTAAAGATCAATAGTGCGCGTGCCCGCCTGTTATTTAAGATCTGTTTTATTGTAGACATATGTAGCGAATAAGGATGAGAAGATCAGGCAAATATTTATAATGAAATGAGTATAGTAACTCAATCCGTTCATAATGCCTCCGCAGCCGCAAACCTCATACAGGCCATGTGCATGGAGATATGAAATATACACGGTAAACATCAGCAGGGAGATGCTCAATAAAACAAAACCCTGGGCCCGGCGCAGGAATAATATGGCTACAATGGACAGTTCCAGGGCGATGATCAGCCAGGAGACAACATCTGCCGTTGCAGGTGTAAAAAGGCTTGTTTTGATCAGGTTCCTCCGGAATGATTCCAGGTTGGCGAGCTTGTGGATGGCCGTGTAGGTAAAGAAGAACATAAAGAAATAATACACCAGCTCCGCACTCAGTTTAGCAAGTTTATTAATGGTTATCATTGTATTGAGTGTTTAGATTATGGGATCGCTAAAACGCTGCTTTCATCTCTAATGGTTATTCAGTTGATATGATCAAAATTAAATGAGCACCTGCTTCCTTTAAAATCTGTTACGCTAACTGACGTTTAACAATTGCAAAACCTTCCTGAAAGTAAATTCCATTTGTAAACAGGCTTATTCCCGCGGCATACCGGCTTGTTATTCCACCAGTTTTTGTTTCATCATACTATAAAATTCTTTCCGGTAAGTATCGCCCACCTGGATATCGGCATCTACGCCCTTCAATATGATACTATTACCTGCGACGGTGGCGATCCTGTTAATGGCGACTATAAAGGATTTATGCACCCTTGTAAAATATCTCTGAGGCAGGCGTTGTTCAATGTCTTTCATGTTCAGAAACGCCATTGTTTTTGTGCCGCCATGGTGAATAGCCAGGTAATTGCCCATGGCTTCCACGTACAGGATCTCGCTGAGGTTTATTTTCTGCATTTTGCCTTTTGCTTCCGTTTTAACGTACATGTAGTCGTGTTCTATGGTATCGTTTGGTGGCAGGGGCAGGTCCGGGTGATGGCTCATATTCAGCACCCTTTGTACCGCTTTTAAAAAACGGGGCAGTGGAACAGGTTTTAAGAGATAGTCTGCTACCTGCAGCTCATAGCTTTCGACGGCAAATTCATGATAGGCGGTGGTAATGATGATCCGGCACTTATCCTGTATAGTTCTGGCCAGATCCAGACCAGTTACCTCCGGCATCTGGATATCCAGGAATACGAGATCTATTTTTTCATTGTTCACTATTTCCAATACTTCCATTGGATTAGTGACCGCTTTCACCAGTTTTAGTACAGGGGTCCGGCTGATATAGTAGGTCAGCACGTCAAGCGATGTTTGCTCATCATCGACAATTAGACAGTGAATCATATCACAATTGGTTTATAGTGCTTCAACACATAGTTTACCAATGTGAAATTAGCCCAGGGAAACGTCGCCGGTAAAATTGATTGGCCAAGCAGCCTATTGTAGGTACGAACCGGCTTAAAATGGTGGTAACTTTTGGTTATCAGAGATTAGGGTTGGACGCCCAATGCTTTCTTTGCCCGCTCATAGTACATGGTCCTATCCTGCAGGCCGGTGTAGCCGCCGTTGATCTTAAGGGTGATCTGCTTAAAGTCCTGCACATCGGCCAGCGGGTTCAGGTTGAGCTTATTCCATTCCACACAGGCGGACATCACGGCGTATTTGGGGGTAGCGAACAAATCGGGGTTTGTTACAAAATCCACCCCGGTCAGCTGTGTCATTTTCTGATAGAAGCCTTTACCGGTGCCATTGAACCATCCCCTGCCCCGGTAGCGGTATCCGTCGCCGGTCTCCGGCGCGCCATTTCCCATCCGGTTGGCATACACGTTATTGCCGAGCTTTTCGGGATTATTGGCATAGGGCTGGGCGTCCTGTACGGTGCGGAAGCGGCTGGGCCATACCTGTACGATCCTTGGAGCGGTATAGTTCATGTTCTCTACCAGGGAATTCAGCTCACCGCTTTCATGGGCGCCCTGGGCGATGAATGCGGCGATCCTCAAAGGCGTTGTAATGGCGTAGGTGGGCATTTGCAGGTTGAACTCCTCATGGAACTGTGTAAGGATGGCTTGTTTGGCCCTTGGCATGATCTGCTGTAATATAAGCAACGAAATGACCTCTGTAGCCGGTTGTGCATTTGAAGCAGGGATCGTCATAGGAATAATTTAATAGCTATGTTGGGGTGTTAAATTTAACGGCGGCAAGATACAAAAAATAACAAAAAAGGAGGCATCAGGGCCTCCTTTCCGTTTATTTCTTTACCTCCCCTGTACTATCCGGCCGGGATTTCGGTTCCTCATTACCGTGATGACAGGTAAAGCAGGTCACCTTCAGCGGTTCATCCCCATCTTCCTTAAAATACTTTTTGTTGATACGGGCAGTCATCCGCATCATGTCGCGGGCGATCCCTTTGTGTTTGTTCTCGTCGCCGGCGAAGTCCAGCTTCTTGGGATCATCTTTGCGGGGATCATGGCAAAAGCTGCATTTTACCCCCAGGGCATTTTTGAACCCCCGCATAACATTCTCGAGCTCTTCATGACTAATGTTCTTGGGCAACACCTTCAGGTTCTTGGCTTTCTCCTCTTCCTGGTTCTGCTGTGGCAGGGAAAGAGAGCACAAGGCTACCGAGATGAGCAATCCGGAGATTACAATAAGGCTTCCTTTAATCTTCATAGACCTTGGTTTTAATCACCCTGAACTTATTATTTTTTCCGGACTTTTACTAACTGATATGATAGGTGGGAAGAATTTTTTTGGGGTCTCAGGAAAAAAAATTTTTTAAATTAAATTCCTTTTATACTTTTGCGCCCGGAGAGATGGCAGAGCGGTCGATTGCGGCGGTCTTGAAAACCGTTGACTGTTAAAGGTCCGGGGGTTCGAATCCCTCTCTCTCCGCTCAGGTCAAAAGAGGAAGAATTAGGAATAGTTCTTCCTCTTTTGTTTAGTTGTGCCTGGTTTCTCCTTGGGCCAATTTCAAATAAGAGCTGTTTTTTCACCGTCATAGATAATTCCATCAGGAAAAACTAGTTTTTGCAGCTTCATATTATGAAAAATGAGCACCCACAAGATTCTTGAATTCATATCTTGCGTAAATTGAAACTATCCAATCCGTTGGAGACCCGAATATTAATTATCGTGTATCGTAATATCGGACTACCCTATAATATGAAACAAAAAATAAAATTAATTCTAGCTCTTCTCGCTTTCACTTCTCAGTTTGCGTTTGGCCAACAAATTGATAACAAGCAAGTAGAAATTGCAAAGACATTTTTGGACTATGTAATTAAAGGACAACCAGAAAATAGCTGGGAGCTCTTCGACAAAGTAAATGTTCCAGGCGTAACTAAAGAGCAATTTGAGGGTGTAATAAATCAATTAAAAAATGATCTATCTCCTTTTGACTCCTTTGAATTGACAATGAATGGAATTAAATTTATAGAGGACAAGCAATTAAATCAATATACTTTTAAAGCAATTTCAAGAACAAAAAATGTTGTTGACGAAGTTTTGGTTGACATATTATTTTTTAATTCTTCTAAATCTATTGCAGGCATACAGCCTAAAAAATTAATAAAGGAGAATCCCGCCTCAACTACAAAAGCGAAAGAAACACCTATTGAAAAAAACTTCACAGCAGTAATAGATGGCGTCAGTTATAAAGTAACAGGTATAAACATTGTCCATTTTACTAATAACGAAGGACTTCTTGCTATACAAGTTGAATATGTATTGCCATCAGACTTAAACAGCAGACCGGATTTTGCAAAAAAGGAAGCAATCAAATTTGCAAAATATCTATTTAATAATGGCTATGTGGATAAAGCCAGAATAAAAGCTAAAGAAATAGATAGAGCACTTTTAAATGACATTGGCGTTTCATTTCTTGACCCAACCAAAAACGGCGGGTTCAATGTAATGGTAAAATCCGATGATTATAAATAATTAATCATTATAGCATTCTTAGGTTGGTCTTAAAAATCTAACCTCATTACGAAGAATACCTTTATTTTATCATATTTTAATTAAAAAATGTATATTTATTTCGACATTAGCCCTATAGACTATCCGTCTAAAGCTATTAACCTTAAAACTTAGTAATATTAAATCAACATGATTTCCATTGCCCGTCCAATTCTTGTGACGCTACTAATTGCGTTTTCCTCAGTTTCCGTTTTTGCAAAAGCCAGAATTCCTTTGGGGGAAAGAGAAGTATTAAACAAAGTGTATGACTTACCTGATACAGATGAATTTAAATTAAAAGATGGCAATTTTATGGACCTGGCAACACTTCATAAAGAATTCAACATTGCCTATCTCCTTCCATTATACATCACAGCAGAACCTAAATTGGTTGGTTTTGATGCACAAACCGAATCTTATTATGATATACCTCAAGACCAAATTGATGCAATTCTAGCCTCACAAAAGCTAAACAAAGAAGCACTTATTAAATTACCTTTTTACACAAGATACGGGGGTAAAATAGTTGGGGTATTGATTATCGGGTTACTGATCTGGGGGGTGCTTCCTTCAAAGAAAGAAAAAGTAGAACCTACGAACATTTAAATAACCTTAAGACGTCTATAAATCGTGGACCCAATTTTTTTTATTCCGGTAGTAGCAGTTGTCGCAGGCCTGGTGGTTATGGTAATAATGAAAAAACGTCACAGCTCTGCAAAAGCTGAAATAAATATTGATCAGGAGCGCCAGCATTATGCTTTCTACAAAAATGAGTTACTGGATCAGGATTTCTCTTTTCTTAAAGATTGGATGAACGGTAAAGTAATTGATGCTTTCAGTTCTGCGTCTATACCTCAGAGTACAGCAAATCAAGTTCAAAACTTAATAGGTGATGGACTAAAAAATGTGGCGTTGTCCGCCGTTGGGGTAAAGCTCAGGCGGGTAGAAACCGATGCCTTTTGGGTTTTGAGTGGTAAAGATCTGCATTTTCTTACAACGGATACCGCAGGTGAATTGGAAGAGCACATCATCTTCGATCATTTTCGCATAGAAAAAGCCCGTTTACAAGATGGCGGATTAAAGACTCCATTAGGAATCTATAACACAAAAAAAGTAGAAGAATACCTACCCAAAGTTCATCTGATCACGTTTGATATTGACGGAGAACAATTATCGCTTGAAATACACGATAGATTGAGATATGTTGCAGATCCTACGGATATGTGGAACCTAAAAAAGCAACATCAGATCAGAGCAAAGTATCAGGTGGTTGGAGAGCGGTTCTTAGCGGAGTTAAAATCCCGGTTTTCAAACTTATAAGGAACTGAACATCCGAACCTGATATCCTGATACAACATATTCCCGGAGAGCGTTCCACACACGCTCCCGGCTGCGGGGGACAAACCACAAAAATGGTTTGTCCCCTTTTCTTTTTCCTCATAAGTCCTGGCAGCGCTATTTTAATTCCTATTTTGTAGTTTTAAGGAAGCAAACTTAATAGTCATGACAGTAGCACAAATAGGCACCCGCCTGGCAAATTATTGCCGCAATGAACAATTCAGCGTCGCGCAAAAAGAGCTCTATGCCGATGATGCCGTGAGCATTGAACCTTTCGAAATTCCCGGTTTTGAGAAAGAAACCAGGGGGCGGGCTGCTTTAATGGAGAAAGATAAGAAGTTCAACTCGATGGTAGAGTCCCGGCATGGCACCACCGTCTCTGAGCCCCTGATTGCCGGAAATGTATTTTCCTTTGTGTTGACGATGGACATCAAAATGAAAGGCAGGGACCGTGAACGGCTAACGGAGCTTTGCGTATATACTGTTAAAGATGGTAAAATAGTTTCTGAGCAGTTCTTTATGTAAGGAGGCCTTCAAACATATATCACTGTTCCAGGTTCCTCACCAGCAACTCCTCCAGCTGACGGATCTCCTCTTTAAAAATGGCCTTTTTCCGCTTGCAGAAATACAACATGCTTTCCACATGTGGACTTCCTTCCCAGGCAAGCTTGATCGTTTTATTTCCAATAGCCCGCCTGCAAAGAAAATCCGGCACTACAGCAAAACCTTTACCATTGCTGAGACAGCGAAGAATAGATGAGAAATGAGGAACTACATAGTTGGGCGTCCAATCCGGGAGGGAATCGAAATTTGTCAGCCAGAAATTCCTGAGGTATTCCAGGTCTGCCGCTGAAGTATACCATACCTGCTGTTTCAACCATTGGTTGATGGCTGTTCTGTCATTGTTCAACACCAGCTGATCCAACTGTTCGGAATCCGTTTCACTGCCACAGACCAAAACAAGACGTTCGTTGACAAAGGGCGTATATTCCAGGTTCACCTGCAAGCCTTTCTGAGGGGTTACTATCAGATCGAGCTTTCCTGCATCAAGGTCCTGCAGCAGCTCCGGGTAACGGTCAAAGCGCAGGATCAGGTTAAAGGCCAGTTCTGCCAGATGTGCTTCGAGTGTACATTCAAATGTTTCCACTGCCATTGCTACACTAATCGTAGGCTTATTCACCCTGGAATTCCGGAAAAATGACTGCTCCGCCTCCTCCAGCTTATTCAGGGAATCCAGGACGCAATTATAGAGAATAACGCCCCGCTCTGTAGGCTTCATCTTTCGTGTTTCACGATTGAACAGAGGATAGCCGGTATACGTTTCCAGTGAGCTTAAATGAAGACTAACGCCCGGCTGTGAAATATAGAGGGTTTGTGCTGCAGCTGTCAGGTTGCCAGTCTCGTAAATTGCTTTAAAAGTTCTCAGCCATTCGAGGTTCAACATATAGGTGGGTTTTATGATCACAAGGCAGCGCCAGCTATTTACGTGCCAGTTGGTTATCCACCCTGATCCGTTCTAAGCCGGATCCCGCAATTTACTAATGATCATATAGTTATCTGAATGCCGGGATAGCAGCTCAGAAGAGCAAGAAGCTAACGATCCGAACAAAACGGAGGCAATAGGCGCAGGCTCCGAAAATATCGGGTGCTTGCTGCCGGCTCAGAGGTCGTCTCTTTTGATATTCAGCTTTTCCATTTTTGATTCCAGCGTAGTGGGTTTGATGTTCAATAATTCGGCAGCGCCATTGGCGCCACGGATCCGGCCCTCTGTTTTCCTGAGAATGGAAATGATATAATCTCTTTCTGTTTCTCTCTGCACGCGCTTTACGTCTTCCAGGGTTTTGATATCAACCTTTGCGACAGCGTCGGATTCCTTTCCTGTAAGACTTCGCTTTAATTCAAGCTTTGACTTGCCATCATTGAGCACTGCTGACTGCTCCAGAACATTCTCCAGCTCGCGGATATTGCCCGGCCAATCATATGCTACCATTTCCTGCATCATTGCATCAGCAATGCCGTTGAACGGCTTATTGAATTCGCGGCAAAACTTCTCTGCAAAATAAGTGGCCAGTCCATCTATATCACTCCTCCGTTCTCTCAGTGGCGGCAATGTAATAGGGAAAACATTGAGACGATAGTAGAGATCAAGCCGGAAATTCCCTGCAGATACTTCTTTCTCCAGGTTCCGGTTGGTGGCAGCCACCACACGCACATTGAGCTTTACGGGAGCGCCACCGCCCACGTATTCAATTTCCTTCTCCTGCAGCACACGTAATATCTTCACCTGCATTTCCGGTGGGAGCTCACCGATCTCGTCTAAAAAGATCGTTCCACCTTCCGCCTGCTCAAATCTGCCTTTTCTTTTCTCTGTTGCACCGGTAAACGCGCCTTTCTCATGACCAAATAATTCTGATTCTATCAGCGTAGATGGAATAGCGGCACAATTTACCTTTATGAAAGGCGCTTTCTTTCTGGGGGAAAGTAAGTGAATGGACTGCGCCACCTTTTCTTTTCCGGTTCCGCTCTCCCCCAATATTAATACAGACGTATTGTAAGGAGCCACCTGCGCAGCAAGGTCCAGTGCCGCCAATAAGAGATGGTGTTTCCCTATGATGCTTCTGAACTCCGGGGCATCCACTGCCTCCCCCTGTAAGCTTCTGACAGCACCCGTCTGCTCCTGCAGGGAATTGGCCGGCTGTTCACCATAGATCATCTTTTCAGCTACGGCTGTTAAAGATACTCTCAAACTATCCAATAAAGCTATATGATGATGCGTATAGATACTGTGCTGCCTGCTGTAAAAAAAATAATGAAATGAGAGCCCATTACCGAGTGTAACCGGAAATACCAGGTATGATTCTATGTTGAATGTTTCGAGCAATGTTTTTTGCAATGAGGGCACATTTGGCTGCCCGGCGGCATTTTCATGATTGTAAATAACCGTGTTCAGATCTGTATGGCTGTTTGCAAGGATAACAGACAAAGCGGTTTTCTTTAAATTGGCGATCGTCAGTAATTCCTTTTCACCGATAAACTGGTATTCATCGAAACCGATACGTAAATACCCCATATCATTGAATTGCGTAGTATTGAGCGGCCTAAGCCCGGAAGTGATCAGATCAAAGGGTATGTGCGGTTGCAGGGCCCTGGCAATCTTCAGCAATATTTGCCGGCTGTCCAAACCCTGGTTACCGGTTTCCCTGATCTGCTGTTCTAAAAGCCCCTCCTGATGCGTCTTTGCTTCAAGACTGGAAGTGTGACGGTACCATGCAATGTCCAGCATAATCAGGAGGTCCTTTTTCCTGAATGGCTTCACCAGAAAACCATAGGGCCCGGTCGCCTTCGCCTCCTCCAATATTTCCTGGCCTGAATTGGCTGACAAATAGATAAACGCAATATTCTCCGCCTTTAATTTCCTGGCGAAGTCGATACCGGAGCGCTCCCCCTGCAGCCGGATATCCAGCAATGCAATATCCGGTCTGTCTATCCGGAGGCTCTCTTCCGCCTCTTCGGCGGAGGCTGCAATAGCACTGATCTCATAGCCAACCCGCTGCAATATCAAGCGCAGATTATTGGCTACAATAAATTCATCTTCTACAATCAACACTTTTTTCTTCATAAAATTCGGGAACTTAAGAGTTGACTAAAGATCTGTGAGAAAACAGACTGCTTAAAACCACAAACCTGATCGTAATATGCAGACCATTACTATTTTCAAAACTAAGACGGCCATTCAATTGCCTGGCAAGTCCCTGTATCAGATCAAGCCCCAGTGAAGTATGCGCTTTTGTATTAAGACCAGGCGGCAAACCGGCGCCGTTATCCGATATTTTCAGGACTAAATGATCTGGTCCGTCATGGTAAAGCTGGATGCTCACCACCCCTTTCCGCCCGTCAGGAAATGCGTACTTGATCGCATTAACAACACTTTCATTGATGATAAGCCCCAGTGGAACGGCCTGCGATACATCAAGATCCATTGACTCAACCGCTTGTTCAAATCTTATCCGATTACCGGTATCAAAGCTGTCATGCACATAGCTTACCAGTTCATTGATATACTGCGGCATGGAGATAGTGGAGATGTCTTCAGACTGGTAAAGTTTCTGGTGAATCAAGGCCATGGCGTGTATCCTGCGCATGTTATCTTCAATAGCAGCCAGGGCGGCATCGTTGTTTATATATTCAGACTGCGAATCCAATAAGCTCATCACGATCTGTAAATTATTCTTAACGCGATGGTGCACCTCCTTTAACAGCCATTCTTTGTCGGACAACAATTGCTGCAGTTGTTCGTTCTTGTCCGTGATCACCTGGTTATTCCGCTGTTTCAGGCGATTCTGCCGGTATAATAGCCCGGCAATGATGATTGCCGCCAAAATACCTATGATCGTCAAATTTCTTACAAGGGCCGCCTTCTCGGAATTGGCCTTTTCAAGCTTTGCTTCCTGTGTCAGCGATTTTATCTGGCTCTCTTTTTCATTCATCTGGTATACTACCTGCAGCTCTTCTGCCTGTCTTATTTTTGCTATTTTAAAACTGGAATCCAGCAACTGCGTGTATTTTTTATAATGCGTCACTGCAGCCGTATGATCTGCCAATACAGAATCAATAAAGATCAGCGAGCGGTAGGTATGCAACTGACTCGGCAAAGTAGCCCCATCAATGGTAGGGGCAGTGATCTGTTCTTCAAAATATACTCTCGCTTTTTGGTATTGTTTCCGCAGCAAAAACAGGGATGCAAACTGCACATTAATGGCGGATCTTCTGAGTGGTCCTCTGAACACCGCGGCTTTTGCTTCCAGGGAATCCAGCTTGTTGATGTGCATCTCCGCCTCATCCGGCATCTTAAGATTCAGATAACAGTTGGAAAACACAAAGTGATAAAAGAACTGTTCCGAAAAATTGGCCGGGAAGCCTACTTTATTTGCGATATCCTGCGTAAGCGACAATGCTTCTTTTGCACGCCCCTCCTGCCCCATATAATCCACCACATCGTTCAGTATATTATACACGGAGGCATTACGGTCAGCAACAAACCTGTCTACCGACTTTTGCGCCATCGCGGCACTTTCTTTATCCCTACCCTCTGAACCGAGCAGCAACGCCAGGCTGGTATAAAAATACCCCCATGCAAGGCTGTCGCGGGTGATCTCAGCAGTCTTGATCGTTTGATATACATAGCGCCATGGCTCACCAAACTTTCCCTGGTAAATTGTAGCTGTTGCAAGTGCCTGCGTGCTATAATGTGTATAGGGAAAGCCAATAGCCTGAACCAGCCCATATGCTTCCAGGAGACGCTCATAGCCAGACTGTAGTTGACCGGTGATCATCTGCAAATAACCAAGGTCGGTTAAAACATTAATTGCGCCTTCTTTGTTCCCCAGGCTGAGATACAAGGATGCCGCTGCTTTCAGGTCTGTCATCTTTTGTTCCAGCGTGGAAGGTAACGGAGGTTTGTATATGCCACGGTATGCCAGGATCCTTGCCTCCGTTTCTTTATCACCCGCCTGCCTGCATTGTTTGATCAGCGCGTCGCTGATAGCGTCTCCCTTTTCATCGTTAGCCTGGATATATACTTTTCCCAGCAGGCATTGCGCCTGCCTGCCCAGTTTATCTTCCTTCAATGACTTGCTTTCATTGATCGCTCTGCTCAGAAAATACTCAACGCTGTCCCGGTACCTGTGATAGTTACCGGGCTCAAATGCATAATAAGCGCCCAATAATATCAGCCATTGTAAATGTTGTCTACCTGTAGCCGCTGAAAGCAAACGGATACCTTTGCCGGGATCCCGCTGGTCCATCCATGTTGATTGGTCAAACAAGCCGGGATCATCTATCCCTTCAGCCAGTATGTGAAACCGGCTGATACCAATAGAGCGACTGGCTACATACATGCAGCTGTCATGGTCAGCCTGCCCTTCCTTTGCAACAACAAGAAAAGTTTCGCTCATCCACAAATGCAGTCGTTGCCAGGAAGCCTTGTCCTCGCCGGGCGGATGATAAACATATACAGGGGCGGCTGGCTGTGCGGAAGATTGCGATCGCCCGTCAAGGGGTATCAACAGACAGAACAGGATGATAGCTACAAATACCCTGGGCATAGTTTTTTCAAAAATGATTGGTGAATAAAAGCCATTTTTCGGGGCCGGCATTTCTACACACTGCTGCAGTGTACGAAAGATAATAAAAAGATTGTAATACCGCAAGGTATCAGCAGAATAAGAACAGCTATTATTCAACTTATTTTCCGGTTGCGGCACTTCTTCCCATTTTTACCGGGTAAATCCACTGCCTTTCTTAAGATCTACGTCATGAAAATTCTCAGAACATGGGGGACGACGGTGCTATCCTCTACTACAGCTGTATTAAAGCAATATCATGTAAAAGCTTCCTTCCAGGATAAATTCCTGGAGGCGCTGCGTGTATATATTTTCAGTTCCATCGGCGCCAGGGGCAATATAATGGCAGCAGCCTATTATGAGAAAGGAGATAGCAATATCATGTGGATCATTGAACGATGGGGCAACCGGACTTCTTACAGGTATAACAGCAAAACAGCAGCAGCAAAGCTTATCAGCAATTTATCGAAGACCGGGCTGGCCGCTCCGGTTGAAACCATTTTTATAAAAGACCTGGAATTCTTTTCGAAGAAGATCTGGCAGGTGGCGCCCAAAGCCCATGATCAGCCCATCACCGTCATGCTGTTTGTAGATGTAAAACCGGGTACTGAACATCATTTCCTGTCGCTCAATCAGCTGGCCATGTCTGCATTCCGGGATGAGCCAGGTGGGTTGATCTTTCAATTCAGCCAGGTGCTTTCTCATAAAACCAGGTTTATTGTTTTCAAGCAATTCAGCAACTGGGACGCATTCCAGTATCATATAAAAGACCCTGCGCTTGCCCCTGTTATAAAGTTTCTCCATACCTCTATCAAAGAGCCGCCTTTTGAAAGAGGATATCACCGCCTCATTCAGTTTGCGCCCCTGTACCAGGATGCTTAGACAAGCCAATTCATAAAGATTATAGGAGCAGCTATCAGTTTAGTTATTTGTCTGGCACCGCTCTTCTTCCCAATTTTGAATTGTCTGATCAGTTGCTGGCTTATCTAAAAATCCACTATTATGAAAGGGTTTACTGTTTATTGGGTTGCCGCCCTGTTTCTCCTGACCTTACCTGCCCCCGCCAAAGCAAACGCTCTTCCGGCAACGGTTGCTGTCAGGTTGACACAATATCATGTTAAGCCTTCTTTCCGGGAAAAGTTCCGGGAGGCTTTAAGCAGCTACGTATCCGGCTCACTGAAAGCAGCAGGCAATATCATGGCGGAAGCGTACTATGAAGAAACGGCTCCTTCCATTTTATGGCTTATTGAGCGGTGGAGCGACCGGAGCTTTCTTGATAAAAACGATGACAGCCCTGCAGCAAAGAATATCGGGGCCTTAGCAAAGGATGGATTGGAGTCGCCGGCCGCTATCTTCTTCGTGCAGGACCTGGAACCGCTCCCGAAAGCAGCTTACCGGAAAATGCCCCGCGCCGGTGATCATCCACTGACCATTATGCTGTTTGTTGATGCAAAGAAAGGTACGGAAGATCATTTCAGATCGCTCTATCATACGGCCATGCCTGCATTCAGAAATGAGCCGGGCGTTATTACTTATCAGCTTAGCCAGTTATCGGCAGACAAGACCCAATTTATTACTTATGAGAAGTTCCGCAGTCAGGAGGCCTTCCAGGATCATTTAAAAATACCTGCTGTTGAGCCGGTAGTCCAATACCTGCGAACTTCCATCAAAGCGCCTCCGTTTGAGAAAGGGCTTCATCGCCTGATCGGGTTTGCTCCAAAAAATATTTTCTAACCACAAACCTTTAATAATGAAAAAGGGAACATTGCTACTCATCTTTGCCGGGGCCAGTTTGCTGTGCAAGGCTCAAAATACGGCGACGAAAGAATTTGACATTCTTTCACAGTTAAGCACACAGCCGGTTGTTTCAGGATTGTCGGTACCTGCCATGCTGAATGTGCCGGGCAATGAAAAGCTCAAAAGCTTTTTCCTCACCCCCGTACAGAATAAAGAACAGCTGAAAGGAAAAAGGATCGCCGTAATAGCAGCAGACGGCTTTGAAGAGATCGAAATGCTCGGGCCTCTCTGGTATTTCAGGGAGCTTGGCGCAAAGGTCGACATCGTGGCGCCCAAATTCAATCCTGCCCCTGCACGCTACGGATTAACCACCCCGGAAATGGCCAAAGATCACATCATGGCTATTCAATATCTCAACCCCGTAGGCTGGGTGAAAGTAGACCGCACTGCAGATCAGATCAAGGTGGATGAATATGATGCCATCTTCATTCCCGGTGGCGCCTGGAACCCGGATAACCTGCGCTATGACAAGGATGTGATCCGCTTTATCCAGGGCTTTTACCGCTCAGGAAAACTGGTAGGCGCTATTTGTCACGCTCCCGTAGTGCTGGCCACCGCAGATATATTGAAAGGTAAAAAGCTCACAGGATATTGGAATGTACACACTGACCTCATTAATGCCGGCGGACAAGTATCAGACGTGCCCGTAATGGTAGACGGGAACCTCATCACCAGCAGGCATCCGATCGACGTGGCCGACTTTTCCCGTGCCGTGGCAGACTGGCTCACGAAGCATTAGCGCAACACAATGCAAGACGGTTTATCCTTATAATGACACCACTGTCTGCTTCCCATTATAAACGATGCGCCTGTCAAATTCCGGGGTGTTCCCACCTCCGGTCGTCTTCTTCTCATTAACCAGCACTATATTGAATTTCCTGCTGTTCAGCATTCCCGGGAAACTACCCGTCCTTTCACCAATAGTCAGCTTACGCGAATGATCATCCCAGTGAAAAGCTATTTCAGTATATGATCCCTTTTCATAATTATAGCTATCTCCTTCGTCCTCATACAGGATAAAATCAGCATCTGCACCAGGATAAACACGGATCTCCAGCGCATCCCATTTCTTTTCTGCTGCGTATTGCACTTTGGGGCCCCAGGGAAGGATGGAACCGCTTTTTACGTACAGTGGCAAAATATCCCTGGGCGTTTTTTTGTTGATGGTTTTTACCGCCGTCTGTTTTTTCTCCCGTCCAAAAGTCGATCCACGCTGTTCCTTTCGGAAGGTATACCGATTGCTGAACAGCCGCTTTCTCCGTTACAGGAGCTACCAGGATGGAAGGGCCAAACAGGTACTCACTTCCGATATTATATACCGTTTTATCATCTGCAAAATCCATGAATAATGCCCGCATAAACGATCCGCTGCGATGGGTGACGTTCCATGCGGTAGAATACAGGTAAGGCAGCAGGCTATATCGCAGGTTGATATATTTTTCCTGTACATCAAATGCCCAATCGCCACGGTTGCCAAACTGGTAGATCTCGCGGGGGATATCTGTTCCATGCGAACGCATCATCGGCGTAAAGACAGCAAACTGCAGCCAGCGCGTATACAGATCCTGGAATTCCGGATTCCTGGCGCCCCCTCCTTTTACGAAGGCCCCGGCAAAAAAGCCGCCAATATCTGCATTCCAGTATGGAATACCGCTGAGAGAGAAATTAAGTGCAGCCGGTACCTGTTTCCTGAAGCTTTCCCAGCTGGATACTACGTCCCCGCTCCAGGTATTGGCAGCATAACGCTGCTGGCCCGCGAAAGCAGACCTGGTGAGTATGGACACCCGCTTTTTGCCGCTTTGTCCCCGCTGATGGTCATACACGCCGCCAACATGCTGCAGCGGAAATGCATTTCGCACGCTTCTGAATGAACCCAGGTAAGTATGCACATCAAAGTCCCTTTCCTTCAGGTTTACATGATCCGGCTCAGATGAATCAAGCCACCATGCATCTGTACCCAGGGCAAAAATACCTTCGCTGAGGTACCTCCAGTAAATATCCCTGGCTGCACGATTGTACACATCATAAGGTACGGTACCACTATTA
>Ga0102590_1001200_pt1 | contig 41338 bp, 38 predicted proteins | sample AraplaMF_Col_mMF_FD_76859 | JGI IMG/M metagenome (GOLD analysis project Ga0102590, IMG submission 76859) | Arabidopsis root microbial communities from the University of North Carolina, USA - plate scrape MF_Col_mMF | ecosystem: Host-associated > Plants > Roots > Endosphere | place: USA... | reverse complement strand
CCCTGCTCGCGCTGCCGCTCGACGCGCATGTCGACGGCGTTTTCGAGGCTCGAAATCGCCTGTCTCAATTCGTTGAGCGCTGCTTCCATGGTTTTGCCTGTGGGCATCATGTCTTTCCGATTCCCGCGCAGGATCCGCGAATCGGCACGCCGCGCCGATCCTGCGATTTCAAAAGGATATGCAGCTCGCCGACGGCCCGTCAATAAATCCTGTCACTTGTCCGCCAGCCTATCCTGTGGATGAGCGTTTTCCACATGCTCGTCGCATCAAATTCGTCATTTGTACAATCGCGCGATCAAATGTCAAAAATCGCCGCTGCCCGCCCGGATTTGGCCCGCCATTTATTGACTTGCCCGTCCCAACTGCTATGTCTCTGCCGCTTTCACTCGATGGTCTTGGAGGCTCGAGGCCATCCCCCGACACCCGGAACTTGCGGAAAAGCCATGACCTCTCCCGAACAACACGACCGGATGGCGAATGCGATCCGTTTTCTCGCCATGGACGCCGTTGAAAAGGCGAACTCCGGCCACCCGGGCATGCCGATGGGCATGGCTGACGTGGCAACGGTCCTGTTCACCAAATATCTGAAGTTCGATCCGAAGAAGCCGCACTGGCCGAACCGCGATCGCTTCGTGCTGTCGGCCGGCCATGGCTCGATGCTGCTCTATTCGGTGCTGTATCTGACCGGCTATCCTGACATGACGATCGAAGATCTGAAGCAGTTCCGTCAGCTCGGCTCGAAGACCGCCGGCCATCCGGAATATGGTCACGCGACCGGCATCGAAACGACCACCGGGCCGCTCGGCCAGGGTATTGCCAATTCCGTCGGCATGGCGATTGCCGAACGCAAGCTGCGCGAGGAGTTCGGCTCCGATCTCCAGGATCACTATACCTATGCGATCTGCGGCGACGGCTGCCTGATGGAGGGCATCAGCCATGAAGCCATCGCGCTCGCCGGCCACCTGAAGCTCAACAAGCTCGTTCTGTTCTGGGACAACAACTCGATCACCATCGACGGCGCCGTGTCGCTGTCGGACTCCACCGATCAGATCGCCCGCTTCAAGGCCGTTCACTGGAACACGATCGAGATCGACGGTCACGATCAGGCCGCTATCGCCGCCGCGATCGAAGCTGCCCACAAGTCCGACCGCCCGACCTTCATCGCCTGCAAGACGATCATCGGCTTCGGCGCCCCGAACAAGCAGGGCACCCACAAGGTCCACGGCAACCCGCTCGGCGCCGAGGAAATCGCTGCCACCCGCAAGGCGCTGAACTGGGAAGCCGAAGCCTTCGTCATCCCGTCTGATGTCCTTGACAGCTGGCGTGCAGCCGGCGCCCGCTCCGTCGAGCTCGTCAAGTCCTGGGAAGACGGCCTCGCCAAGGCTCCGGCCAGGGCCGAGTTCACCCGCCGCATGGCAGGCGAGCTGCCGGAAGGCTTCGACGCCGCGATCAGCGCATACAAGAAGAAGCTCGCCGAGACCAAGCCGACGGTTGCGACCCGCAAGGCTTCGGAGGACGCGCTCGAGGTCATCAACGGCTTCCTGCCGGAAACGCTCGGCGGCTCCGCCGACCTGACTCCGTCGAACAACACCAAGACCAGCCAGATGCATTCGATCACCCCGACGGATTTCGCCGGTCGTTACATGCATTGGGGCATCCGCGAGCATGGCATGGCGTCTGCCATGAACGGCATTGCGCTGCATGGCGGCCTCATCCCCTACAGCGGCGGCTTCCTGATCTTCTCGGATTATTGCCGCCCGCCGATCCGCCTTGCGTCGCTGATGGGCATCCGCGTCATTCACGTCCTGACGCATGACTCGATCGGAGTCGGCGAAGACGGCCCGACGCACCAGCCCGTCGAACAGCTCGCCGGTCTGCGCGCCATCCCGAATCTGATGGTCTTCCGCCCGGCCGACGCCACGGAAACGGCGGAATGCTGGCAGATCGCCATCAAGACGCACAACCGTCCTTCGGGTCTTGCTCTGACGCGCCAGAACCTGCTCGCAGCCCGCACCGAATACAGCGAAAAGAACCTTTGCGAACAGGGCGCCTATGTGCTCGCCGGCAATGCCGACGCCAAGGTGACGATCTTCGCCTCCGGCTCCGAAGTCGAAATCGCCGTTGCGGCTCGTACGGCACTCGAAGCCAAGGGCGTCACCGTCCGCGTTGTATCGGTCCCCTGCACGGAACTGTTCTTCGAGCAGCCGGAAGCCTATCGCAAGCAAATCCTCGGCAACTCGCCGGTCAAGATCGCCGTCGAAGCCGCCGTTCGCGAAGGCTGGGATGCGTTCATCGGACCGGAAGGCACCTTCATCGGCATGAAGAGCTTCGGCGCTTCCGGCCCGGTCAAGGAAGTCTACAAGCATTTCGGCATCACCGCCGACGCCGTCGTTGCGGCCGCGGAAGCAAAGCTTTAATGAGGGCGCCTTGAGGCGCTCTCCATCTCCTCAATTCCAGGCCCTCACCTATCGGGCCCTACTCTATCGGGAGTGAATGAACATGACAGTCAAGGTTGCCATCAACGGTTTCGGCCGCATCGGCCGCAACGTCCTTCGCGCCATCGTCGAATCCGGCCGCACCGACATCGAAGTCGTCGCCATCAACGATCTCGGCCCGGTTGAAACCAACGCCCACCTGCTGCGCTACGACTCGATCCACGGCCGCTTCCCGGCAACGGTGAAGGTCGAGGGCGACTCGATCATCGTCGGCAACGGCAAGCCGATCAAGGTCACGGCGATCAAGGATCCGGCAACGCTTCCGCACCGCGAACTCGGCGTCGACATCGCGATGGAATGCACCGGCATCTTCACGGCCCGCGACAAGGCTGCCGCCCACCTGACGGCTGGTGCCAAGCGCGTCATCGTCTCGGCGCCCGCCGATGGCGCTGACCTGACGGTCGTCTTCGGCGTCAACCATGACCAACTCACCAAGGAGCACTTGGTCATCTCCAACGCGTCCTGCACCACCAACTGCCTGGTGCCGGTCGTGAAGGTTCTCGACGACGCCGTCGGCATCGACCACGGCTTCATGACGACCATCCACTCCTACACCGGCGACCAGCCGACGCTCGACACGATGCACAAGGACCTGTATCGCGCCCGCGCGGCCGCCCTTTCCATGATCCCGACCTCGACGGGCGCAGCCAAGGCAGTCGGCCTCGTTCTGCCGCATCTGAAGGGCAAGCTCGACGGCACCTCGATCCGCGTTCCGACCCCGAACGTTTCCGTCGTCGACTTCAAGTTCGTCGCCAAGAGGGCGACCAGCGTTGGCGAAATCAATGAAGCCATCCAGGCTGCTGCAAACGGCAAGCTGAAGGGCATCCTCGGCTACACCGACGAGCCGCTCGTCTCCCGTGACTTCAACCACGACAGCCACTCCTCGATCTTCGCAACCGATCAGACCAAGGTCATGGAAGGCAGCTTCGTGCGCGTCCTGTCCTGGTACGACAACGAGTGGGGCTTCTCCAGCCGCATGTCCGACACGGCAGTCGCTTTCGCCAAGCTCATCTGAGCGCTCTTCAGGCATCGACATGCAAGCGGCCCGGGAAACCGGGCCGCTTTTTGTTGCCATGCCTTCCGAACAAAACCGGCCTTCCCCGCACCAGAGCAACTCCAGGAAAGTGCGAAGCGGTTTTCCGTCCGGAGTTGCGTAAAAACAAAAAGTTGGAGCGGTTCTGCGCTTCGATGAGAAGCTGAACCGCTCCGGCATCTTTTCGTCCATTGCCCGGATGAGATCTGCTAGAATACATCACCCTGGACATTCGAAATGCCCAGTTTCCTCGCGCATTGGCCACCGGCCAGGCGCGGCCACGCCAATACCGTGCGGCAGCACTGTCGCCCGCATGAAAATGAGAGAGATGGATGGATTACTTTACCGTTGAAATCGCCGGCCGCGCCGTTGCCAGTTTTCGCTCGGAAAATCACGAGGAAGCGACGCATTTCTTCGAGGCGGAAGACTTTCGCGACGATCTGACCATCCTGGAATCCGAAGGCAAGCCCCTGTGGGACCGCAAAGCGGCCCTGAGCTTGCGCAAGGCGACCACCGAGGAAGCAAGCGAAGTCGAGCACGCCTATGAATTCGACGACGATCCCGAACGGACCATCGAGGACGAGTTCGTCGTGTTCCTGGTCCCCGTCGCGGATCTGACCGACGAGGGCGAGGACACAGAAGACTGACCGCCGATCCGCATCTTTTTCCGGTTTCGACGTGATATCGAAGCGACGGGTTCGATATCACGCCGCCGTTGGCAGGACAGGATGGCGGCGCAGTTGAGGCGGCCCCGGGTTCGAATTCGATAGGCGTCCCTGCGCGAAACCATCGTCGACGAATTCCCTGGCAGCAAGGATGGATCACGGGTTGGCAATCCGCTGGCCAAGCGTGCTAGATTGAGGAAATGCACAGCACTGCACAATGACTAAAATGAGCCAAATGGAGGTGATAAATGGTAGAGGCACAAAAACGCTTGTCCCACACCACCCTCAAACGGCGGCAGCGGTTTCACCCCAAGCGGGACGTCAGACCCGCCGTGCTGGCAAAGGCTAATCGTCTGGTCATCTGGGTTGCCGCGTTCATTGGCCTCTCGTTTCTTGCCATCGTCATGCTTCAGGCAGTGTTGGGATAGCAGAGCAAGGGCCGGTCGCTTCCGGCACAAGACGACAGCCGGCTGCTCTCGCTGGGCGGCCGGCATGTCCTACCCGATATCGAAAAATCTCCGCGTTCATTTTCCCAACTCTCCGCATCCGCGCCTGCAATCCATTCGTCCCGTCATTGGACAAGGCAAACGGGCCGCGTGAAAGGAGGAGCGTGTCTTATCCTGTTGCCATTCGCAGATACCGGCAGGAAAAATCGGTGCCTGTCTCTTTTGCCCTGCTCTCGCCTGATTTTCCTATACATTCTTTATAGAGAGTTTCTCCCGTAGCATCCGTGTCGGTTGGCCGTCCGGCAGCCGTTCAGCAGCATGAAGCAGCATCGCGACGAGGTTAAGCCGCAAGGCCTACCCTTCTCTGACGTTTTGCCGTTTACTGATGGATCGCGCGTGAGGGAGGGTTTGAAATAGGGCGGATCGGCCGGGGCGGCTGTGTTCGCGAAGCAGTCGATGGAAAGGGGTGGGCATGGAAGCGTTCTATATCGTGGTGCTGGTCTCGACGGCGCTCGTGCTTCTTGCCGCTTTTTCGAGCCTGCTCGCCTTCCGTTTCGGCGCCCCCCTGCTGCTGCTCTTCCTGATGATCGGCCTTGCGGCCGGCGTCGATGGCCTCGGCATCGAGTTCAGCAACAATTACCTTGCCTATATTCTCGGCTCCATTGCGCTGGCCGTGATCCTCTTCGATTCCGGCTTCGGCACGCCGATGCACGCCTTTCGGCTGGCGGCCGTGCCCTCTCTGGCGCTCGCCTCGGTCGGTGTGCTGATCACTGCCTCGCTCTTTGCCTTGGCCGCCATGTGGCTGTTGAATTTCACCTGGCTGGAAGGTCTGCTGCTCGGCTCGATCGTCGCATCGACGGATGCCGCCGCCGTCTTCTTCCTGCTGCGCATCGGCGGCATCAACATCCGCGACAAGGTGCGCTCGACGCTGGAAGTGGAATCCGGCACCAATGATCCGATGGCGATCTTCCTCACCATCGCCCTTGTCGAGGTGCTGGCGAGCGGCGAGCGTTACGCCGGCATCAATATCGGCATGCTCGCCATGTTCGTGCAGCAGATGGGCCTCGGCGTCATTCTCGGCCTGCTCGGCGGCATGATGATCGTGCTGATCGTCAGCAAGCTCGATACCGATCGCGGCCTGACGCCGATCTTCGTGCTGGCGCTCGCTCTTCTCGTCTTCTCCTTCACCGGCGCGGTCGGCGGCAGCGGCTTCCTCGCCGTCTATGTCGCCGGCATCTACGCCGGGAACCGCAAGATGCAGGCGATCGGAACTATCAAACGCTTCCAGGACGGCATGACCTGGCTGGCGCAGATCATCATGTTCCTGGTGCTCGGCCTGCTCGCCACGCCGTCGCAATTTCCTGTCATCATCGTGCCCGCTATCCTGCTCGCTCTCTTCCTGATCTTCGTCGCCCGACCGTTGGCAGTCTGGCTGTCACTGCTTCCCTTCGATTATACCCAGCAGGAAATCGGCTTCGTTGCTTGGGTCGGCCTGCGCGGCGCCGTCTCCATTCTGCTTGCCATCATGCCGATCCTCGGCGGGCTTGAGAACGGCCAGATCTATTTCAACACCGCCTTCATCATCGTGCTGGTCTCGTTGCTTCTCCAGGGCTGGACGATCAAGCCCGTCGCCAAGAAGCTAGGGCTGATCATTCCGCCGCGCATCGGCGCCGTCGATAAGGTCGAGGTCGACCTGCCTGGGGCGGCCAACCACGAGTTGCTCTCCTACCGCGTCATCAAGGATAGCCCGGTGCTGCGCGGCGAGCGTATTCCGCGCTGGGCGACACCCTCGCTCGTCATCCGCGACGGCAAGTCGATGCGCTACCAATATGCCGGGCGGCTGCGCGAGCACGATCTTGTCTACCTCTTCATCGTGCCGAGCTATTCCCGGCTGCTCGACCGTCTCTTCGCCAGCCGGGCGCCGGTGGATGACGACGATGCCGAATTCTTCGGAGCCTTCGCGCTCTCCCCCGCCCGCCCCGCCGCCGATCTCGACGCCGCCTATGGCCCGGGCCTGCTCAACGAATCCGAAAAGGGCCTGACGATCGCCGAATTGATGCGGCAGCGCCTCGGCGGCAAGGCCGATTATGCCGACCGCGTCCGCCTCGGCTCAATCATCCTCATCGTCCGCGATCTCGACGAACACGACCACATCACCTCCGTCGGCATGTCGCTCGAAGCAGTCGAACCGGCAATTACGCTGCCGATCTTCATCAATCTCAAGGACATCACCCAGCGCATCCGCGACCGACTGAACGGACGCCGGAACCGGGAAACCAAGGCCTCCGAAAGCACGCCGAAAGCGCCGGCCGGACGCGACGAAGGCACACGCGAAAACGGCCGTTGAACGCCTTGCGTCTCGAATGATCCTTGCTATGTTCGGCGCAACTTTCGCCAACCACGACAGGATCCTCCCCATGCCTTCTTTCAAGACCCTCGACGATCTTTCCGACATCCGCGGCAAGCGCGTTCTCGTCCGCGTCGACCTCAACGTCCCGGTGAAAGACGGCAAGGTCACCGATACGACGCGCATCGAGCGTGTGGCGCCAACGATCATGGAATTGTCCGAAAAGGGTGCCAAGGTGATCCTGCTGGCTCATTTTGGCCGGCCGAAGGATGGCCCTTCGCCGGAGCTGTCGCTGTCGCTGATCGCCCCTTCCGTCGAGGAAGTGCTTGATCATGCCGTGCTGACGGCCTCCGATTGCATTGGCGAGGCCGCCGCCTCCGCCGTTGCTGCGATGAATGACGGCGATATCTTGCTTCTGGAAAACACCCGCTTCCACAAAGGCGAAGAAAAGAACGACCCCGACCTCACCAAGGCGCTTGCCGCCAACGGCGATATTTATGTCAACGACGCCTTCTCGGCCGCCCACCGCGCCCATGCCTCGACCGAGGGTCTTGCTCACCACCTGCCGGCCTATGCCGGCCGCACCATGCAGGCAGAGCTGGAGGCGCTGGAAAAGGGTCTCGGCGATCCGGCTCGCCCTGTCGTCGCGATCGTCGGCGGCGCCAAGGTCTCCACCAAGATCGACCTCTTGATGAACCTCGTGAAGAAGGTCGATGCGCTCGTCATCGGCGGCGGCATGGCCAATACCTTCATCGCCGCTCGCGGCACCAATGTCGGCAAGTCGCTCTGCGAACATGATCTCGCCGAAACCGCCAAGCAGATCATGATCGAGGCCGCCACCGCCGGCTGCGCCATCATCCTGCCGGAGGATGGCGTGATCGCCCGCGAGTTCAAGGCAGGCGCCGCCAACGAGACGGTCGATATCAACGCCATTCCCGCCGACGCCATGGTGCTCGATGTCGGCCCGAAATCCGTCGAGGCCATCAACGCCTGGATCGAGCGCGCCGCAACCCTGGTCTGGAACGGCCCGCTCGGCGCCTTCGAGATCGAACCCTTCGATGCCGCAACCGTCGCTGCCGCGAAATACGCTGCTGGGCGCACGGTAGCCGGCAAGCTCACCTCCGTTGCCGGCGGCGGCGATACGGTCTCGGCGCTCAACCATGCCGGCGTTGCCGACGATTTCACCTATGTTTCGACCGCCGGCGGCGCCTTCCTCGAATGGATGGAAGGCAAAGAGCTTCCCGGCGTCGCGGTCCTCAACGCTGCAAAATAATCCACAAGACTGATTTCGCAGATTTTACATGTGGATAGACCGCGGAAGAAAAGAAGCTTCCGCGGTCTTTTGCTCAGAGGACGAAAAAAATCCCAACTTTCAAACGATTGAATTGAATTCAATCGTTTCAATGACTTAGCCTTCCATTTTCCTCCCTATAAACTTCTGTTATCCGCGTTCTATATTCCTGAAGTGCCGATGTTTATTGTTGTGGAGAGAACGAAATGAGCGAACGAGTGGAAGACATTGCAGTGCAGATGGTTACGGGCGGCCGGGGACTGCTCGCCGCCGATGAATCGACCTCCACCATCAAGAAGCGTTTCGACGCGATCAATCTCGAATCGACCGAAACCAGCCGGCGCGACTATCGCGAAATGCTCTTCCGCTCCGACGAAGCGATGAAGAAATATATCTCCGGCGTCATCCTCTTCGAAGAGACCCTGTTCCAGAAGGCCGCGGACGGCACGCCTTTCGTCGATATCATCCGCGCTGCCGGCGCCATTCCCGGCATCAAGGTCGATACCGGCGCCAAGCCGATGGCCAAATATCCCGCTGAAACCATCACCGAAGGCCTCGATGGCCTCGGCGAGCGACTTGCCAGATATTATGAAGCCGGCGCCCGCTTCGCCAAGTGGCGCGGCGTCATCGCCATCTCGTCGACCTTGCCGACCCGCGGTTCCGTCCGCGCCAACGCTCAGGCGCTTGCTCGTTATGCCGCACTTTGCCAGGAGGCCGGGATCGTTCCGATCGTCGAGCCGGAATGCCTGATGGACGGCAAACCGGGCGACCACAATATCGACCGCTGCGCCGAAGTAACCGAGTTCACGCTGCGCATCGTCTTCGAGGAACTCGCCGATGCCCGCGTCAACCTCGAAGGCATGATCCTGAAGCCGAACATGGTGATCGACGGCAAGAACGCCCGCAAGGCCTCGGTCGCGGAAGTTGCCGAACGCACTGTCAAGGTGTTGAAGGCGACCGTTCCATCAGCCGTTCCCGGCATCGCCTTCCTCTCCGGCGGCCAGACGACCGAAGAAGCGACAGCCCACCTTTCGGCGATCAATGCCACCGGCGGCCTGCCCTGGTTCGTCACCTTCTCCTACGGCCGCGCCCTGCAAGACAGCGCGCTCAAGGCCTGGAGCGGCAAGCAGGAAAACGTCGCCGCCGGCCAGTGCGAATTCACCCACCGCGCCGAGATGAACAGCCTCGCCGCCAAGGGTAACTGGAAGAAGGACCTGGAAAAGGCCGCGTGATTATTAACGCTTAGGACTGGGCAGGGGCGGCAAAAGCAGTGTAGCCGCCCCTGCCCCGTCCCTCTCCCCTTCCTCCCATTGTCACGGCGACAAGAAACCGCTTCGTTCCCTCGAAAACCGTGATTACTCATAGCGGCCTGTCACAACAGGAGCCGCCATGAACACCCTCTCCTACGTCACCGTCGATGTTTTCACCTCCACTCGCTTCGAGGGCAATCCGCTTGCCGTCATTTCCGATGCGCGCGGTCTGAGCGATGCGGCGATGCAAAAGATCGCCACCGAGTTCAACTATTCCGAAGTCACATTCGTCCTGCCGCCGGAAGACGCTCAAAATTCCGCCCGCGTGCGCATCTTCACGCCGACGATGGAAATACCCTTCGCCGGCCACCCGAACGTCGGCACCGCCTATGTGCTCGGCCAGCAGGCGGAGATCTTCGGCAAGCCGGTCGGCGATACGCTGCGCTTCGAGGAAAAGGCTGGCCTCGTCGAAGTCAGCCTGAAACGCAGCGGCGGAAAGGTTGCTGCTGCCGCCATCCGCGCACCGCAGCCGCTGGCGATCGGCGATATCATTGCCGAGGAAACCGTCGCCGGCTGCGTCTCGCTCGACCCTGGCGTCATCGTCAGCACCACCCATGCCCCGGTCTTCGCCTCGGTCGGCCTGAACTTCGCCATTGCAGAGCTGAATGGGCTCGAAGCGCTGGCCGCCGCCCGCCCGAACCTTGCCGGGTTTCAGGCAGCTGCCGGCCGCAAGGCGACGAGCGGCCACGACTTCTCGCTCTTCCTCCATGTGAGGACAGCCGAAAATCCATGGAATATCCGCGCCCGCATGTTCGCGCCGCTCGATAACGTGGCCGAAGATCCGGCAACGGGCAGCGCGTCAGCGGCGCTTGGCGCCTATCTCGTCTCGCTTGCGCCGAAGACCGATATGAACGCCCGCATCACCATTGAACAGGGCGTCGAAATGGGCCGCCGCAGCGTCATCACCCTTGATGTCGCGAAGTCCGGCGGCATCGTCACCGATGTCGTCATCTCCGGAGGCTGCGTTTCCGTCATGCGCGGAGAAATAAGCTTGCAGGACTGACGATCCCGGTGGGGTCGTCGCCCCCGGTTATGCGTAATCCAGGGGCTACATCATGAAGTCGCGTGAAAGCAGAGCCACTGCCCAGACGCCGAAAGCGATCAGCGCGATCTTCCAGAAATCCATCCGCCGTCGGAGGCCGGGAAGCCCGAGCGGCTTGATCAGCTGTATCGCCATGGCAAGGATGAGCAGCAAGGCTATCAGCTTTGTCATGCTTTATTTTTTCCGTTTTTCGGAATGTCACAGGACGGACATTTTTCCGCGCGAACAAGAGGATCTCGACACGCCGTAAAGACATTCCGGGGCACAATCAATCATCTTGAGGCTGGGCTGACGCAGGTCCTGCCTTATGTCCATTGCAAATCGCTAAGACCGAGTCTGGGGAAATGAAGAGAAATCTGCTGTCCGTCGCCGCGCTGCTCTTTGGTACGCTCTTCCTTTTCATGGGCAATGGCCTGCAGGGCATCCTGCTTCCTGTGCGCGGCAATCTCGAAGGCTACGCCACGACGACGCTCGGCCTGCTCGGCACGTCATGGGCTGGAGGCTTTGTCATCGGCTGCCTGGTGGCACCGAAATTGGTGCGCCGTGTCGGCCATGTGCGCGCCTTCTCCGGCTTCATCTCGATCATCGCCATCATCGCGCTGGTCAGCGGCATCATCATCCATCCGGTCTGGTGGGTGGTTCTGCGGGCCGTCACAGGCTTCTCCACCGCCGGCACGTCGATGATCATCGAAAGCTGGCTGAACGAGCGCGCCAGCAACGAGAGCCGCGGCGCGATCTTCTCCCTCTACATCGGCATCACACTGCTCGGCGTCGTCGGCGGCCAGATGATGATCCCGCTCGAGGATGTGCGCACGCCGGTGCTGTTCATGATCTGCGGCATCTTCTATTGCATCGCCATGCTGCCGACGACGCTTTCGACCGCCGCTTCGCCGCAGCCGCTGAAGGCGGTGCGCCTCGACCTGCCTGCGCTCTATCGCAACTCGCCGGTCTCCTGCCTCGGCATCCTGCTCGTCGGCATCGCCAATGGTGCCTACGGCACGCTCGGCGCCGTCTTCGGCGCTGGCGCCGGCCTCTCCGACACCAGCATCGCCATCATGATGAGCGCCACCATCTTCGCCGGCGCCGTGATGCAACTGCCGGCCGGCCGGCTTTCCGATCGCATTGACCGGCGCTATGTGCTCGCCGCCATGTCCGGCATCGCCGCCGTTGCGGGCCTGCTGATCTTTCTGCTCCACCCGACGTCCGCCGGCTTGCTGATCGGGCTCGTTGTCCTTTACGGCGCGGTGGCAAATACGCTCTATCCGATCGCCGTTGCCCACGCCAACGACTTCGCGGCGTCGGAGGATTTCGTCAAGGTCTCCGGTGGCCTGCTACTGCTCTACGGCATCGGCACGGTGATCGGCCCGACGATCGGCGGCCCGGTCATGTCGGCGATCACCCCACATGCGCTTTTCCTCGTCACCGCCATCGCCCATGTGCTGATCACCGTCTACGCCATCATCAGAAGCCGGATCCGCGCCGCCGTCCCGGCCAGCGACCGCGACGCCTACACGACGATCCCGACCGGCACCTCGCCGATGCTGACACCGCAAAGCATGTCGCTTGCCGATCGCGGCACCGGCAAATCTCCTGAAACCGGAAAGTCTCCCGAAAGCGGCGATCCTGCGGTAAAGTTCGGCTAGAACAGGATGATTTTAGGCCGGGTCGGCCTAAAATCTGAATCCTGTTCTACACTCTATAGTTAGAGCATGATGTCGTCCGAAAACCGCTCACACTTTTCGGCATCTTGCTCTAGAGCAATTCCAGCAAAAGTGCGCAGCGGTTTTGCGTTCCGGAATTGCGTGGAAAAGCTATAGGCAGCGAACGGAGGACGAACCATGAGCTTCATCGATGATGACCGGCCGCAGAAGAAAGTCGCCCACGAGATCGGCGCCGATCTCTCCATGCTTTCGGTCGACGAGTTGAAGGCGCGGGTGGAATTGCTGAAGACGGAGATCGCCCGTCTCGAGGCCGAGGCCGGTCGCAAGGCCTCCGGGCGGCAGGCGGCGGAAAGCTTCTTCCGCTCGTAATCCGCTAAAACCCCGAAAAACAAGGCTATAGGCGGATAAAATTGCCCGCCTCAAGTCTTAATTCGGCACAATGTTAATAAAATATTAAGCTTTATAAGGTATTACTATATTCATCCGGATTTTCTCTGGATCTCAGACAGTTTTCCAAGCGGTGAATTGGTCTGATTTTTCTCCCTGTTTTACCTTGAGAGCCGCGTTTGCGGCTCTTCTTTTTCCTATGGCTGGCGCACTTCCACGAAACTGTGGAGATTAACCCTTTCTTAAGAAACGGCTTGCGCATTTGGGCTAATGATACCATCTTAAAGTCATAAAGACCCGGCCTGGAAACTTTTCCGTCGGCGCCGGCGTTACCTGAATATATGTAGCTGCGTGCAAACAGGGACTATTGCGATGTCGGAAGTTGGGTTGAACACGATCAGTTTTGCAGGCCGCGCCGCTGCATCCTCGCAGTTCAAGGCACTTTACGCGGAAGGCATGTCGCTGGTCGAAGAGACTGCCGCCTACCTCGACGGCCAGGGCCGCGCCGCCTCCAAGGTTCTGCCGCGGATGGCCTCGGTTCTCTACGCCGCGGAATCGATGCGCCTGACCACCCGCCTCATGCAGATGGCCTCCTGGCTGCTGTTGCAGCGCGCCGTCAACAATGGCGAAATGTCCCGTGACCAGGTGCTCGCTGAGAAGAACAAGGTTCGCCTCGACGGCTTCAACGTCGACCGCGCCGCACCCGGCTGGGGTGACCTGCCGGAATCCTTCCGCGACCTCGTCGAACGCTCGCTGCGTCTGCAGAACCGTATCGCCCTGCTCGATCGCGAGATCTACCGCCCGTCCGAAGCGGTGATCATTCATGATAATCAGAACAGCGTCCAGGCCCAGCTTTCCCTGCTGCAGACCGCCTTCGGCAACAACTGACCGATCCGCAAGAATTCGATAAAAACCGGCTGCGTCTTAGGTGACCGGTTTTTTGTTTGCCGCTGAACACCACCATTCCGACAGCGTCCTTGGCACGTCTGAAAAGACGCGACACGCTGTAAGCCATTGCAAACGCAAAAAAGCCCGGCGAAACCGGGCTCTCTTCGAATTCCATCGAGCAAAAGCGATTAGAGGCCGAGACCGCCGAAACGCTTGTTGAACTTGGAGACGCGGCCACCGCGGTCCATGAGCTGCTGGTTGCCGCCGGTCCAGGCCGGATGCGACTTGGAATCGATCTCGAGGTTCATGACAGCGCCCTCCGAACCCCAGGTCGAGCGGGTTTCGTATTCGGTGCCATCGGTCATGACTACCTTGATCATGTGATATTCGGGATGGATGCCTGCCTTCATAACAATCTTCCTGCGATACCGGAGTTCAATTTGCCGCATGCAGTTGCGGCCAACGAACCGATTGAATAAATGAAGCCGCAGTCGTGATGGCTACGGCTTCCCATTAGGATGCGGTGCCTATACATGAAGGACGCCTAGATAACAAGAGCCTACAGGCCGCATTGCGCGGGTCTTGCGGGCGATCGGAGACGATTTGGCAGAGCAGGCACGGGCTGAGGAAAACAAAAGGCGGTCGCTACAGCCGCTCGGCAGGCTGACGCCCTACGTCATGCGTTATCGCGGCATGGTGGCCGGTGCGCTGATGTCGCTGGCGCTTGCCGCCATCACTTCGCTGGCGCTGCCGCTCGCCGTGCGTCGCATGATCGATCACGGCTTCACCCAGTCGGACGGCCGCTTCATCAACAGCTACTTCGCCATGCTGATGGTCATGGCCGTCGTGCTCGCGGTCGCAAGCGCGCTGCGTTATTATTTCGTCATCACCATCGGCGAGCGCATCGTCGCCGATCTTCGCCGCGATGTCTTTTCCCATGTGACGAGGCTGTCGCCCTCCTTCTTCGACGTCAACCAGTCCGGCGAGATCGTCTCGCGCCTGACCGCCGATACGACACAGATCAAGTCGGCCGTCGGCGCCACCGCCTCGGTGGCGCTCAGGAACCTCATCCTCTGTATTGGCGCCATGGGCATGATGATCGTCACCTCGCCGAGGCTTTCGAGCCTCGTCATCGGAGCGATCCCGCTAATTGTCTTCCCGCTCGTCGCCTTCGGCCGCTCGGTGCGCAAACGTTCGCGCGCCGCCCAGGATACGCTCGCCGATGCCTCCGCCTTCGCCAACGAGACGATCGCCGCGACCCGCACCGTCCAGGCCTTCAACGGCGAGGATGCCGCAGCGACGCGTTACGGCACCGCCGTCGAATCCGCCTACGAGGCTGCCCGCGCCGCCATCCGCTCGCGCGCGCTGCTGACGGGGATCGCCATCACGCTGATCTTCGGCAGCGTCGTCGCCGTGCTCTGGGTCGGCGCCCATAGCGTGCTTGCCGGCACGCTCTCGGCCGGCACGCTCGGCCAGTTCCTGCTCTATGCCGTCATCTCCGCCGGGTCGCTGGGCGCGCTGTCGGAGGTCTGGGGCGAACTTTCGCAGGCAGCCGGTGCTGCCGACCGGCTGACCGAACTTCTCGACGAAGTCTCGCCGATCACAGCCCCCGCCAGCCCGCAGGCTCTTCCTTCGCCCAGCCGTGGTCGCGTCGAATTTTCCGGTGTGCATTTCGCCTATCCCTCGCGCCGCGGAAAATCGGCACTGCATGGCTTAAGCTTCGCCATCACGCCAGGCGAGACGGTCGCCATCGTCGGCCCTTCCGGTGCCGGCAAGAGCACCGTCTTTTCGCTATTGCTGCGCTTCTACGATCCGCAGCAGGGCAGCGTGACGATCGATGGCGTCGACGCGCAGCTGACGACGCCCGACGAGCTGCGCCAGCGCATCGCCATCGTGCCGCAGGATGTCACCATCTTTGCCGCCTCGATCCATGACAACATCGCCTTCGGCCGCCCCGGCGCCTCGCGTGACGAGGTCCGCGCCGCAGCCCTTGCCGCGCAGGCCGACGAATTCATCGCCCGGCTGGACCAGGGTTACGAGACCGAGGTCGGCGAACGCGGCATCATGCTCTCCGGCGGCCAGCGCCAGCGCATCGCCATTGCCCGCGCCATCCTGAAGAACGCCTCCGTGCTGCTGCTCGACGAGGCGACCTCAGCGCTTGACGCCGAAAGCGAGACGCTGGTGCAGAAGGCGCTCGACGGCCTGGTGGACGGCCGCACGACGCTCGTTATCGCCCATCGCCTGGCAACCGTGCTGAAGGCCGACCGCATTCTCGTCATGGATCAGGGCCGCGTCGTCGAGGAGGGCACGCATCAGAGCCTGATCCGCCATGGCGGCATCTATGCCCGGCTGGCGCGACTGCAATTCGACGCCGCCAACGAGGATGTGCTCGCTGCGGCGAAATAGCCGGCGCGCACTTCTCCCACCAACAACGACTAAAGTCTGAACCCGCTGCGCCTCCCCGCAGTTGTCTTTCGCGCGTTCTGCCCTAACCTCTTCATTCCCCGGGGTGGGGATATTGCTGCTGAAATCCTTGGGAGGAGATAGGAATGGCACTTTCCGATATGACGCGACGTACGGGCCTTGCGCTCGGTTTCGGTGTGCTTGCGGCCCTTGCCGTCGGTGCGTCTGCCACTGCTGCGGATTTTCCCGATCGCGCGATCACCATGGTCGTGCCCTTCGCGGCCGGCGGCTCGACCGATGTCGTCGCCCGCATCGTCGCGCAGAAGATGTCAGAGGATCTCGGCCAGCAGGTGATCGTCCAGAACGTCGCCGGCGCCGGCGGCAATCTCGGCGCCGGTAACGTCGCCCGCGCCGAACCGGACGGTTACACCATCCTGATGGGCACGGTGGCGACCCACGCCCTCAATCCGCTGATCCTCAAATCGACCCCCTACGATCCCGAGAAGGATTTCGCGCCGATCTCGCTGCTCGTCGTCGTGCCGAACGTGCTGGTCGTCAATCCGGAATTGCCGGCGAAGACCGTGCAGGAGCTGATCGCCCTGCTGAAAGCCGAGCCCGACAAATACAGCTACGCCTCATCGGGCAACGGCACGCCGCTGCATCTTTCCGGAGAGCTCTTCAAGTCCATGGCCGGCGTCAGCATGCAGCACATTCCCTATAAGGGCGCCGGCCCGGCATTGAACGACGTCATCGGCAACCAGGTGCCAATCATGTTCGACAACCTGCCCTCGTCGTCGAGCCACATCAAGGCTGGCACCCTGCGGGCGCTGGCGGTGACCACGGCCGAGCGCGCGCCCTCCTTCCCCGATGTGCCCACGATCGCCGAGTCAGGCATTCCAGGTTACGAGACCTATACCTGGAACGCGCTTTTCGCCCCTGCCAAGACGCCGAACGAAGCGGTGATGCGCCTCAACGCCTCGGCTAAAAAGGCGCTTGCCGACCCTGCCGTCGCTGAACGCATGAAGGAATTCAGCGCCACCATCGTCGGCTCGACGCCGGAGGAACTCGCCACCCATGTGAAGGCCGAACTCGCCAAATGGGGACCGGTCGTCAAGGGCGCCAACATCCAGATGGAGTGATGCCGGAGCACGATGCCGAAAAGTGTGAGCGGTTTTCGGACGACATCATGCTCTCACTATTTAACTTAGAACAGGATTCAGATTTTAGGCCGACCCGGCCTGAAATCATCCTGTTCTCGGGGCATAGCCGCTGGCGCCCTCATTCGCTTGTGTCCAATGGAAACGGTGACAATTGGACGCTAAGCAACCCAATCCTGATTAAGGCAGTGGAAAAGCTCGCCATTTTGATCTAGCCTCCGCTAAGCTGATGGTTGCAATTCAGCGTTTTGGGATTTCGGGAGACATCTATGTATAAATTCGAAGTCTATAAGGATAAGGCCGGCGAGTTCCGCTTCCGCTTCAAGGCATCGAACGGCGAAGCTATGTTCTCGTCTGAGGGCTACAAGGCGAAGGCGTCCGCCATGAGTGCCATCGAATCCATCAAGAAGAACACGCCCAGCGCCGAGGTCGTCGACCAGACGAAGGCCGAGTCCTGAGCAGACCGGCAGCGGCGGCGTGATTGCCGCCCTGCCCTTTCGCACCCTTGAGCAGCGCCGGCGCCCTTGAGCCCGGCCCGCTTGCGATTTTCGGTGCCCTTTTTCTTTTTCGCATATTTTTTTGAAAGCCATGTCGAAACGACCGGTGGTCGCGCCTCATTGTTTCGGAACGGCCGCGCCGCTCCGCCGGGCTTGACGATTTTCGGGATCTCGATCCCCGCTGTCGGCATGCCCGGATCAACGCAACAACGAGATCAGGAGTTTTCCATGCAATATGCTCTCATCATTCGCGAGGCCGCCGAGGATTTCGCCCGCCGCGGCGATCCCGCTTATCGCGACGGCTGGGTCGCCTACAGCAAGGCGCTCGCTCAGGCAGGGATCATGACCGGCGGCGCCGGGCTGACAGGCCCGGAAACCGGCACGATCGTGCGCCGCAAAGGCGAGGAACACGATGTTCAGGACGGGCCTTATCCGGAAGGCAAGGAACAGCTCGGCGGCTTCTATCTGATCGACGTCCCCGACATCGATACAGCACTCGAATGGGCGACCCGCGTCCCGATCTCCGACAAGGGTTCGGTCGAAGTGCGTCCGCGCCTGCAGATGTGAGGCGGCAATGCCGCCCGATGCCGGACGCGCTGCCGAAAAGGTGGCGCGTCAGTCCTACGGCAAGCTGATCGCCTTCCTCACCGCCCGCTCGCGCGACGTGGCGGCAGCAGAGGACGCATTGTCGGAAGCGCTGGCTTCGGCGCTTCGCGTCTGGCCGGAGCGCGGCATTCCCGCCAATCCGGAAGCCTGGCTGCTGGTTGCCGCCCGCCGCAATCTCATGCAGGCGGCCCGCCATCGCACTGTCGAGGCCAATGCGCAAACGACGATATCGATCGCCTTTGAGGAGGCGGAGGAACGCATGAACGAGGCCGGCAACGCCATCTTTCCCGATGAGCGGCTGAAGCTGCTCTTCGCCTGCACCCATCCCGCCATCGACCGCTCCGTGCATACGGCGCTGATGCTGCAGACCGTTCTCGGCATCGAGGCAAAGACTATCGCGCGGACCTTCGTGGTCTCACCTGAGGCGATGAGCCAGCGGCTGGTGCGGGCCAAGGTAAAGATCCGCGATGCCGGCATTCCCTTCGCCGTCCCGCCTCGCCCCACCTTGCCGGAGCGGCTTGCGGCGGTGCTCTCGGCGATCTACGCGGCTTACGGTCTCGGCTGGGACGGTCTCGACGGAGAGGACGAACACCCTTCACTTGCCGGCGAGGCGATCTGGCTTGGCCGCGCGCTTCTGGCGGTGCTGCCGGACGAACCGGAAGCGGTCGGGCTGCTCTCCTTGATGCTTCATTGCGAAGCTCGCCGCAGCGCCCGGCGCGACGGTAGCGGCCGATATGTGCCGCTGGACGAGCAGGATATGGCCGCGTGGAACGCGATCATGATTGCCGAGGCGGATGCACTGTTGCGCAAGGCCGGCGGCTTCGACCGTTTCGGCCCCTTCCAGTGTCAGGCGGCGATCCAGTCCGTGCATGCGGCGCGCCGGCTGTCAGGTACGACCGACTGGCAGGCGCTGACGACACTCTACGCGGCGCTGGTGATGATGAAGCCGACGCTGGGTGCACGCGTCAGCCAAGCTGCGGTGATCGGCAGGGCCTTGAGCGCCGCTGCCGGCCTGGAAGTGCTCGACCGGCTCGATCCGCGCGACGTCGCAAGCTACCAGCCCTACTGGGCCGTGCGTGCCTTTCTCCTGACCCAGGCCGGCGATGATACCGCGGCAGCCGATGCCTATATGACAGCGATCGGCCTCAGCGACAGCCCCGCCGTGCGCGATTTCCTCGCCGGCCGCCTGAAGGGCGCGCAGCAGGGAATGTCGGGCCACTGCATAATTCCCTAAATCGGAATCGATTTAGGGAATTATGCAGCAATTCAAAGTGTTACAGCGTCCTTTGCGCGTCTGAAAAGACGCGCGGCGCTGTAATCATTTCTCGGTCAGCTTCAGCTCGATGCGGCGATTGGTAGAGTGCGCATCCGGCGTATCGCCTGGCGCGATCGGCTGGAACTCGCCGAAGCCGGCGGCGACCAGCCGATCGGCTGGTACACCCTGTGCGATCAGAAACTTGACGACCGAAATCGCGCGCGCCGAGGAGAGCTCCCAATTGTCGCGATAGCGACCCGTTCCGGCAAGCGGCACATTGTCGGTATGGCCATCGACGCGCAGCACCCAATTGATCTCCGGCGGAATTTCCTTGGCGAGATCGAGGAGGGCCGCGGCAAGCTTCGCCATTTCGGTCTGCCCCTCCGGGTTGAGATCGGCGCCGCCCGATGGAAACAGCACTTCCGACTGGAAGACGAACCGGTCGCCGACGATGCGGATATTCTCGCGGTCCGAGAGGATCTCGCGCAGACGGCCGAAGAAGTCGGAACGGTAGCGGTTCAGCTCCTGCACGCGCGCGGCGAGCGCCACGTTGAGGCGACTGCCGAGGTCGGCGATCTTGGTCTGCGAGACCCGGTCTTTCTCCTCCGACGCCTGAAGAGCAGCTTCGACGGCGGCGATCTGGCTGCGAAGCGCTGATATCTGCTGGTTCAGCAGTTCTACTTGGGTGAGCGCCCGTTCGCTCACCTGCTTCTGCTCGTCAAGCTCCTGCGTCATCGAGCCGATCCGCTTCTGCGCCGCATCCTGACCGCCCGAACCGGCATTCAGCAGCGCCTGCAGCCGCGAACGGTCGCCTTCGGCGCTGGCAAGCGAGGCCTGCAGGTTGGCGACAGAATCCTGGAGATCCTGGTTGCTACCCTTTTCGAGCGCGAGAAGCTGCGTCAGCTCGTTGATCTGGCTGTTCAGGCGATTAAGCACCTCATCGCGTCCGGTGATCTCGCGGCTGAGGATGAACTGCCCGACGACGAAGACCGTCAGCAGGAACATGATTGAGATGAGCAGCGTCGACAGCGCATCGACGAAGCCCGGCCAATAATCCACCGCGCGTTCGCGGCGCCGGTTGCGGGCAAGAGCCATAGCTTACTTGCCCTCGCTCTTTTCTGTCTGGCTGGCGCGGTCGCGCATGCGCTCGCCCCTCTCGCCTGCGCGCTCCTGCACGCCGATGCGCTCGGCAAGCCGGTCGAGCGTGCGGCGCATGGCCTTCGCCTCGTCCTGCTGTGCCTCGATCCAGTCGCGCAGCATCTGCTGCTCGTTGCGCATGTTCTTGACGAGGCCCTGAATACCTTCGGCAAGGCTCGCCATGGCGGCGACGGAGCGCTGGCTGCCGGCGCCGCCCTCTTCGGAGACCTTGCGCAGATAATCGGAGAGCGCGCGCATGTCGTCCGAGGAGCCGCCGGATACGGCCTCGAGAGCCGGGGCAAGATCGGAGCCGACATCCGTGACCGAGGAAAGCCAGTTTTCCAGCTCCATGTAGAAGCGGTTTTGCGCGCGGCCGGCCTGCAGGTCGAGGAAGCCAAGAATGAGCGAACCGGAAAGGCCGAGCAGCGAGGAGGAGAAGGCCTGGCCCATGCCGGAAAGCGGCGTGGAAAGCCCTTCCTTCAGCGCCGAGAGCACGTCTCCGGTGCCGTTCGAGCCGGCATCGAGGGACTGAATGACAATGCTGATCGAACTGATCGTGCCGATGAGGCCCCAGAAGGTGCCGAGCAGGCCGAGGAAGACCAAGAGGCCGATCAGGTAGCGTGAAACATCGCGCGATTCGTCGAGGCGAGTAGCGATCGAATCGAGGATCGAGCGCAGCGCCGTCGTCGACAGCGCCACTGAGGACTTGCGGCTGCCGAGCAGCGCCCGCATTGGCGCAAGCAGCCGCGGATTGCGGTTCACCTTGTCGGCGCTGCCGGCGGCGCGGAACGAATTAAACCAGCGCACCTCAGGGCGAAGCGCCAGTACATGGTTGAAAACAAGGATGATTCCGACCGCGAGAACGCCGACGATCAGGCCGTTGAGGCCCGGATTGTGCATGAAGGCGGTCTGCGTCTGCCGGAAGAGGATGGCGGCGATAAAGCCGACGATGACGAGGAAAAGCAGCATCGTCCAGAGGAAGGGCATGGGACTCGAAAGCCTGTTGGCATAAGTGCCAGCCGTCTTTTCGGTGGAGCCGATCTCCGCCACATTCACATTTTCCATAGGGTCGCTGCCTCCGGAGTCATTGCTGGCGGAGACTAGAGCAACATTGTGCCGAATTGAAGTATGCCGGGGCGAAAACCGTGACTTTACAACAGCCAGATTTTCGTTCGGTCACTTGGCGGGAACCGGCCGCTTGACGACTTCGATCAGCGCCTTGTGGATGATCTCGTTGCCGGCGACGATCGCGCCGCTCTCCAGCATCGTTACGCCACCGTCCCAGTCGGTGGCGAAACCGCCGGCTTCGCGGATGAGCAGGATGCCGGCAGCCATGTCCCACGGCGCAAGCTCCGCTTCCCAGAAACCGTCGAACCGCCCGGCAGCGACATAGGCAAGATCGAGCGTCGGCGAACCCAGACGGCGGATGCCCGCCACTTCGCCCATCACGTGGCGAAGCTCGACCAGGAACTTGCCGTGATTGCGCTTGCCGAGCGCCGGCACACCGCAGCCGATGACGCAATCCGACAGCGCGCGACGCGCGGCGACGCGCAGGCGTCGGTCGTTGAGGAAGGCGCCGCCACCGCGCTCGGCGGTATAGAGCTCGTCGGTCGCCGGATTGAAGACGACGGCGGCAACGATCTCGCCGTTGCGTTCGAGCGCGATCGAGACAGCAAAGGCCGGGATGCCGTGCAGGAAGTTCGTCGTGCCGTCGAGCGGGTCGACGATCCAGCGATGCGCGCCGTCGGTGCCCTTGATTTCCTCGCTTTCCTCGCCGAGGAAGCCATAGGTCGGACGCGCCTTGAGCAGCTCTTCCCTGACGATCTTTTCGGCCTTGCGGTCGGCGGTGGAAACGAAGTCACCCGGTCCTTTCACGGACACCTGCAGGTTCTGCACTTCGCCGAAATCACGTCCCAGCGATTTTCCTGCCTTGAGGGCAGCCTGAACCATGACATTGAGAAGAGCTGAACGGGCCATCGGCGCATTTTTCCTTGGGACTGATACGGGGCGCGCGCGCTGCCAGGGGCGGGAAGTGTCCCTCAACATACATGACAGGCAGCGCTGCGAAGATTGGCGGCCTCAAGACCACAAAATCAGGGAAATTTCAAGGGGAGGCGCGCATGGCTGCCCTGCGGCGGCGGAAACCATTCTTTTTATTCTGGACAGATCAGTCTAATAAGAGTAGAAGCCTGGTCATGGCACGACACAAGGAATTCGATCGCGACACCGCCCTTCATGCCGCCATCGGCGTATTTTCCGAGCATGGCTATGAAGGCACCTCGACCGGGGAATTGCTGACGGCGATGAAGATCAGCCGGCAAAGCATGTATGACACCTTCGGCGACAAGCGCGGTCTCTATCTGGAAGCGCTGAAGCGCTACAATGTGGAGAGCATCGATAAGATCATCGCCGATCTTCGCCGCGAAAACCGGGCGATCGAGGCGCTGGAAGGTGCTCTTGTCGCTTTCGCCTCGCGTCCCGCTGCCGAGGCGCGGCGCGGCTGCCTCGGTGTCAGCGCCATCTGTGAATTCGGCCGTACCGATGCCGAGATCGCAGCTCTTACCGACAGCGCCGGCCACGCGCTTCACGCGGCGATCGAGAGCCTTCTCGCAGAGGCTCGCAGGACCGGAGATCTCGCAACAGAGATCGATATCGCCGACGCCATCCCGTTTCTCGGCGCTGCTTTGTCGGGCATGAAAGTCAGCGCCCGAAACGGCGTCCCACCCGAGACGCTCCGCGGTATCGCACGCATGGCAATCAGAAGCCTCCGCTGACGATGGGGCAACTCCGAAGCGGCCTTTCCACGGCCAATTCTAGACTGATCAATCCAAAAACAGAGGAAACCTGCATGTCTCAACCCCTTTCCACCAAGATCGCCCTCGTCACCGGCGGCTCGCGCGGCATCGGCGCCGCGATCGTTCGAAGACTCGCCGCTGACGGCGCCGCCGTCGCCTTCACCTATTCCAGCTCCGAGCACAAGGCGGAGGCGATCGTCGCCGAGCTGGAGGCTGCTGGCGGCAGGGCGCTGGCGATCCGGGCCGACAGTGCCGATGCGAAGGCCGTACAGGATGCCGTCGCGCTGACAGCCGGGCATTTTGGCGGTCTCGACATTCTCGTCAGCAATGCCGGGATTCTCATCCTCAACCCGCTCGACGACTATTCGCTCGAAGATTTCGACCGGATGTTCGCCGTCAACGTCCGCGCTGCCTTCGTCGGCATCCAGGCAGCGGCAAGACACATGAAGGAAGGCGGCCGCGTCATCACCATCGGCAGCGTCACCGCCGATCGCAGCGGCTTTCCGACCTCCTCGGTCTATAGCATGACGAAAGGCGCGATCGCCTCGATGACCCGCGGCCTCGCCCGCGATCTCGGCCCACGCGGCATCACCGTCAACAACATCCAGCCCGGCCCGACGGCGACCGACATGAACCCCAATGAGGACGATCATGAGCGCCTCAAGCCGCTGATGGCGCTTGGCCGCCTGGGTGAGGACCGCGAGATCGCCGGCCTCGCCGCCTATCTCGCCAGTGCCGAGGCCGCCTTCGTCACCGGCGCCAGCCTGACGATCGACGGCGGTTATCTCGCCTGAATACAGAACCTAGAGGGATACAATAAAGGCTACAATAAAAGCTACAATAAAAGTCGGCGGCATCCTGCGATACCGCCGGCTTCGATCCCGTCCAGTTCAAACAGGTCCTAAAACTTCTGTTGTGTCATCAGCACTTCGCGAGCGATCTGATCGAGCGGCAGGACCCGGTCGACGCCGCCTTTGGCGATCGCCTCCTTCGGCATGCCGAAAACAACGGAACTCGCCTCGTCCTGCGCCACCGTGTAGGCGCCGGCCTGGTGCATTTCCAGCATGCCGCGCGCACCGTCGTCGCCCATGCCTGTCATGATGATGCCCATGGCATTCGAGCCGGCCGAGCGCGCCGCCGAGCGGAAGAGCACGTCGACGGAAGGCCGGTGTCGCGACACCAGCGGCCCGGTCTTCACGCTCACATAGTAGCGCGCACCCTGGCGCTCGAGCAGCATGTGCTTGTCACCTGGCGCGATCAAGACATGGCCGCGCAACACCGGATCGCCATCGACGGCTTCCTTGACCTCTACCTCACAGAGCCCGTTCAGCCGCTTGGCGAAGGCGGCGGTGAATTTCTCCGGCATGTGCTGGACGATCACCATGCCAGGCGCATTGGCCGGCAGTTCTTCCAGGAACTCGCGCAGTGCTTCGGTGCCGCCGGTGGAAGCTCCGACGCAGACGACCATCTCCGTCGTCTTCGCCATGGCCCGCCCCGTCGGTGGCGGCAGCATCACATCCGCCGTCAGTTTCTTGGCTGGCCCCTCCGCTGAAGCGGAACGGATGGTTCCGGCGGCGCGGCGGACATTGGAAAGCCGTGCATGCGAGGCGCTCTTGACGACTTCGCGAATACGCATCGCATCGTCGGCAAGGCTGTCGGCGGCCCCGATCTTCGATTTCAGAATGACGTCGACCGCACCGGCCTCCAGCGCCTGGATCAGCGTCTCCGAACCCGCCTCCGTCAGCGACGAACACATCACGACAGGGATCGGCCGCTGCGCCATCAGCTTGCGCAGGAAGGTAATGCCATCCATGCGCGGCATCTCCACATCGAGCGTGATGACATCGGGGATCTCCTCCTGCAGCTTCCGCGCCGCCATGAAGGGGTCGGATGCGACCGCCATGATCTCGATATCGGGATCCTGCTCCAGCACGTGGGTCAGCGTCTGGCGGACGCTGGCGGAATCGTCGATGATGAGAACGCGGATTTTCTTAGCCATGAATGCCCCTAATGCATGCCGTCCAGAAGTGCGCAGCGGTTTTGGGATGACGCCATGCGCTTAGATACGCTGAAACACCGTATTCGAGACCTGCTTCAACGGCAGATCGAAGCCGGTGATCGATTCAGAATGGCCGATGAACATGTAGCCGCCCTTCGCCAGGCAATCACAGAGGCGGTTGAGCACGCCGGCCTGAGTCTGCTTGTCGAAGTAGATTAGCACGTTGCGGCAGAAGATGACGTTCATCGCCTCGCCGATCTGGTATTTCTCGTCCATCAGGTTCATGCGGGCAAAACCAATCTTGCTGCGCAGTTTCGGCGTGATGCGCACCTCCCGCCGATCCGGCTGCTTGGCCGTCAGCACGTATTTACGCTGCAGGTCGCGCGGCACGGGCGCGATGAGGTCTTCCGGGTAGATGCCGCGGCGCGCCGTCTGCAACACGTCGGTGGAAAGGTCGGTGGCCAGAACGCTGTAGGAGATGTCGTTGCGGCCTTCGGTGAATTCAGCCAGTACCATCGCCATCGTGTAGGGCTCGGCTCCCGTCGAGCAGGCAGAGCTCCAGGTGCGGATGGTCCGAACGCCGCTATTGGCGATCGTTGGCAGCGCTACCGTCTGCAGATAGTCGAAATGCTTGGCTTCGCGGAAGAAGTCGGTCTTATTCGTCGTCACCACGTCGATCAGGTAGACGGTTTCCTGGTCGAGCCCGTCATGATTGAACAGGAAGTCGCAATAATCGTCGAAGGTGGCATGGTTGGTTGCGCGAAGGCGGCGCCTCAGCCGCCCTTCGAGCATCGTCAGCTTGGTCGGCGGCATCTTGATGCCGCTGTAATCGTAGATGAACCGGGCAAGCTTGTCGAAATTGCGCTTGCTGATCCGGTCGCCCGGCAATTGGGTTTCCACCGCTGCTGCCATACTCATAGAACGCAGTACTCCGAGTTGATGCGCGGGTCAGGCCGCCGATTGCAGTGCCGAGGCGTCCTCGCGCGACAGCAACCGTGCAAGATCGATGATGACGACGAAGCCGTTTTCACGGCGAACGACGCCGGCGATATAGTCCGAGCGCCAGCGCACGCCGATGTCAGGCGCCGCCTCGATCTGCTCGCGCCGGAACGGCGTGACCTCGAAGACGCGGTCGGCGACGAGGCCGAGGGTCAGGAGCCGGCTTTCCATCGGCACGTCGAGGACGAGCACGCGCGTATGCGGCGTCGGCACGGTCTTCGTCATGCCGAGCTTCAATCGAAGATCGATCGTCGGCACGCCCTGCCCGCGCACGTCGCGCAGGCCGAGCAGATAGTCTGGACCATTCGGAATCTTGAAAGCTTCCGCATAGTCAAGGATTTCCCGTACGACCTCAACCGGCACGGCGAAAATCTCCTCGCCGAGGCTGAAGGTCACGAATTGCGCTTCCAGGGATGTCGTGGCCATGATCATGCGCTTTCCTTGAATTCGGCGTCCCCATCGTCGGGACCGCCCATGGAGAGATCGAGAGCGAAGCCTTTTACCCGCGCCTGCTGGCCGGCAACGCTGTTGGCAGCCGGCTTCCTGGTGCTGGGCTTGCGACCGGCGGCCTGTGCCGGACTGCGGACCGTGACCTTGGCGGCCGGCGTGCGGGACTGGCGATTGCTTGCTGTATCGACCTTGAAGAAGGCAATCGAAGCCTGCAGCTCTTCCGCTTGGGTCGCGAGCTCTTCCGAGGTCGCCGACATCTGCTCGGAAGCACCGGCATTCTGCTGCGTCACCTTGTCGAGCTGCTGGATCGCCTCGTTGATCTGCGAGGCGCCGACATCCTGTTCGCGGCATGCGGCGCTGATCTCGGAGACCAGTTCCGCCGTCTTGCGGATGTCGGGCACCAGCCGGCCGAGCATGTCGCCGGCTTCCTGAGCGGCCTTCACCGTATCGCCCGACATAGAGCTGATTTCGGCAGCAGCCGACTGGCTGCGTTCGGCAAGCTTGCGCACTTCCGAGGCGACGACCGCAAACCCCTTGCCGTGCTCTCCGGCGCGCGCCGCTTCGACGGCAGCATTGAGCGCCAACAGATCGGTCTGGCGGGCGATTTCCTGGACGATGCCGATCTTCTCGGCAATGGTCCGCATCGCCTGTACGGCGCGCGTCACCGCGTCACCACTGGCTTCCGCGTCCTTGGCCGACTGACGGGCAATCTTCTCGGTCTGGGCGGCGTTATCGGCATTCTGCTTGATGTTGGCGGCCATCTCTTCCATCGAGGCGGAAGCCTCTTCGGCCGAAGCCGCCTGTTCTGTGGCGCCCTGCGACACCTGCTCGGAGCTCGAGGACAGTTCCTGGCTGCCCGCCGAGACATTTTCTGCGGCAGCAGCCGCATCGGAGACGACGCCACGCAGGCGCTCAACCATCTGTTCGAGGGCAATGCCGAGCGTGTCCTTCTCCGAAAGCGGCTTCGGAGACACCGTCAGGTCGCCGTTCGCGATCTGGTTGGCGATCTCAGCAGTGCTGCGAAGATTGTCCGTCATGACGTTGATCGTGTTGACCAGATCCTTGATCTCGTCGTTGCTCTTGATCTCGATCTTCTGGTTCAGGTCACCGATGGCGACGGCGCTGGCAACGTTCATGATCTTGCGCAGGCCGCTGTTGACACCGAGCGCGATCCACAGCGCAGCAGCGAACGCGATGACGGAAGCCCCGATAGCGATGCCGATCAGCATGTTTTTCGTCGAACTATAAAGAATGTCTGTATCGTTATCGGCTTGCGTCATCGACTTCTGCTGAAGCGTGACGAGCGTCTCGAAAACATCTTCGAGTTCCATGACGAGAGCGCGAACCTCTCCGGACGAAAGCGCCGCTGCCGCTGCCCTGTCGCCACTTTCCTGGATAGAGGCGACTTTGTTGGACCCCTCACTGAAGCGTTTGGCCAACTCGACCAGCCTGTCCCAGGTGGGCTTGCCCTCGGCAGTTGCGAGCTGTTGGCCGCCCGTGGCGAAAACTACCATTTCATCCAGGCTCTTCGCCGAATTCTGGTAGTCCTTCCTGGCTACTTCCGGATCCATTTCCAAAAGGGCATTCTTCTGCCAGCGAACAGCATTAAGCTCCGCAGTCTTTGCCTCTAGAGCCAGTTCCAGCCTCTTTGCCGGACCCGAAATAAGGTTGCCGACAGCATCGTTCAGGGAACTGAGGCTGATGATTCCATAGACCGCGCTGCCCACCAGCAACAATATGACAAAGCCAAATGCGGCTGCGAGCTTAAGTTTAATCGTAATACGCATCTCAATATACCTCTCCGAGAGCGAAGCAATAAATGTGGACCAGGGGGCGCGGCATCATGCAGCAAAGACATTCCGGTAGGCGAAGCGTGCGTCGCGGGCCATCCTGATTGGCCCACGACAATTGCGAACGGGGAGCGGTCATGCGCTTTCCCCAGGGGAGCGCTATGCGCTCTCCCTAAACTCGTCATCGGCCGTATCGGGACCGCCCATCGACATGTCGAGGGCAAACCCCTTCACGCGGGCCTGCTGACCAGCGATCGTATTGGCCGGCGCCTTACTGACCGGTTTGCGCGGTGCGGCCGAGGCCCGGCTGCGGGCGGTGAGTTTTACAGCCGGCGCGCGCTCGCGGCGCCCACCCGCCATATCGACCTTGAAGAAGGCGATCGACGTCTGCAGCTCTTCGGCCTGGGAGGCGAGTTCCTCGGAGGTCGCCGACATCTGCTCGGAGGCGCCGGCATTCTGCTGCGTCACCTTGTCGAGCTGCTGGATCGCCTCGTTGATCTGGGCAGCACCGATATCCTGTTCGCGGCAGGCGGCACTGATCTCGGAGACCAGTTCCGCCGTTTTGCGAATGTCGGGCACCAGCCGGCCGAGCATGTCGCCTGCATCCTGGGCCGCCGTCACGGTATCGCTCGACATGGCACTGATCTCGGCAGCGGCCGACTGGCTGCGTTCGGCAAGTTTGCGCACTTCAGATGCGACGACCGCAAAACCCTTGCCGTGTTCACCGGCACGAGCAGCTTCGACGGCGGCGTTGAGGGCCAGTAGATCGGTCTGGCGGGCGATTTCCTGGACGATGCCGATCTTCTGGGCGATCGTGCGCATGGCTTCGACAGCGCGGGAAACCGCCTCGCCGCTGGCTTCCGCATCCTTGGCCGACTGGCGGGCGATCTTTTCGGTCTGGGCAGCGTTGTCGGCGTTCTGCTTGATGTTGGCGGCCATCTCTTCCATCGAGGCGGAAGCCTCTTCGGCCGAAGCCGCCTGTTCGGTGGCGCCCTGCGACACCTGCTCCGAGCTTGCCGAAAGTTCCTGGCTGCCGGAGGAGACGTTCTCGGCGGCCGAGATCGCATCGGCCACGACGCCGCGCAGGCGCTCGACCATCTGTTCGAGCGCGAGGCCCAGCGCATCCTTGTCGGAGAGCGGCTTTGGAGACACCGTCAGGTCGCCGTTTGCGATCTGATCGGCGATGCCGGCGGTGGTCCGCAGGTTGGAGATCATGCTCTGCATCGCGATGCCGAGCGTATCCTTATCCGAGAGCGGCTTGGCATCTGTGCTGAGGTCGCCCATGGCAATCTGATCGGCAAGAGCTGCCGTGGTGCGCAGATTGGCAGTCATGCTGTTGACCGTATTGATGAGGTCCTTGATCTCGTCATTGGTCTTGACATCGACCGTCTGGTTAAGGTCACCGACTGCGACGGCATTTGCGACGGTCGTGATTTTCCTCAGGCCGTTGTTGATTCCGAGCATGATCCACAATGCAGCACCGAGCGCCACAAGCACGGCGATGCCGGAAGCAGTGCTGAGGATCAGCTTGGTCGAGTTATAAAGATCGGTGTTCGACTGATCGGTCGTCTTCATGCCCTTGCGCTGGATCTCGATGAGTGCGGCAATCGCGTCACCCATGTCGTTGGTCATCGTGCGCAGGTCGCCGAGCGACAGCGCCAGTGCGCCGGCTTGATCGCCCCTGGCGTCAAGCTGCTGCAGCTCGGCGGATCTGTCGCGGAATTTCGCGCCGATCGTCTGCAGCTTTTCCCAATAGGGTTTGCCTTCCGGCGAAGCGATAGCGTGGCCGGCATCGACGGCGTCAAACATGGCCTGCAAGTTCTGGTCGGCCTCCTTGTAGAAACCGGCAGTGCTGTCGGGATCCGTGGAAAGCAGTGCGTTCTTCTGAGCGCGGATGGCGTTGACTTCGGCGACATTGGCGGTCAGTGCCAGCTCCAGACGGCGCATCGGGCCGTCGATCATCTTGCCGCTGGCGTCATTCAAGGTGCCGAGGCTCATGCTTCCGTAGATGGCGATGCCAATCAGCAGCAATGTCATGATGCCGAAGGCAAGCCCCAGCTTGAGCTTGATGGTGAAACGCATGTGGTACCCCCTCTATGCGGTCAAAACGAATGGATAGAAACGCGTCCCATCGGCGGGACGTCGAGCTTGAAAGTGATGTGTCTGAAAAGGGGGAAAGCGACTACATTCACTTCCCGGCAGCCGGACATCTATCGATCGCAGCGCCAACGCCTACATGCGTTGGGGGATATTCCCGTCTCGGGCCGCCGGAGCAGCCCGAGGGATCAGTTTGAGGCGAAGGCGCATAAGCGCTTCCCCCGGGGAGCGCTTATGCGCTCTCCCTGAAATCGTCATCGCTGGCATCCGGACCACCCATCGACATATCGAGAGCAAAGCCTTTGAGACGCTGCTGCTGAGCCGAAATCGTCTGGGCGCGGCCTTGGCTATGGGCCTGCGGGGCAGCCTTGCGGACAGCGGCCGGGGCCTTCACCTTGGCGGAAGCTTTTGGCTGCGCTTTGTTGGCGCCGGACCGCGCGCTGCCTGCCGTATCGACCTTGAAGAAGGCGATCGACGTCTGCAGCTCTTCGGCCTGGGAGGCGAGTTCCTCGGAGGTCGCCGACATCTGCTCGGAGGCGCCGGCGTTCTGCTGCGTCACCTTGTCGAGCTGCTGGATCGCTTCATTGATCTGGGCAGCACCGATATCCTGTTCGCGGCAGGCGGCACTGATCTCGGAGACCAGTTCCGCCGTTTTGCGAATGTCGGGCACCAGCCGGCCGAGCATGTCGCCTGCATCCTGGGCCGCCGTCACGGTATCGCTCGACATGGCACTGATCTCGGCAGCGGCCGACTGGCTGCGTTCGGCAAGTTTGCGCACTTCAGATGCGACGACCGCAAAACCCTTGCCGTGTTCACCGGCACGAGCAGCTTCGACGGCGGCGTTGAGGGCCAGTAGATCGGTCTGGCGGGCGATTTCCTGGACGATGCCGATCTTCTGGGCGATCGTGCGCATAGCGTCGACGGCGCGCGTCACCGCTTCACCGCTGGCTTCCGCATCCTTGGCCGACTGGCGGGCGATTTTTTCGGTCTGCGCCGCATTGTCGGCGTTCTGCTTGATGTTGGCGGCCATCTCTTCCATCGAGGCGGAAGCCTCTTCGGCCGAAGCCGCCTGTTCGGTAGCACCCTGCGAGACCTGTTCCGAGCTTGCCGAAAGCTGCTGGCTGCCGGAAGAGACGTTTTCGGCGGCCGACAGTGCGTCGGCGACGACGCCGCGCAGGCGTTCGATCATCGTGTTGACGTTGCCTAGAAGTTCGCCGATTTCGTCATGGCTGGTGATATCGGCCATCTTTGTCAGATCGCCTTCCGACACTTCGCGAACCACGGTGTTGGCACGGCTGAGGCCCTTGCTGATCGTGCTGGCGATCCAGAAGGCGGTGAAGGCAGCAATCAGCAGGGCGACCGCGGCGACCGCAACCATCATTGTGCGCGTCGTCGTGTACTGCGCTTCGGCGCCGTCGTCAGCAGCCTTCATGCGCTGCTTTTCAAGTGCCAGGATCTCGCTGAGCGTCGAGTCGATGTCGTTGGCGGCGGCCCGCGCCGTCGTGACGGAGATGGCATTTGCGCCTTCGGCATTGCCGGCCTTCACATATTCGCGGATCTGATCGTCTGCTCCATTGAAGGTCTTGGAAAGTTCGGCGATGCGCGCCCAGCGCGCCTTGCCTTCTTCCGTTGCCAGCGCCAGCACCTGGTTGAAGGCGTCGGCGAATTCCTTGCGGGCCTGATTACCCTTGGCGATTGCCCCGGCCGTCTCGTCTGCGCTGCGGGCGGTGAGCAGGTTCTTCTGCTGGCGGATCGCCTCGAGCTGAGCGATGTTGATCTGCTGCGCGAAATCCAGGCGGGCTGCCGGGCCGGCGAGAAGCTTATCGATCGTGTCGTTCAGCGATCCAAGGCTGAAGACACTGTAGGCGGCAGTGCCCACGAGCATTACAATGATGAAGGTGAACGCGGTCACCAGTTTCGTCTTGATTGTCAGTCGCATGGTCCCCAAACCTCTCGTTGAATTCATCCAGCGTCAATTAGCGGCTCCCGCCGCGTCGTGCCTCGATGAAAAAATCGCCTGCAGATTAGGGAGAATGATGAATTCTCCGCCCCTCTTCACCAGGCAGTTGATGTAGTCGGCGCGCCAGCGCATGCCGATGCTCGGCGGTGCCTCGCTCGCGGACTTTGCAAGCGTCGTCACCTCGTTCACCTTGTCGGTTCTGAGGCCGACGAGCGTCTGCTCGCCCTGCAGATCGATCTCGATGACGATGATGCGGCTGTCGATCGTCGCCTCCGCTGCTTCCATCCCGAAGGCGAGACGCAGATCGGCGAGCGGAATGACCTTGCCGCGAAAGTTGATGACGCTGGCGACGAAGGGCTGGCTGCCCGGCACCGCGGTCTCAGGAAGCAGGTCGAGGATTTCCTGGACGATGACCGCTTCAAGTGCGAAGGTTTCGCCATTGAGATCAAAGGTCAGGACCTCGACTTCCTCGGCATAGCTCCAGTGATTGTCGAATCGTTCGGCCGTTGCTGCTGTTGCGCTCATCCTGCTACACGCAATTGCGCCTCCTGTTGTTGACCCGCGGCAACCAGGTGCCCGACGTCGAGAATGAGAGCGACGCTGCCGTCGCCGAGAATGGTGGCGCCCGAGAAGGTCGCGACGTTATTGTGCAGCTTCGACATCGACTTGATGACCGTCTGGTGGTCGCCGATGATCTGGTCAACGACGAGGCCGACGCGCTCCGTGCCGGTCGAGATGACGACGACCTTCTGATGCACATCGGGCTTGGTGCCGGTGCGGAAGAGGTCGCGCAGGCGCAGGAACGGCACCAGGCTGTCGCGCAGCGAGATGAAGCTGCGGCCGCGCGAGCGGAGATCTTCCTCGAGCGACAGTTCGAGGCATTCCTCGACCGCCGAAAGTGGGATGACGTAGCGGCCGGAACCGACGCGCACCAGCAGGCCGTCGATGATGGCGAGCGTCAGCGGGATGCGCAGCGACACTTCCGAACCCTGTCCCGGCATACTGACGATGTCGATTGCGCCGCGGAGGGCTTCGACCGTCTTCTTGACCACGTCCATGCCGACGCCGCGGCCGGACAGATTGGTGATAGCTGCTGCCGTCGAGAAGCCGGGGGCGAAGATCAGCTGCAGCAGCTCTGAGTCGGAAAGCGGCTGGCCGGGCTGGATAAGGCCGGATGATTCGGCCTTGGCGCGAACCCGTTCACGATTGATGCCGCGGCCGTCGTCCTTGATCGAGATGATCACCTCGCCGCCGGCCTGGCGGGCCGAAAGCGTCACCGTCCCGGCTTCGGTCTTGCCGGAGGCAAGCCGATCGGCGGGCGTTTCGAGGCCATGATCAATCGAGTTGCGCACCAGATGCACCAGCGGATCGGCCAGACGCTCGATGACCGTCTTGTCGACTTCGGTGCTCTCGCCCTCCGTCACCAGCTCGATCACCTTGCCGGTCTCGCGGGCGAGATCGTGGACGAGGCGGCGGAAGCGGGAGAAGAGGGTGGCGACCGGCACCATGCGCAGCACCATCATCGTGTCGCGCAATTCGCCGGACAGGCGTTCGATTTCTTCCGAAACGGAACGCAGCGCGATATCGGTGCTGGCGCTGGCGAGCTGGCTGAGGCGCGACTGCGCGATGACGAGCTCGCCGACGCGGTCCATCAGCTCATCGAGACGTTCGGCCGGAACGCGGACACTCTCGGCCGCCTTTGCCTGGCTGACGGCGGCGGGCGCCTCGCGCTTGGCGGGAACCGCCTCGACAGGACGGAATTCCGGGACGGCGGTCGATGTTGCGGCGACGGGGACAGGGGCAGCCCTTTCCTCGACCGGAGCGGCGGTTGCCGCTGCCGTACCACTGATCTCCTCGACGCTGAGTTCCATGTCATCAAGCACAAAGATGAAGACGTCGTCGATCGCTGAACGATCCTGCTCGCTGGTCAGCGTCACGTCCCAGGAAATATGGAGCTCCGTCGGAACCAGATCGTCGAGGGCCGGAATGGCCGAGGTGTCGGCGCGCACGCTGCATTCGCCGAGATCGCGCAGCTCGTCCAGCAGGCCGAGCGGGTTGGTGCCGTTGGCCATCGAATTGGCGGGCAGGCTGAAGCGGATGCGCCAGCTGTTCTTCTTCTTCGCCGGTGCGTCGCGCACGGCCGCGGGCGCGGGAACAGCGGCGGGCGCTGCTGCAGCCGCCGCTTGCTTGCCGCCGACGGCAGCCTGCAGCTGCGCCAGAAGCTTATTCCCGGTATCGCCGTGATCGGCGTCCGGCTGGTCGACGAGGGCACGCATATGGTCCTGGGCGGCGAGAACGGCGGCGACGAGTTCACTGGTCGCCGCGACCTCGCCCTTGCGGACGCGGTCGAAGGCTGTTTCGCAATGATGGGTGAAGGCGGCGAGCGCCTCGAAACCGAACATCGCGCCGGAGCCCTTGAGCGTGTGGAGCCCGCGGAACACGGCGTCGACGAGATCCTTGTTGTCGAGCTGGTGGGTCAGGTCGAGAAGACCGGCCTCGATCGCTTCGAGGCATTCGGCAGCTTCCGTGCGGAATACGGCGACCGGATCGAGCGTACTCATCGTCCGAGAACCTTCTTCACGATCTTCACCAGACTTTCCGGGTCGAACGGCTTGGTCAGCCAGCCCGTCGCGCCGGCGGCCTTGGCGCGCGCCTTGAGATCGGCGTCCGATTCCGTCGTCAGGAAGATGATCGGAACGCCGGCCTGCGCCGGCAGCTTGCGCAGTTCCTCGATCATCGTCAGCCCGTCCATGACAGGCATGTTGAGATCGGTCACGATCAGATCGAAGCTGCTGCCCTTGGCGGTCGCGAGGCCCTCTGCCCCATTGACCGCCTCGGTGACGCTATAGCCGGCATTGGTCAGCGTGACCTTGGTGGTCAAACGAATGCTGGCGGAATCGTCGACGGTCAGGATATTTGCACTCATAACGTCACCTCTTTATGCAACCAGAAATTTGCGTCTTCTTGATCGAAGGATTCGATGAAACCTGCGCGCTCAAGTACCTTCAAGACCGATCCATTGGCCGGCGAAGAAAGCTTGAACGTCTTTCCCCTGGATTTTGCTTGGCGGCGCGAGGATTCGATGAGTTGAACGAAACTCAGATCCGCTTCCGCACCTTCTGGAATGCTGACGATGATTGTATCGCGGCTATGAGATTCATCATTAAACTTGGAATATAGTTCGGTCACATTACGAATGCTGAGCACGTCCGGCAAATTTATAGATTCGTAATATTGTTTCTGAGTATCCAATGCAGCCTCCTGGGCCAGAAAATACTTGACGACCCTAAAAGGACTCTCACGGCAGCGTTAATGCAGGGTAAACAGCGGTTGTAGGAAACTGCCGTCTAGCGCGTTCCGCGACTCCCAATTCTCATCCGGGATAAGTTGTATTTTTTTCTCAAAATTTAGAAATAAATAAAATAAAAACAATATGTTGAATCATCAAGTCGAGCGTTAGGCTTTCAACGACACGCCATCAACATCTTTCGTTAATCACAACGCTGGCGAGTCCGGCGCGTTTACCGGACGTTTCCATCCTGCCCGTAAAAATAGAGTTGAATTGCCTGGATTTTAAGAAAAGGTATAAAAGTGGCACACGCTCTGGTATCGCCGAACGCTGCAGCCTACACATCAGGACGGGACATCAGCCAGACCCTGGAATCCGCCCGCGGCCAGGTCGAGGAACGTTTCCTCGAAGGCGGCACCGTGCTGCTGTCGGTGATGGATGTCCTCAACCGTCTGTTGAACTCGCTCGAGAGTGTCACCACGACGCTCGACAACAAGGATGCGAGCGACACCAGCGCCGATCTTCGCGCCACGGTCGAGAGCTTGACGGCGCTGCCGGTCACCGAGGAAAACCGCCAGCAGGCGCTCGTCTCGCTGGCGCATACCGGCAGGGAGCTGCGCAAGCACGTCTCCGACATGCAGGAGACGATGCGTTATCTCAGAACCTTCGCCGTGACTGTGAAGATCACCGGTGCCGGCCTTGCCGAATTCGCCGGCTTCGCCCAGGAGATCCTGGAGCGCATCTATTCCGGCACCGATGAGGTCAACCGTTTCGCCACGCATCTCGACAGTCTCGATAAGGAGGTCAAGCTCGCCACCTCCTTTGGCGCCAGCGTTTCCAAGGGTTATGCCGATACCGTTCCGGCCGTCGCCGGAGCCCTGCGCGATGATGCCGCCAAGATCGCCGAACATCGCAAGGATCTCGGCGTCATCGCCCGCGAGGTCGGCGCGATTGCCCGGGCCGTCCAGAGCAAGGTCGCCTCGACGCTGTCTGCCCTGCAGATCGGCGATATCACCCGCCAGCGTATCGAGCATGTGCAGGCCACCTTTTCGCTGCTTGAGGATTTCTTTGCCGGCGAGGATGGCGCCAGCCTCGACGCCGGCGCGCGCCAGCGCCTCCAGAACGTCATTCACCACCTGACCGCAGCGCAGATGAGCGACATGTGCGCAAATTTCCAGCGGGATTCTGAGAACGTCGTCAAGACGATCGCGAGTTTCGACCACGACATGCGAGAGATCCTCAAGCTGCGCGATCAGATGAGCGGTCAGAGCGGCGAGGCCGGCGGCAACTTCATGCGCGCGCTGGAATCCAGCGTTTCTGCCGCCCACGAAATCGTCAAGCAGGTCGACACGGCAAGCCGCCAGGCCGACCAGGTGAGCCAGTCGACGATCGGCACGGCCGCCAAGCTCTCCGAAGCGATCGGCAACATCCGCGCCGTCAAGACCGACATTCACTATATGGCTTTGAATACCAACCTGCGCTGCAGCCGCCTCGGCGAGGAAGGCAAGTCGATCAACGTCGTCACCGCCGAACTGCGCATCTTCGCCGGCAAGCTCGACGATTCTGCCGACGCCATCGTCAACGGCCTGCCGGCGCTCGAAGCCGCGGCCGGGCGCGTCGCTCCCGCCACGGATGCCGGAGCCGGCAGCTTGGGAGAAAGCCTGACCTCGGCCGTCGGCAACATCCGCACCGCAGCCAACGTGATGGAAAACGAATTGAAGGTGCTCGCCGAGAACGGTCGCGAGGTCGCCACCAAGATTAGCCTGCTGATCGGCAAGCTCGATTTCCAGCATGATCTCGGTGAAGTCCTTGCCGGCTGCGCCGATCTGCTCGAAGGCGTCGCCGGCACCGAGGTCGCCGATATCTCCGATCTCACTGAGACGATCGCGCCACTCGACCGCAAGATCTTCAAGCACTACACGATGGTCCAGGAGCGCAACATTCATCGCGGCATCATTCCGGCGAGGGAGGACAGCACCCCCGCTCCCGCCGAGACCACCAAAGCCGAAAACGATGCGGATCTGTTCGCCGACGCGCTTTTTTAAAAGCGTGTCGCACCCAATCCACCCAATTTCCTGCGGCAGTGCAAACGTTTTGACATTCATTGACAGAGAAAAGGTAACGGGAAGCACATCGGAAATGGCATCCAAGCTACAAGCGGCCATTCGGAATCAGATTTGAGTTTGGAAAGGCCATCTCAACAGGGTTGAGGTCACATAAGCAGATCGAGCGCAGTGAGTGAACCATCCGGCCTTGATCTGCTTTGCCACTTTAATCATACAGCGACTCCGCGACGAACTCTAAGCTCCTGTAACGTTTACTTTCCTGTCGATGAAACGTTCGTTTAACATAATCGTCCTCCAACCTTCTTGGTTGCTGATGCGCTTCGTTTGGCTTTTGGTTGGAGGTCACCAATCTAGAGGTTACGGGACCTCACCGCTTAATGAAAATCTTGCCGTTGTTTGCCGAAATTTTTTGGTCCGCCTCCTGCATAAGCCGATGAGCTGTTTGAGGATCGAATCCATCAGCGAGAAACGCCGCTGTTTCCAAAAACATCTCATCAAAAGAAATTGGCGCCAGATCCTCTCTAAACAGCAATGCTCGCTCAGCATCTATTGCGTCAGCAGCGGCAGAAAGAAGCTCAATCGTTGCTTCAACGTTTTTTTTGAGTTCATCAGAATACGGGAATTCCAGCACAACAGAATTCGTCGCAACTTTGCTCGTTATTCCGTTCGCGATACTTATACTTGCGGCGATATCGTCTTTAGATGACCCGTTCCAGAAGAAGATTCTAAACCCAAGGTCAGGAATAATACTACGATCGTCATCGCGCCGGTTGGCATTCTTTAAGAGAAGACCGCTCAAAAATTCGAGATTATTGGTATCAATGAAGCTGTTTTGTATCGCTTTGCGTTTTGATGATCCAAGCAACTTCCATCGAAAAATCGCTGGGCTAATCTTCGCAAGCCTATTTAAGAGCACACTCACGTCCCCTGTGCATTCGTCTAGACTTCTCGGCCTGTTAGCTCGGTAGGCCAATAATTTGTAGCGTGTGATAGTCATGTTAATAGTCCCGAGAACTAAAGGCACTGCCAATGGTGGGAACTTGCTGCGTGGAATCCTTCACTTGCATCGAGATACCGTTAACGCCTTGGCTTTCAAAGAGCTTCGCTGTCGCCCCAGCAGATTTAGCATCTGAGAATACCCACTCAACCTGTCTACCGCCTGCCGCGTTTAACTGGCGATCTGCTTGCTCCACAAGACTTTTCTGCCCGCTGAACCATCCGTAGAAGCTTCCGTCTTTTCTAACAAAGTTCCCATATTTGTCCTTCGCCTCCAACAGCGGTCGAAGTCTTCCTCATTCGCGCAGAGGATGGCAACCCTCCGACCGGGACCATCTATGGATCTTGGAAACGCCTTAGCCTCTTTGCGCGCAGGCTGAAACAGCGAGACCTCGTCCTTAGACTTGGACGCGACTGCCTCTATCGCCGCCGGAACTTGTTGGCGGCCTCGATCGCCGCCTTCTGCTGATCGTCCTCGATGCCGAGATAGAAATCCTCGAGCGACGGATCGGCAAGCCCGGCCCGGCGCGACAGCACGTACCACTTCGCCGCCTCGACCGGATTGGGCGGCGTGCCGATCGCATTGATATAGAGATGGGCGAGCTTGTTCTGCGCGACGACGTTGCCGCCATTGGCGGCAAGTTTCAGCCATTCGAAACCCTTGACGTAATCCTTCGGCCCACCCACGCCGTTGACCAGCCAGATGCCGAGATCGAGCTGGGCCGTGTCGAAACCGGCGCGCGCTGCACGTGCCATCCACTCGCGGGCAAGCTTTTTCTTTTCCTCCGGCAGGTCCTTCAGCGTCGCATAGATCTGCGCTACGGCATATTGCGAATCGGCAATGCCCTGCTCGGCTGATTTCTCGTAGAACGGCAGCGCAAGCTTCAGCCCCTTCTCGCCGGGGTTGTCGGCGACGAGAAGCTGCGCCCAGTTGAATTCCGCCGAAGGATTGCCGCCCTCGGCCGCCTTGTGCATGTACTCGTCGGCCTTGACCTTGTCACGCGGCACGCCCTCGCCTTCCATCAGGATCAGCGCATATTTGAACATGGCCGCCGCATCGCCGCCTTCGGCCGCCTTGCCGTACCAGAAGGCAGCGTTCTTCACGTCCTTCTTGACGCCGAGACCCTGCGAGAGGATTTCGCCGATCAGCGTCTGCGCCGCCGGATCGCCGAGCTGGGCGCGCGGCAGCGCCTTGTCCATTGCCGTCAGGTAATAACCGCGTTGGAAGGCGCCGTAAGCTTCGTCGATCGGCCCCTTGTAATCCTTCTCCGGCGGCAGATCCGGCAACTTCGCGCCCATGCGGTCGAACACGCCGACGCCATCCGACGGCCCGACGTCCGAGGCGGAGGGCCGGTCCGTGCGGAAGGTCGAAGCCGGCGCCGTGCCCGGCTGGCTGATGACGCTGTCCGGCGCCTGCGCCAGGGCGACATTCGGCCCGGCCGCAACGAGGGCGGTCACGCTGGCAAGGATATATTTCAAAGGGCGGGCGGGCAGGATCGGCATGAGCGCGATTTCAATCCTCAAACCGTGGCGCTTTTTCGTCAAGCAACGCGTTGATTTCGGCAACGACCGACGGCGCCCGGCCGGGCTCACCAAAGACCGCCAGCCGCAGCGCCACGAACTCCGCACCGGTCTCGGCGACGGCGAGCGCCGAGGCCGGATCAGTGCCGCCCATGACGATGCAGGGAATCTCGATCATCGAGGCCCACCATTCGCCGAGCGCAAGGTTCTTCGGATGCGCCTCCGGCTTGATGTCGCCATCAAGCTTGCCGAAGAAGATATAGTCCGGCCTGACTTCGCCGATCTCCAGCGCATGGTGCCGGTCGGCCGCGTTGCCACCGCCGACGATCAGCTTCGGCGCATGTTTGTCGATCGCTTCCGAAAGCGCCTCGGCATTGCTGGAAAGGTGCAGGCCATCGGCCTTTGCCCGGCCTGCGACACGGCTGTCACCTGCAATCAGCGCGGCTGCTCCAGCATTCTGGATCAATGGCACCAGCTTTTCGGCATGTTTCTGGAAGGTGCCGTCGTCGAGCCCGTATTGCGGCACGATCACCGAGGCGACATCGCCGCCCTTCAGCGCATCGGCGACGATCTTTGCCTGTTCATCGGCATCGGCGATATCAGGTACGATGAGCACAAGGCGGCAGCGATTTTCCGGTTCGGTCATGAGGTCTTTCCGTTTCCGGCGAATTCCCCTTCGAAATGAGGGATCCGCACTCGTTTTGTGTGAGTAGTTCCGTTAGACGAGGCTTGCAAGAGGAGGACGTCGAAAGCATG
>Ga0102590_1001199_pt1 | contig 41344 bp, 44 predicted proteins | sample AraplaMF_Col_mMF_FD_76859 | JGI IMG/M metagenome (GOLD analysis project Ga0102590, IMG submission 76859) | Arabidopsis root microbial communities from the University of North Carolina, USA - plate scrape MF_Col_mMF | ecosystem: Host-associated > Plants > Roots > Endosphere | place: USA... | reverse complement strand
CCGGCGCGGCGGCCGGTTCGTCGGGCTCAGGCTCGTCGACCAGGGCGTCGGCCGCCGCGTGGATCATCGCCGTGACGCCGCTGCGCTTGTATTCGACGGTGGCCCGCCCGCCCAGCTCGCGGCCGACCACGTCCTCGATCAGGGTCATGCCGAAGCCGCGCACGTCGGGCGGCGAGGTCATCGGCCCGCCGGTCTCCAGCCATTCCAGATTGAAGCCGCCGCCGGGGGCCACGCGCCAGACCACCTCGACCCGGCCGCTCTCGACCGACAGCGACCCGTACTTGACGGCGTTGACGGCCAGTTCGTGCAGGGTCAGCGACAGGGCCGCCGCGGCGCGGGGCGTCAGGAACAGCTCGGGCCCGTCCCAGCGGGTCTGGTTGGGGGCCAGGCCGCCCAGCTCGGCCGCCGCGATCCGCGCCAGGGTGGCGCCGCGCCAGCGGGCGGCGCTGAGCAGGTCGTGGGCCGAGCTCATCGACTTCAGCCGGCCGTTGAAGGCTTTCAGGAAGCCGTCCAGGGACGAGGCCTTGCGGGCCGACTGGCCGGCGACCGACTGCACGGCGGCCAGGATGTTCTTGATCCGGTGGTCCAGCTCGGTGAGCAGGTTCTCGCGCTGGTCGTCGGCGTCCTTGCGGGCGGTGACGTCCTGGACCACCCCGATCAGCCGCAGCGGCCGGTCGCCGGCGTCGCGGACCAGCAGGCCGGCCACGCGGTTCCAGACCACCCGGTGCGGGTCGGACGACACGCGCCGGAACTCGACCTCGTAGCGCCCATGGGCCTTCAGCTGGGCCTCGACCTCGGCGCGGACCGTCTCGCGGTCGTCGGGGTGGATGAAGCCGTACAAGGCCTCGCCGCGTTCGGCGGGCGCCACGCCTTCGGGGACCTCGGTGATGGACGCCATCCGGGCGCTGACCCGCACGGTGTCGGTCACCATGTCCCAGACGAACTCGCCCAGGTTGGCGGCGTGCAGGGCCAGGGCGATCCGTTCGCTGTCCAGCGAGCGCTCGGCGACATTGCGGTCGGTCTCGGCGTCGTGCAGCAGCTCTTCCATCGCCAGGGCGGCGAGGTCGGCCAGGGCGTCGGCGAGGCCGGCGTCGACGGTCTCGCGGGGGGCGGGATCCTCGACCGTCAGCAGGCCGACGATCTCGCCCGACGGGGTCTTCAGCGGCGCGCAGGCGAAGAAGCGGCTGTCCGCGCACCAGGGGCGCAGGGTCTGGTCGGGGGTGGCGGCGAGGTCGGGGTGGGCGACCACCCCGTTCTGGAGCATCCGTTCGGCCAGGCCGGCGGGACGGGGCTCCTCGAGATGGTCGAACCCGACCTTGGCCTTCAGCCAGACGCGGTCCTTGCCGATCAGGCGGATCGCCGCGCGCGGAGCGCCGAACAGGCGCGAGGCCAGGCGCACGATGCGGTCGAATCGGGGGTCGGCCGGGTCGCCGTCGAAGGCGCGAAGGGCGTCGAGGGCGCGCAACCGCCGACCCTCCTGATCATCCGCCAGCGTTGCGCCCGCATCGTCCATGATTCGACCATAGACCGGGTTCGCGCGAGGCGCGAGATCGATAAAGGCGACGCTTGGCGATCCGCAGCGAAGATCCCCTGTGGTGAAGCTCAAACCTTGAGGCTACAATGGAACTCGTCGCCTCGGCTTCGCGTTGTGCGGGCGCAGCTTTGCAGCTGCCCGCCCCCCAGAAGTCGAGCCGCGAACCGGAGATCATCATGCCCGATAACGCTCTCAATCCCGCCCTGAAGGAAGCCCAAAAGGCGTCGTCGAACGCCGGCGCGGCCCTCGACCACGCCGAGCGCAGCTTCGGCGAAGCCGCCAACGCCGCCCGCGGCAACTTCGGCGAGGCCGCCGCGGCCGCGAAGGCCAACCTGGCCGACGCCGCCAAGCGCATCGAAGCCTCCCTGACCCAGGGGCTCGAGACCCTGCGCGCCCAGACCCGCACCTATACCGACACCGCCGGCCAGTCGGTCGACGAAGCCAGCCGCTATGTCAGCGAGCGCGTCCGCGAGCGGCCGATCACCGCCACCCTGGCCGGCCTCGGCGTCGGCGTTCTGCTGGGCCTGCTGCTGGCCGGAAACCGCGGCGGCCGCGACAAGTGATCTTCGGCAAGACCCTGACGACCCTGGCAGCGGCCGCGGCGATCGCCGCGGCCGCTGCCGTGAGCGTGTTCGCCGCGGCCTTCGCGCTGTTCGCGGTGCTGCAGCCCCATCTCGGCGCCGCCGGCGCGGCGGCGGTGGTCGCCGCGGTCGCCGCCGCGATCGTCGGGCTGGCCGGCCTGCTGGCCGCGCTCAAGGCCGAGGAGAAGGCGCGACCGGCCCCGGCGCCGGACGCTTTCGCCTTCGCCGAAAAGGCCATCGAGATGATCAAGGATCGGCCGATCCTGACGGTCGGCGCCGGCCTGGCGGCCGGGATCATCGCCTTCCGCAACCCCGCCCTGGCCGCGATCGTCGCCAAGGCCCTGCTGGATTCGCAAAAGCCGCCGCGCTAGAGCGTGACAGCTGAAAGTGGATGCCGGTTTCGGTGTCCGCCACGCCCTGAATGTTCAATCTGGAGCCTGCTTGTCCGTCCAACGGAAACGGGCAGGTTCCAGCGACAATCGACAAGACGAACCTTTCCCGCCCCTGGTTTTCTGGGCCTCCCCGCCCATCTTCCGGGGGCGTTTTGCCCTGGAGCGATCATGTTCAAGCTGCCCGACCTCCCCTACGCCTATGAAGCCCTGGAGCCGACCATCTCGGCCAACACGCTTCATTTCCACCATGACAAGCATCACGCGGCCTATGTGAACGCGCTGAACGGCCTGCTGCCGGAAGGCGACAAGCGTCCGCTGGAAGCGGTGATCCGCGAGGCGGGTCCCGGCAAGGTGTTCAACAACGCCGCCCAGGCCTGGAACCACGCCTTCTTCTGGGACTGCATGAGCGCCGACAAGGTCGCGCCGTCGACCGAGCTGGCCGTCGCCATCAATGACGCGTTCGGCGACCTGGCCGGCCTGAAGGAAAAGTTCGTCGCCGAAGGCGTCGGCCACTTCGGTTCGGGCTGGGTATGGCTGGCCGTGCAGGACGGCAAGCTGGTCGTGATCTCGACCCACGACGCCGACGACACCCTGACCAAGCCGGGCGTCACCCCGCTGCTGGTCTGCGACCTGTGGGAACACGCCTACTACCTGGACCACCAGAACAACCGGAAGGGCTTCCTGGAAGCCTGGTTCGACGTCCTGCCCAACTGGGCGTTCGCCGACGCCCAGTTCGCCGCGGCCAAGGGCCAGGGCGCGGCCTGGAGCTACCCCGAGCCGGCCTGATCGGCCTCGGCCTCCTAGACCCGGAGCGGCGCGACCTCGGTCGCGCCGTTTTCGTCTGGGGCCTTGGGAACGCAGCGCCGCGGAACCGACCAGGTCCGGAAGGTCGTGAACCGGGTGCGCTCGAAGGCCAGAGCGGTGATGCGGATGTCGACGTCGTCGACCTCGATCAGGTTGAAGCTGGGCGGCACGCCGCGTTCGCGCACCGACAGCGTCCCCGAGCCCACCGCCTGGGTGCAGCCGTCCGAAAACGGATAGGGATGCACGAACGGCGCGTGGATGTGGCCGGTCAGGACCAGGTCCACCCCGGCGTGCGAGAAGGCCTGGGCGGCGGCCGTGCCGCCATGCACCCGGGCGGTCATCGGCCCGCCGATCATCTCGATCAGCGGATGGTGGCAGACCACGATCTTCAGGGCCCCCGGCGCCGCCCCCTTCAGGTCGGCGCAGACCTCGCGAACCTGGCGGCGCGACACCGCGCCCTTCGACCAGTTCAGCCGCAGCTGGAAGGCGCGGGCGGAGTTGAGGGTGACGACCGTGGCGCGCGGATCGTCCCAGTCGCTGTTCATCCGCTCGCCGAACCGGTCTTCGTAGCGCCGCCACGGGGCGACGAGCCGGGCCAGGATTTCGCGGGGGCCCGCGAACGGCGTGTCGTGATTGCCCGGCGTGACCAGGCGCGGCCGGGGCAGGCGATCGAGCCAGGCCTGGGCGGCGTCGAATTCCTCGACCTTGCCGTCCTTGGTCAGGTCGCCGGCGGCGATCACCAGGTCGGGCCGCTCGGCGTGGATGCGCTCGACCGCCGCCTCGACGGCGGCCTCGTGCTCGCCGCCGAAATGGATGTCGGACACCTGGACCAGCTTGAGCGGCGTCATGAGGCGGGAACCAGGGCGCGGAAGGCCTTGGGGCGGAAGCGGATGGTGACGGTGTCGTCCAGCCGCGCCGGCTCGCCGTCGAGGATGGCGGGGATCCGGCCCCCGGCCCAGACCTTGCCGATGCGGCAACGGCCGACGACCACCGATGGGTCGTTGCGCCAGTTGCCGGTCACGGTGTTGACCCCCAGGCGGAAGATGTCCAGCGCGCCGGCGGGGTCGAGGGCGGCGGCCTCCAAGGCCTGCTCGCCGGCGTCCAGGTCGGCCGAGACCAGGGGGCAGAGCAGGCTCAGGGCCTCGGTCTTGCCCTTGGGGCGGCCGTCCAGCACGTAGCGCAGCCGGCTGGAGAAGGCGCGGCGCATGGCCCGGCGGGCCCGCATCAGCGCCAGATCGGCCCGGCCTGCCCGCGCCGCTTCGCGGGCCTCGGCCCACAGGGCCGGGCTGCCGAGAATGGCGGCGACGAAGAAGAGCCGGCCGTTGATCTCGCCGCCCGAGATCATCCGTTCCCGGCCGTCCTTCAGGCAATTGGCCATGGCCTCGGGCCAGGGAATGGCGCCGTACAGCGCATGGGGCAGCATGTTCATGGTGCCGCCAGGCAGGGGCGCGATCAGGGGGCCGTCGGGACCGGCCATCTCGGCGGCCGTCCGGGCGGTGCCGTCGCCGGCCACCACCAGCAAGGCGTCGGGCCGGGCGTCGAGGGCGTCGCGCAGGCAGGCAGCCAGCTCGCCCTCGCCGGGGGCGTGGACCCGTCCGGTGATCCCGTGCTCGGCCAGGATGGCCTCGGCCCGGGCGGGGGCGTCCTTGCCCACCGAACCTGAAGCGATGTTGGTGACGACTTCCACACGCATGCGAAATTCCAGAGCGCGCGGGGCGCGGGGGCCAGGGCGCGAATGCGCGAGGAAGGTTCGTGACCAGAAACGGCGGCGCTTGGCTGGGGTTCCCCGGAACCGTTGGCGGCCGCGGCTCGTTTGCGTGCAGGGACAAGCTCGAACGGAGAGCCACGATGAACAAGACCTTGATCGCCCTCTTGGGCGTCGGCGTGCTGGCCAGCGCTTGCACCGCCACCGGCAACACCGAACGCAACGCCGCCGGCGGCGCGGCCCTGGGCGCCCTGGCGGGGGCGATCGTCGGCAACAATGTCGGCGGCGGCAGCGCCACCACGGGCGCCGCGGTCGGCGCGGCTCTGGGCGGCACCGTCGGCGCCGTGAAGGGCTGCCGCGAGGACGGCGGCTGCGGCGCGACCAACGTCAATCGCCGTCAGTACTATGACGAGCGCGCCGGACGGTATTACTACTACGACTCGCGTAGCGGTCGTTACTACTGGGAAGACGGCAGTCCCCGTTAAGTCGGGCCAGTCCGAACCCTCGTAAAGGCGGCCGGCTCGCGTCGGCCGCCTTTTGCGCGCCGTGGCGTCAGAGAGGGCAAGATGAAGACGATCGGACGGGCGATAATCGGCATGGCGGCCCTGGGCGGCCTGGTGGCGGGATGCACGAGCGATCCCTGGCCCAAGTCGCGGTCACAGGTCGTGCAGATGGCGCCCAGCTGCGAGGACTTTTCGGTCCAGATCTATTTCGAGAGCCGATCGGCCCAGCTGACCAATGAAGCGCGATCGGTGCTGAAGGGGGCCGACGCCCTGGCCACCGGCTGCAAGGTCGCCTCCGTGCGGGTCGTCGGTTTGGCCGACGCGGTGGGGGCTCCCGACGCCAATCTGGCGCTGTCCAAGCAGCGCGCCGACGCCGTGACCCGGGCGCTGGACAAGATGGGCTACGGCAATGTGGTGCTCGACGTCGGCGCGGCGGGCGACGCCGGCGCCATGACCAACGACGGCGAGAACCGCCCCCTGCGGCGCCAGGCCGATATCCGGTTCGATCTCGACGGAAAGCTGCGCTAGCCATGACGTGATCGGTCACGACCGAAACGCACATAAAAAAGGCGGATCCGAAAGGGTCCGCCGGTGGGTCTTCGAAGGATGGGGGTGCGGAGGCAGCAGGCTGGTTTTCACCAGCCTCAAGTCGGGGGGGCGTCGCCGCCTCCGCAATTCGAAAACGTCGCTTCCCAAGGGCGGTTCCCGCCGCGCGAAACTTTTTTCGCCCGTTCCGCGATTTTTCTTCGCAACGCCGTCCGGGCTCGCCCTTGCCCGAACGGCCGCAGGGAACGCCGTCCGGGACGACACGTTGATTTCCCGAAGGCCGCGTGGCCTCGCACAGGGGAGCAACGTTCGTGATCCGCACCGTTCAAGCCGAGCATGGTGGACTGGCCTTCGGCGCCGCGCTGACGCGCCGACAGAAGATCCGGCGCAACCGCCTGATGGCCCTGGCGGTGATCGTCGCGGTGGCGGCGTCCGCGGGCGTTCTCCAGCATTTCAGCGACAACCTCGCTCCCAACAGCCCGGCGAAACCCGGCGCGGGAGCCTATTCCGCCGCCCGATAAGGAGGCCCAAGATGCCCGCCGACCTCGAACAACACCATCCGGCCCTCAACGCGACCCGCGCCCGTCAGGGCCGTTGGGGCAAGCATGTCTTCTGGGTGCTGGTCATCTCGACCGTCCTGGCCGCCGCAGCGCTGTTCGGCGCCTGGGGGCTGCGCTCGGGTGACCTGGCCGGCGTCGAACATACCAAGGGCGCGACCACCACCCAGGAGGCCGAGCGCTATTCCAGCGAACAGGCGCCGGTCAGGCAGACGCCTTCCAGCTAGCCAGGCCAGCCGGCCTGGCTTCGCGGTCGGCCAACGCCCAGCCCATGAAAAAGGCCCCGGTGAAAACCGGGGCCTTGATCGTTTCGGGGGCTGACCCGAACGCGCGGCTGGGATCAGGCCGCTTTCTGGGTCCGGCGCGGATGGAAGAACAGCGCCTGGCCGATCGCCGCCTTCACCGTTTCCGGCTGGAAGGGCTTGGTGATGAGGAAGGTCGGTTCCGGACGCTCGCCGGTCAGAAGCCGCTCCGGGAAGGCGGTGATGAAGATCACCGGCACATCGAGGCGAGCCAGGATGTCCTTGACCGCGTCGATGCCCGACGAGCCGTCGGCCAGCTGGATGTCGGCCAGCACCAGGCCGGGCGTGCGGCGGGTGACGGCGTCGACCGCTTCCCCGCGCGTGGCGGCGATGTCGATCACGTCATGGCCCAGTTCCTTGACCAGGGCCTCGATGTCGGCCGCGATCACGGGTTCGTCCTCGATGATCAAGACCTCGGTGGCCAGTTCGGCGTCGATCTCGCTCTGGGCTTCGGCGATCAGCCGTTCGACCTCGGCGAAGTCGCAATCCAGGATCTGCGAGGCTTCGGTGGGGGTGAAGCCTTCCAGGGCGGTGAGCAGGAACGCCTGGCGCGAACGCGGTGCGATCCGCATCAGGCGTTGCGAGGCGTCGTCGGCCGCGTTGGCCAGATCGTCACGGCGGGCCTCCAGCTGAGCGCCCGAGGACAGCCAGATAGCGTGGAACACGCGATACAACGCGACGCGGGGCGACAGGTTGGCGTCCAGCGACCGCTCGCCGGCCGCCAGGGCCTCGAGCGCGACGCGAACATAGTGATCGCCAGTGGTCTGGTCGCCGGTCAGCGCGCGGGCATAGCGACGAACGTAAGGCAAGTGCGGCGCCAGCCGGGCAAGAAGACTCATGACCCCTCCCGTGTGAGTGTCTTCGGATACAAAAAAGCCTCCGGTGCGGTGAAGCTGCGCCGTTCGGCCATCCGAACATAAACGCAACCCTCAGACGCCGGTTCCATGGGAGGTTCCGAAGCGACGATAATTTTGCCATCATATGCTCAAGCTTGTGGAACCCCATAGGGAATCCGACGTTGTCATCCGGCGTACACTCATTCGGCCAAAGGGGGCGGGCGCCGCGTCTTGTCGGCGTCGAGGACATGATCGAACACGTACCCATGGAAGATCACCGCAAAGGGGCGGCTGCGCTCGATGAAGCGCGGCTCCGTCAGCAGGCTATCGGCGTCAAGCTTCGTCAGATGTTCGACGAGGTGGTGAACGAGCCGGTGCCCGACGAGTTTCTGGACATCCTGCGCAAGGCCGAGACGCCTTCGGGAGAGCGTTGAGCATGGGCGAAACGCAAGTCGGCCGGTCACCGTTCGATCCGGCCCGTGACGAGACCTTCAAGAAGGAACTCGTCACGCTCATTCCGCATCTCCGCGCCTTCGCCCGCACCTTGACCGGCGACCCCACGGCGGCCGACGATCTGGCGCAGGACGCCATGATGAAGGCGTGGGACGCCCGCGCCAGCTTCCAGCTGGGCACCAACATGAAGGCCTGGACCTTCATGATCCTGCGCAATCAGTTCTATTCCGAAAAGCGTCGGTCCTGGCGCCAGAGCCAGCTCGACCAGGAAGCGGCCGAACGCACGCTGGTGGCGGTCGACGACCCCGAGGCCCCGGTGGCCCTGGACGAGTTGCGGCTCAGCCTGGCCATGCTGCCGCCGGAACAGCGCGAAGCCCTGATCCTGGTCGGGGCCGGCGGCTTCGCCTACGAAGAGGCCGCCGAAATCTGCGGCTGCGCCGTGGGCACGGTGAAGAGTCGCGTCAGCCGCGCGCGGAGAGCCCTGCAGGCGATTCTCGAGGCCGGCGCCTACGACCGCGACGGCGCCGCCGCCGGCGACGCCATGTACGCCATCCTGGCTGACGCGGAGAGACTGAGCACCCTGCGGTGAAGTCCCTCCTCGGGCGAGGGGCCGGGACGGTCGGGTCCATCCGGGTCCGGCTGGCCGGTGCGTTGTTTCTCGCACTCCTGCCGGTCCTGATCCTGGGCGTCCTGCAATCGGTCTTCGCCTTCAAGGCCGAGGCCGATTCGCGTCGCCAGAGCCTTGAGCTGGCGGCTGGCCGCAGCGCCGCGATCGCCCGCGCGCGCATCGAAGCCGCCGGCGTCCTTCTCCAGACCCTGGGACCGGGTTCGGTCGGGCTGGAATGCACCCAGCGCCTGGACACGGTGAAGCAGCGCTTGCCGGGCTACGCCAATCTGATCCGCTTCGACGCCTATGGCCGGGTGTCGTGCGCCGCCGCCACCACGCCGCCAGACGCCACGCGCGCCAATCGGCGATGGTTCCAGCGCCTGGCCGCCGGGTCGCACATGGTTGTGGCCAGCATTCCCGGTGTTTCCTACGCCGACGAGCCCGCCGTCCTGACCGCCGTCCGGGCCGAAAAGCGCGACGGTCGCTTCGACGGGGCCATGGCGGCCGTGCTGACCCTGTCGACCATCCAGCCGGAGACCGCCAACCGCTACCTGCCGGGCGGGGCGGAGGTGGCCCTGGCCGATTCCGAGGGGCACGTCTTCGCGGCCACCAACCGGCGGGCGTTCGGGACGCCGTCCATGGCCTGGCGGGACCAGACCCTCAAGAGCGGCTCGGCCCTGTGGTCGGGCCGCGACGCCGACGACCGCCCGCGGGACTTCTCGGCCGCGCCGCTGGTGGGCCAGGAGGTGTTCGTCATCCTGTCCGCCAAGGCCCCGGGCCTGGCCTCGTGGGCCTGGCTGAACCCGATGCTGCGCCTGCTGGCGCCGCTGCTGGCCTTCGTCCTGGCCCTGGCGGCCGTGCTCTACGCCACCGAGCAGGCCGTGATCCGCTGGATCGTCTACCTGCGCCGGGTGGCCGCCATCTACGCCCGGGGCCGTTTCACCGTGCGCCCCCTGCAGGCCGAACGCGCACCGCCGGAAATCCGCGAGCTGGCCGCCACCCTCGACGACATGGCCGCCGGCATCGTCGCCCGCGACGCCTCGCTGCGCGACAGCCTGGGCGAGAAGGACGCGCTGATGCGCGAGATCCACCACCGGGTGAAGAACAATCTGCAGATCATCTCGAGCCTGCTGAACATGCAGCAGCGGGCCCTGACCGATCCCGCCGCCCGCACGGCCCTGAACGACACCCGCCAACGGATCACCGCCCTGGCCCAGATCTACCGGGCGCTCTACCAAGGCCCCGATCTCAAGCGGGTGGATCTGCGCCCGTTCCTGGAGGAGCTGACGGCCCTGTTGCTGGCCGGCGACATGTCGACCGGCGGCGCGATCCGCACCGAGGTCCATGCCGACCCGCTGGTCATCGACCCGGACCGCCTGGCGCCTCTGGCCCTGTTCGCGGTCGAAGCCATCACCAACGCCCAGAAGCACGCCCTGGCCGAACGTGGCGGCACGCTGACGGTCGACTTCTTCGTGCGCGGCGAAGAGGCTGAGCTGGCGATCGGCGACGATGGGCCCGGCGCGCCGAAGGGGCCGGTCGAAGGGGTGGGGCGAACCCTGATGACCGCCTTCGCCCGGCAGTTGCGCGGCAAGCTGCTGTTCGACACCTCGCCGGCCGGCGGCTTGCTGGTGCGCTTGGTGTTCCCGACTCCGGAAGCGCCGCCAGCCGAGCCCGCCGCCACCGGAACCTAGCCGGGAGGCCCACGTTCAAGTGGGGCAATACCTTGGACGCCCATAGGGGCGATCACCGGAGAAGACCCATGCGCAAGCTCATCATTCTGGCCGCGATCGCCGCCAGTCTCACCGTCGCCGCCTGCAACACCGTCGAAGGCGCCGGCAAGGACGTCTCGTCGGCCGGCCAGGCCGTCAGCGACACCGCCAAGGACGCCAAGTAGTCCTTGTCCGCCAATCCAAGGCCCGGGAAACCGGGTCTTCGAACGAGCCCGTCGATCCCGGTCGGCGGGCTTTTTCGCGCCCGGACCCTCGCGCCGAAGCCATCCAAGATTCTATTTCAAGAACGCAATTTGAAGACGAGGCGGCAATTTTGAGCCTCCTTTCGTAACAATCGATCTGGCCCGTGGCGCGCGGGTTACAAATCTCCTTCCAGCCCAGCGTGAACCGATATCCGCCCGTCAAGCTGGGCCTTCAGCCTGAGGTCATCTGTTCCACGGATGTGATCTCAACTTGCCGCGTCCTTCTTCCGCGCCGATCTTCGTCCATAGCGGCTGGCGGTGCTCCAGCACCTATGTCTGGCACCGCTTTCGCGCTCTCCCCGAGGTGATGGCCTACTACGAGCCTTGGCACGAGCAACTGGCCCGGCTGACGCCGGATCGGATCGAGCGTGAACGACCAGCCACCAGCGGCCTGCGCCACCCGAACGAAGGCCGGCCCTATCTGTCGGAATTTTCCGGCCTGCTGCGGCCGGACGGCGGCGTCCACGGCTTCGAGACACGTCTGGCGCTGGACGACTATTTCCTGCCGGCCGACCAGGAGGATCCCGGTCAGGCGGCCTATGTCGAGACGCTGATCGCGGCCGCGCGGCGCGAGGATCGAACCCCGGTGCTGGCCTGTTGCCGGACGCTGGGCCGGATCGGCTGGCTGCGGCGCCGATTCGGCGGCACCCACATCGTGCTGATCCGCGACCCGGTGCAGCAGTGGCGGTCGTTCTATTCCCTGCGCAAGCGTCCCCGGCCGACCTATTTCGAACTCTGCCAGTACGTGATCCTGTCCGAGGCCGCGGGCGGTGAAGCCGGGTCCCGGCGGCTGGGCCTGACGGCGGGGCGGGGCGAACTGGCCGATCGCATCCAGGCGGTGCGCAAGCGGCTGAAGCGGGCGCCCGCCCGGGTGTCGTTCGCCGCCTTCCTCGCGGTCTATGTGATGTCCTATGTGGCGGCCCTGCCGCGCGCCGACCTGGTCATCGACGTGGACCGCCTGGGCGGCGATCCGGCATACGCCCGCACCATGGCCACGGCCATCGAGGTGCTGACCGGCGTGAAGCTGGACTTCAGCGACTGTCGCACGCCCCCTCCGCATGCCGGCCGGCTGCCGGTCGACTACCGCGGGGAGGCGGTGGCGATGATCGAGGCCCTGGATCTCTCCGGAACGCTGACGGCGCCGGGGCCTGTCCAGACCCTCTATCGCAAGCTGGTGAAGGCGCTGCCGGAGCGCGGGCCGGCGACGCCCTGGGCCTGGATGCTGGCGTTCTGGCGCGAGCAGGGCGCAAGACTGGGAGCGAGGCCGGGCGCGGCCCGGGCTTAAGCCGCGGCGCGGATGAACAGGCCTGACCGGCCGGACACGGCGCGGACCGCGCTGGTCACATCCTCCAGGGACTCGCCGCTGCCGACCAGCAGCACGCCGTCGTCCTCCAGCCGGGTGGCGAGGCTCTCGATCACCCGGCCGTGCACGGCCGGATCCAGGCCCGGCAGGACGTTGCGCAACAGAATGACGTCGAACTTGCCCATCGAGGACAGGTCGGCCAGCAGGTTGATCCGCCGCCAGCGCACCGCCTGGCGGATGCGCGGGCTGATCGCCCACATCTCGTCCTGGTTCTCGAAATGCTTGACCAGCAGGCGGATCGGCAGGCCACGCTGGACCTCGAACTGGGTGTAGAGGCCGCTCTGAGCCTTCTCCAGGCAGCGATCCGACAGGTCCGAGCCGAAGAATTCGAACCGGACCCCCGGCGCGATATCGCGCGCCTCGGCGGCGGTCATGGCCAGGGAATAGACCTCCTGGCCGGTCGAGCAGGCCGCGCTCCAGATCCGGATCGGACGGTCGCGCTCGAGCCTGGACAGGGATGGCAGCAACTCGTCGCGTATGTGGGCGAACACCTCGCGATCACGGAAGAAGGCCGTCTCGTTCAAGGTCAGGGCTTCGACCACGGCCCAGATCAGCCGATCCTCGCGATCGGCGCGCAGGATGGCGATCATCGCCTCGATCGATTCGAAGCCTTCGCGGCGGGCCAGCGGGTTGAGCCGGCTCTCGACCAGATAGGCCTTGTCGCTCTCGATCCGCAGGCCGGCGCGCTGGCGGGCCAAGGCGACCAGCAGGTCCATGTCCTCGGGCGTCACAGCAAGCCCGCCTCGGCGAACTTCGCCGCGATGATGTCGCCGTCGAACGGCTTCATGATGTACTCGTCCGCGCCGGCGTCCAGCGCCTCGCGAATGGCCTCGATCCTGTTCTCGACGGTGCAGAAGACCACGGTCGGACCCTGGCCGCCCGGTTCCTGGCGCAGATGGCGCAGGAACTCGATTCCGTTCATCACCGGCATGTTCCAGTCCAGAAGCACGGCGTCGGGCATCGCCGCCCGGCACCAGGCCAGGGCTTCCACGCCATCAGCGGCCTCGGCGATCTCGAAGCCTATGTCTTCCAGGACGCGCCGGGCGACTTTGCGGATCACCCGGCTGTCGTCGACGACGAGACAGGTCTTCACGGCACGCTCCAATCCAATCCCCCCAGCTTGCGGCGGAGGGTGTTAAGGACCGGTGACGGCGATCACGATCTTCGGGTTTTATCGCCCAAGAAAGGCTCAGGCCGGGACCCAGGCGGCCAGGGTGACCTGGTCCTCACCCAACTCGACTCCAACCTGGCCGCCGGCCGCGCGGACCAGGGCGTTCAGATAGGCCGCCTGCACCCAGGGGCCGCCCAGGCCCTCGGCCAGGGCCTCGCCCTTCAGCCCCGCCAGCACCTCCGGCCGAAGACGGGCGCGAGGGCCGGCCGCGTGGGCGGTGATTGCCGCCCGATCGTCGGCGATCACCGCCCGCAGCGTCGCCTTGCCGCCGGCCGGCAGGGCGCTGGCCGCGATCTGGGCGATATTCAGGATCGCGCGGGCGGTGGCCTTGTTCATGGTCGAGGGCGGGATCGCCCAGTCCAGGGTCGGGCGCACGTGGGCGAACACGCCCTGCGCCAGCTTCTCCAGCTCGCGGGAGTCGAAGTTCTCGGCCGAGGCGGAGGCGCCGAAGGCGACTCTCGTGAACTGGAGGAGATCGGCCAGCTTGCGAGCGCTGGACGAGATCAGGCTCATGGCGTCCTCGCGCATGTCCTGGGCGGAGGGATCCTCCAGCAGGTCCAGACCCGAGACGATGGCGCTGGCCGGGCTGATGAAGTCGTGACAGAGGCGGGCGGCCACCAGGGCGGCGAAGTCGGGGCCGTTGATGTTGAGTTCGGGCGCGGCTTGCGGGGCGGGGGCGGCTTGGTCGGTCATGGCGCGATCTTTGGCGTGATTTGGGACTTTGGCAAACGGGACTGGTCTCCAGCGGGGCGCCGGCCTATCAGGAGCGCGTCATGGATCCGTTTCTCGAGCCGGGCGTCCTCGTGCGCCATCCCGACCAGCCCGACTGGGGCCTGGGCCAGGTGCAGTCGGTGATCGGCCATCGCGTGACCGTCAATTTCGAAGACGCCGGCAAGCAGACGGTCGATGCGACGCGCGTCACCCTGCTGTTCGTCGGCGACGATCCCAGAGGCAGCTGAATGACCCATGCGAACCTGGCCGACTACGGCCGCGACCTGGCGACGATCGTCGAGGCGGCCGCCGAGGTCATCCTGCCGTTCTGGCGCACCGAACTGGACGTGGTCCGAAAGGCCGACGAGAGCCCGGTCACCGAGGCCGACAAGGCTGGCGAGCGCCTGATCCTGGCGCGGCTGGCCGAGCGCTTTCCCGAGATCCCGGCGATCTCCGAGGAGCACGCTTGCGAATTCGGCACGCCTGACGCCATCGGTCCGCGCTTCTTCCTGGTCGACCCGGTCGACGGCACCAAGGCCTTCGTGCGCGGCGATCCCAACTTCACGGTCAATATCGGCCTGATCGACAACGGCGTTCCGGCGGCCGGCGCCATCTGCGCCCCGGCGACGGGCGAGGTCTGGTTCACCAGCGCCGAAGGGGTGCTCAAGCGCGAGGGGCCCGGCGGCGGCGAGACCAGGGTCCAGGCGCGGGCGTGGCCGGAGGGCCAGGCCCTGGCCCTGGTCAGCCACACGATGAAGGAGGAGCGGGCGGCCGAGCTGGCCGCCCAGTACGGTTTCTCCCTGCGCGCGCCGATGGACAGTTCGATCAAGCTGGTCCGCATCGCCGAGGGCGCGGCCGACATCTACCCACGCCACGGGCCGACCATGGAGTGGGACACCGCCGCCGGCCACGCCATCCTGGCGGCCGCCGGCGGCCGGTTCACCACGCCCGAGGGTGAGGCCTTCACCTACGGCAAGGCCGACCAGGGCTTTCGCAATGGCTGGTTCGTGGCGCGCGGCGCCTAGAGCCGGACAGACAGGCTCCAGAGCCAGAAGTTCGGAGCGCGTTCGCCGGGCCAACCCGCTCGCGCCTTCGCCTGGCGCGCCCTAGGCTGTCCGGTTCAGGGCCCCGCCCAGTTCCGAGGCCATCTGGTCGCTCAGGCTCCGCAGGGTCGAGCCCAGCAGGCGCGCCAGCAGCGCCTCGCCGGCGGAGGGCAGGGCGGGCGCACCCTCTACCTGGTCCGGCTTGGAAGGTTGCGGGCGCCGTTGGCTGGCGGCCCGCAACTCGTCGGCGGAGAGCCTGGCGTCGCCATCGCGGTCGGCCGACCGCATCAGGTCGTCAACGGCGCCCGGGTCGAAGTTCTGGGCCTTGGCTGCGGTCGCCAGCTCGTTGGCCGACAGGACGCCGTCGCCATCGCCGTCGTTGCGGGCGGCCAGGACGCCGCTTGCCCGGCTGGGATCGCCGAACCGGAAGATTTGCGGCGCGGCCTCGAGCCTGGCCGCCAGTTCCTCCACCGATAGCCGACCGTCCTGGTCGGCGTCCGTCGCGCCGAACGTCCAGGCGTTGACCTTTTCAGGCGAGTCCGGGACACCTTCGCCATCCACGCCGATCCGGCCGGAGGAGACGCTGGAAGACGCCACGCCCGCGTATTCCGCCACGGACAGCGCGCCGTCGCCGTCAGTGTCCGCGCGCGAGACCAGCCAGCCGGCGACCCCCGCCTCGTCCTGCGCGCCCAGCAGGGTCCGGAGATTCTTGCCGTCCAGCAGCCGGGAGGCGCCGAACTCGCCGGAATCGAGCGCCCCGTCGCCATTGCGGTCGAAGGCCGAGACCAGGGCCTGCTTGTCGGCAACCTTGTCCGGGTCGTTATTGCCGAGCTTGGCGATCTCCTGCGTCGACACCTTGCCGTCGTGGTCGGCGTCGAAAGCCTCGAACACCTGGTCCTTGACCGCCGCCAGCACCGCGCCGCCGGCCTTATCCAGGGTCAGGGGGGCCAAGACGGGGTTTCCGCGTTGGTAGGCCCGGTAGGCCTCAGCCGCGCCAGGGCTGGCGTTGATGTTCATGCGGGTCTCCTGCTCGGAGGCTCCGCAGCAAGTTTTGCGCCAGAGGTTGTGTCGAACCCTAGGTGTCCTGGCCCGCCAGCGCTTTGCAGAAGGCCGCGGTCCCGTCATCGGCGGGGAACATGCATTCCACCCGCAGTTCCTCCAGCGTGATGTCGCGAGAGGTTCCGAAGGTGGTCAGGGTCGAGAAGAAGGTCAGGCGCTGGTCGTCCTTGCGGAAGGTGACGGTCATCAGCGGCAGGGGCAGGGCGCCCAGTTCACGCCGTTCCCAGCGGGCCGGCAGGTCCGGATAGGCCAGCACCTCGTCCAGCAGGGCGCGGGACGCCTTGTCGGTGGCGGCCTCATGATGCAGGTGGCGGATCAGGTCGCCGGCCACCTCTTCCCAATTCTCGACGAACGGCCGCATGTCGGCCGGGTCGAAGACCTGACGCATGATGTTGCCGTGCGGCTGGACCCCGTCGCGCAGCCAGTCGAACACCCGCGCCAGGCCCTGGTTGGCCATCAGCACGTCCCAGCGCCGGTTCACCACGAAGGCCGGGTAAGGCTCCTGCTGGGCCAGGATGAACTCGATCGCCCGGCGCACCAGGCTCATCTGAGGGTCCGACAGGGCGGTCTCGCGATAGCCGGGCGCGTAGCCGGCGACCACCAGCAGGGCGTTGCGGTCGCGCATGGGCATCTCCAGCGCCCCCGCCAGCAGGGCGACCAGTTCGCGGCTGGGCCGGGCCTTGCCGGTCTCGACATAGCTGAGGTGGCGGGTCGAGATCCCGGCCTCCAGCGCCAGGTCCATCTGGCTCATCCGGCGAGCGCCGCGCCACTGGCGAAGCAGGTCGCCCAACGGGTGTTCCGTAGCGGCGCCGCCGCCGCGCGGTGGCGGAGAGGTCATCGTGTTCATGACGCGACACTAACCGCCCCGTGCATGATCGCCATAACCTTCCAGGTCATGGAACCGGCGACGCGGCGGTCCCAATCCTCAGGCCCATCGGGATTTCCATCCCGCCATCGAGGATCGGACCATGCAAAGACGACAGTTCCTGACCGCCGCGGCGGGTTTCGCGGCCGCCGCCGGCTCGGCCCACGCCGAGGGGCGGGCGCCCCGCGCGGAGGCCGACGCCAAGGCCGCGCGCGCCTGGAACGCCGCCCGCCGCCACCTGCCGACCCGGTTCGGCGACATCGCCTATGTCGAGCGCGGCGCCGGCCCCGTCGCCCTGTTCCTGCACGGATTTCCGCTGAACGGCTTCCAGTGGCGCGGGGCCTTCGACCGACTGGCGTCGCACCGCCGCTGCATCGCGCCGGATTCCATGGGCCTGGGCTTCACCCGGGTGGCGGCCGGACAGGGCGTGACGCCGTCCGACCAAGCCGACATGCTGGCCGCGTTCCTCGACGCTCTGGGGATCGCCTCGGTCGACCTGGTCGCCAACGACAGCGGCGGGGCGGTGGCCCAGATCTTCGTCACCCGCTTTCCGGACCGCGTCCGCACCCTGTTGCTGACCAATTGCGACGTCGAGCCCGACAGTCCTCCGCCGGCCCTGCAGCCGGTTCTGGCCCTGGCTCGCCAGGGAACCTATCCCGACCAGTGGTTGGTCCCCTGGTTCCGCGACCCCGAGCTGGCCCGCTCGCCCCAGGGGTTCGGCGGCATGTGCTTCTCCGACCCCAGCCAGCCCACCGACGCGGCCATCGCCCTGTATTTCGGGCCCCTGGTCGCGACGCCGGCCAGCAAGGCCCTGGTCAACGCCTACACCTTGGGCCTGGACCCCAACCCCCTGGCCGGGATCGAGCCGGCCCTGCGCCGGTGCAAGGTTCCCACCCGCATCGTCTGGGGCATGGCCGACGACATTTTCGCCAAGGAAAGCCCGGACTATCTGGATCGCCTGCTGCCCAACTCGCAAGGCGTGCGGCGCCTGCCCAAGGCCAAGCTGTTCTGGCCCGAGGAATATCCGGACGTCATCGCCGAGGAGGCGCGGAAGCTGTGGGCTGGCTGACGGCGAACGGGACGCCGGACATGGAAACGGCCGCTCCCTTTAGGGAAGCGGCCGTTTTGGTGGAGCTAAGCGGAGTCGAACCGCTGACCTCTTGAATGCCATTCAAGCGCTCTACCAGCTGAGCTATAGCCCCAAGGTTTTTCCAAGTTTCCCGGCGGGAAGCGTTGGTATCCCTTAGTCTCTCCGACGGTTCCGAGTGGGTGGCCCCCGAAGAGGCGCGGAACCTATGCCGGGAGGATTTTTGGATCAACCCTCCCGGCGAACTTTTTTCGGAAAATTTTTCGATCGTTGTTCGACCAAGTTTTCTCCGAAGAAATCCAGGGTGTGCGGACGACCTTAGTCGTCGTCGTCCGCGCCTGGCAGGCCTTCGATCTCGTCGTCCAGGACGTCCTCGTCGTCCTCGTCCTCGAGGAACGGGACGTCGTCGGCTTCGTCCTCGGCGAGATCCTCGTCTTCCGAGAAGTCGACGCCCAGGTCGTCGCCGCCCGGAGCCGGCGCGACGGTGGGATCGCTGTCGTCGTCGTCGGTCTCGACGACTTCCTCGGCGGCCTCGTCGATTTCCGGGGTCTCATCGACCTCGTCCTCGTAGCCGTCGACCTCCTTGGGAGGCGGAGCTTCCTTCTCGTCCTCGGCGTCATAGTCCGGCGTGACGGCGCGGGCGCGCACGCGGCGCGACTTCAGCGCCTCTTCCGGGTCGAACGTCTCGCCGCACTTGGGGCAGACGGCCGGGCGGCGGCCCAGGTCATAGAATTTCGATTGGCAGTTGGGGCAAATCTGTTTTGCGCCCAATTCGGGATTGGCCAAGGCGGCGACCCTTTGATCCAGATGGGAAAAGCGGCCGGTCACTTGCCATGACGAAGGGCCGCTGTCAAAAGCAATCCCCTCGCGAAAACCACCATGACCAAGGAGCCGGTTTCGGCATGACGGCGGCTGGACTGAAGAGCACGCCCGGCGGGGCCTTGCGGGGAACCGTTCGGGCCCCCGGCGACAAGTCGATTTCCCACCGTTCGATGATCCTCGGCGCCCTGGCCTCGGGGACCACGACCGTCGAGGGTCTGCTGGAGGGCGCCGACGTGCTGGCGACCGCCCAGGCCATGCGGTCCTTCGGCGCGCGGGTCGAGCAGGAAGGGGGCGGCCGTTGGCGGATCGAGGGCCATGGCGGCTTCGCCGAGCCGTCGGACGTGGTCGATTGCGGCAACGCCGGCACCGGCGTGCGGCTGATCATGGGCGCTGCGGCGGGCTTTCCGCTGTGCGCCACCTTCACCGGCGACAGCTCCCTGCGCGGCCGGCCGATGGGCCGGGTGCTGGACCCGCTGGCCCGGATGGGCGCGACCTGGCTGGGCCGCGACAAGGGCCGGCTGCCGCTGACCCTGAAGGGCGGCAACCTGCGCGGACTGTCCTACAAGCTGCCGATGGCTTCGGCGCAGGTGAAGTCGGCCGTGCTGCTGGCCGGCCTGCATGCCGAGGGCGGCGTCGAGGTGATCGAGCCCGAAGCCACCCGCGATCATACCGAACGCATGCTGCGCGCCTTCGGGGCCGTGGTCCTGGTGGAGGACAAGGGCGGCGTGCGCCACATCCGCCTGCCGGCCGGCCAGAAGCTGAGCGGAACCCATGTGTCCGTGCCGGGCGATCCGTCGTCGGCGGCCTTCCCGCTGGTGGCCGGCCTGATCGTGCCGGGCTCGGAGGTGACCGTCGAGGGCGTGATGCTCAACGAACTGCGCACGGGCCTGTTCACGACGCTGCAGGAGATGGGCGCGGACCTGACGATCTCGAACGTTCGCGACAGCAGCGGCGAGCAGGTCGGCGACATCATCGCCCGGTACTCGCCCAATATGAAGGGCGTCGTCGTGCCGCCCGAGCGCGCGCCGGCGATGATCGACGAATATCCGATCCTGGCGGTGGCCGCGGCCTTCGCCGAGGGTGAGACGGTGATGCGCGGCATTGGCGAGATGCGCGTCAAGGAAAGCGACCGCATCGCCCTGACCGCCGCCGGTCTGGAGGCCTGCGGCGTCGACGTCGAGGAGGAGCCCGAGGGCTTCATCGTCCGGGGGACCGGCCAGGCGCCGCGCGGCGGGGGCATGGTCGAGACCCATGGCGACCACCGGATCGCCATGAGCCACCTGGTCCTGGGCCTGGCCGCCCAGGCGCCCGTGTCGGTCGACGAGCCCGGCATGATCGCCACCAGCTTCCCCGGCTTCGCCGACATGATGCGCGGCCTGGGCGGCGAGATCGCGGAGGCCTGAAATCGTGGCCTTTGTCATCGCCGTCGATGGTCCGGCCGCCTCGGGCAAGGGCACCGTCGCTTCGCGCCTGGCCACGCTCTACGGCTATCCGATGCTCGACACCGGCCTGCTGTACCGGGCCGTGGGCGTGCGCCTGCTGAACGCCGACGGCGACCTGGATGATGCCGCCACCGCCGAGGCCGCCGCGCGCGGCTTGGACCTAGCCGAACTCGAAAAGGCCGAGGTCCGGACCCGCCAGGCCGGCGAGGCCGCCAGCCGGGTGGCGGTGCATCCGGGCGTTCGCGCGGCCCTGTTCGACCTGCAGCGTGATTTCGCCGCCCGAGAGCCCGGCAGCGTCATCGACGGCCGCGACATCGGCACGGTCATCGCCCCCGAGGCGCCGGCCAAGCTGTTCGTCACCGCCAGTCCCGAGGTGCGCGCCGATCGTCGCTGGAAGCAACTCGTCGGCCAGGGCGAGGACGTGACTTTCGACGAGATCCTCGCGGACATCAGAAAGCGCGACGAGCGCGACAGCGGGCGCGCTTCGGCCCCGCTGACCCAGGCCGCCGACGCCGTCTTGCTTGATACGTCGGAAATGACTATATCCCAGGCCTTCGATGCGGCCCGCCGCATCGTCGAGACGGCGCGCGCCCGGTGGGGAAACCCCAAGGGCTAATCCACCGCCCGCCTCGCCGCCGCTCAAGGAACGCGGTGGATCGCATCAAAACCTACATCACCCGGAATCCCGAGAACCGTCATCCGACGGCGCTCACCCAAGGGTTTCCCTCAACCTAGAGACCAAAGATCAGCATGGCTGACGATATGAGCTTCAACCCCACGCGCGACGATTTCGAAGCGCTCCTCAACGATTCCATGGGCGGCCGCGACTTCGCTGAAGGCACCGTCGTCAAGGGCAAGGTCGTTGGGATCGAGAAGGACTTCGCGATCATCGACGTCGGTCTGAAGACCGAAGGCCGCGTCCAGCTGAAGGAATTCGGCGTCGACGAAGCCGGCAAGGCCACCGTGAAGATCGGCGACACCGTCGAAGTCTTCCTGGAACGCCTCGAAAACGCCCTGGGCGAAGCGGTCATCAGCCGCGAAAAGGCCAAGCGCGAAGAAGCCTGGACCCGCCTGGAAGGCGTCTACGCCAAGAACGAACCCGTGCTCGGCGCCATCGTCGGTCGCGTCAAGGGCGGCTTCACCGTTGACCTGGGCGGCGCCTCGGCCTTCCTGCCCGGCTCGCAGGTCGACATCCGCCCGGTGCGCGACGTCGGCCCGCTCATGGGCAAGGAACAGCCCTTCGCCATCCTCAAGATGGACCGTCCGCGCGGCAACATCGTCGTCTCGCGTCGCGCCATCCTGGAAGAAGCCCGCGCCGAGCAGCGCACCGAACTGGTGTCGCAGCTGCAAGAGGGTGAAATCCGCGAAGGCGTCGTCAAGAACATCACCGACTACGGTGCGTTCGTCGACCTGGGCGGCATCGACGGCCTGCTGCACGTCACCGACATGAGCTGGAAGCGCGTCAACCACCCGAGCCAAGTGCTCGCCGTGGGCGACACCGTGAAGGTCCAGATCGTCAAGATCAACCCGGACACCCAGCGCATCAGCCTCGGCATGAAGCAGCTGCAGTCGGATCCGTGGGATGGTGTCGAAGCCAAGTACCCGGTCGGCGCCAAGTTCACGGGCCGCATCACCAACATCACCGACTACGGCGCGTTTGTTGAGCTGGAAGCCGGCGTTGAAGGCCTGGTGCACGTCTCGGAAATGTCCTGGACCAAGAAGAACGTCCACCCCGGCAAGATCGTCTCGACCTCGCAGGAAGTCGACGTGGTCGTGCTGGACGTCGACCCGTCCAAGCGCCGCGTTTCGCTGGGCCTGAAGCAGGCCCTGGCCAACCCGTGGGATTCCTTCCTGGAAACCCACCCGGTCGGCTCGACCGTCGAAGGCGAAGTCAAGAACGCGACCGAATTCGGTCTGTTCATCGGCCTCGACAACGACATCGACGGCATGGTGCACCTGTCGGACATCGACTGGAGCGCGTCGGGCGAAGAAGCCATGGCCCGCTACAAGAAGGGCGACATCGTCAAGGCCAAGGTCCTGGACGTCGACGTCGAGAAGGAACGCATCTCGCTGGGCATCAAGCAGCTGGGCGGCGATCCGATGTCGGGCGACACCTACCGCAAGGGCCAGACCGTGACCGTCACCGTGACCGAAGTCACGACCGGCGGCATCGAAGTGCGCTTCGGCGAGGACGACGCCCAGATGACCGCGTTCATCCGCAAGTCGGACCTGTCGCGCGACCGTCAGGAACAGCGCCCCGAGCGCTTCGCCGTGGGTGACCGCGTCGACGCTCAGATCACCAACATCGACAAGGCGGCTCGCCGCGTCTCGATGTCGATCAAGTCGCTGGAAATGGCCGAAGAGAAGGAAGCCATCGAGCAGTTCGGCTCGTCGGACTCCGGCGCTTCGCTGGGCGACATCCTGGGCGCGGCCCTGCGCGAGCGGGCCACCAAGGACTAAGCTTCGCTTACCTGCGAAGACTAGAGCTTAGAGACGGCGGCCGGAGCGATCCGGCCGCCGTTTTCTTTTGCCCGCAAGCTTGCTGCGACGGCTTAAGGTTGTGGTGCGCGCGTACGCGCCGCGTGGCTTTGGGGGCGTCGTCGTGCTGAAATCCTTGGCGGCCGCGGCCGCGATCCTCGCCTGGGGTCTGTTCGGCGCGGGCTCGGCCCTGGCGGACGACAAGCCGATCTACGCCCCGCCGGCCAAGTGGGTGCAGCCGGCCCCGATCCCCGCCGCGCCGGACGAGACCCCGCCGCCGGCCATCCAGACCCTGCTGGACGACAACCAGGCCTTCGCCGACGCCCAGGGGATCACCTACTACAACCGCCGGGTCGTGCGGATCACCAAGCCCGAGGGCCTGGCGTCGTCAGGCTCGCGGTCCATGACCTGGGATCCCGACCGCGAAACCCTGACCCTGCACGGCCTGTCCATCGTGCGGAACGGCCAGACGATCGACCTGCTCAAGGGCGGCAAGGACGTGCTGGTCCTGCGGCGCGAGAAGAACATGGAGCGGGCCATGCTGGACGGACGGATGACCGCCAGCATCCAGCTCAACGACCTGCAGGTCGGCGACGTCGTCGACTGGTCCTACAGCCTCAAGCACAGCGAGCCGCTGTTCGGCGGCGCCAGCAACGATTCCGAGCGCATGGCGTGGTCGGGCGTGGCCTCGCGCTATCGCGTGCGGCTGATCTGGCCCGACGGCGTTCCCATGGCCTGGAAGGTGATGCCCGCCTTCCCCGAACCCAGGCTCCTGGCCGCCGGCAAGACCCACGAGCTGCTGGTCGACGTCGCCAACGCCACCGCGCCCAAGCCGCCGGTCGGCGCGCCGACGCGGTTCCTGCGCGTGGGCCAGCTGGAGGCCTCGACCTTCCGCAGCTGGGACGAGATCTCGGCCCGCATGGCGCCGCTGTTCGCCGAGGCCTCGACCCTGTCGGCCGACTCGCCCCTCAAGGCCGAGGCGGCCGCGATCGCCGCCGCCAGCCAGGACCCCAAGGTCAGGGCCTTCGCCGCCCTGCAGTTGGTCGAGGACAAGACCCGCTACCTGTTCCTGGGCATGGGCGACGGCGGCTATCGCCCCACCCCGGCCGACCTGACCTGGTCGCGGCGGTTCGGTGACTGCAAGGCCAAGACTGCCCTGCTCTTGGCCCTGCTGCGCGAGCTGGGCGTCCAGGCCGAGCCGGTGCTGGTGTCGACGGGCGGCGGCGACGGCCTGGACCAGCGCACGCCCAGCGCCGCCCAGTTCAACCACGTCCTGGTGCGGGCCCGCATCGACGGCGCGGTCTACTGGCTGGACGGCACCCGCACGGGAGACCGCGGCGGCCTTTCGACCCTGCGCCCGCCCGGCTATCGTTGGGGCTTGCCCATCCAGGCGAGCGGGACCGGCCTGGTCGAGATCGAGCAGCCGCCGCTGACCGCGCCGGACAGCGACCTGACCTTGCGCATCGACGCCTCGGCCGGCCTCGACGCGCCGGCCCCCACCAAGATGACCATGATCGTCCGCGGCGACGCCGCGCGGTCGATGGCGCGGGTGACCGAGGCCGCCAGCCGCCCCGACGTCGAGCGCGCCCTCAAGCAGGGCCTGTCCTCGGGCCTCAGCTGGATCGAGTTCAAGACCGTCGACTGGGCTCGCGCCGACGACGGGACCATGACCCTGACCCTGACGGGCGACGCGACCCTGGACTGGCGCCTCAACGACGACCTGGGCGTGCGCGAGTTCCAGATCCCGGGCACGGGCGACGGCCAGGCCAAGGCCCTGCCGCGCCGCGAGCCGGGGCCGAACAGCGAGGCGCCCTACGCCGTGGCCTATCCGACCTTCTCGCGGACGGTGACCGAGATCGTCGTGCCGCGCGCCGGCGCGGGGTTCAGCGTCAAGGGCCCCAACAGCGACGAGACGATCGGCGGCGCCCGCAGCGTCCAGACCAGCGTGCTGTCCGGCGGTGTCGCCCGGTTCGAGCGGACGACCTCCAGCCAGGTCCGGGAAATCCCGTTCGCCGCGGCCGAAGAGACCAACCGGCAGCTGCGCAAGGCGGCGTCGGAAGCCAAGATCGTCCGGGCGCCGAAGGGGCTTTGAGGTCGTCGTGGCCTGTCGCCTGCCCGACTCAAAAGCCCGCGTTAGGCAAGCTTTCCCCTTGAAGACTCAGGCTTGCTTGGGCAAAGGTCGCACGCGCGTCGGGCCCTCTCCCCCTAGGGCTGCTTTGGCGCGTCGGGGATATCGATGATCAAGTCCGAACTCATCGCCAGGCTCGCGAACGAGAATCCGCACCTGACCCAGAAGGATGTCGAGCGCGTCGTCGGCGTCATTCTCGAACGCATGATCGGTGCGCTGGAAGAAGGGGGCCGCGTGGAGCTCCGGGGCTTCGGCGCCCTTTCGGTGCGCTCGCGCCCGGCCCGCGCCGGCCGCAACCCCCGCACCGGTGAGACCGTCGACGTGCGCGCCAAGCATGTGCCGTTCTTCAAGAGCGGCAAGGAACTGCGCGGCCGCCTGAACGCCGACGAATAGACCCCTACGAGCCGATCCCCGGGCGCTTGACCCCCGGAGGCGAACGCGTTCAGCTCTTCCGACCCCCAGTCGGAAGAGGTTCGGCATGAGCATCGTCAAGGAATTCCGCGAATTCATCGCGCGTGGCAACGTCATCGATCTGGCCGTCGGCGTGATCATCGGCGCGGCCTTCAACTCGATCGTCAAGAGCCTGGTCGACGGCGTGATCATGCCCCCCATCGGCCTGGCGACCGGCGGGCTGGACTTCTCGAAGCTGCAGTGGGTGCTCAGGCCCGAGAACCCGGCGACCGAGACGGTCGAGCTGGTGGCGATCCAGTACGGCGCCTTCATCAACACCGTGATCCAGTTCCTGATCGTGGCGCTGGTGGTGTTCCTGCTGGTCAAGCTGGTCAACCAGATCCGCCGCGCCGAGGCCGGCGACCCCGCGCCCGAAGCGCCGCCGGCGCCGACGCCGGAGGAGAAGCTGCTGACCGAGATCCGGGATTTGCTGGCCAAGAAGGGCTAGACCCTTTGATCCGCTCATCCCGGCGAATGCCGGGATGAGCGGAGGTTCGGGTTTTAGACCCCCAACGCCGCCAGCACCTCCCGCGCCGCCCGTTCCCCGGTCTCCCACGCCCCGTGGGCCGTCGAGAACGCATGGGGCGAGCAGGCCTCGCCGGCGAAGAACAGCCGGCCGTCCACCGGCGCGGCCAGGACGGCGCGCTCGCCGGCCCGGCCGGGCAGGGCGTGGGAGTAGGAGCCGCCGGCCCAGGGAACGCCCAGGCGGTCTTGGCGAGCACCGACACCCGGCTCCGCAGGCCCGAGCCGTAGACGCCGACCAGTTCCTCGATCGCGAAGGCGGCCGACGCGCCCGGACCCTCGGCCTCGAGGGCGCGGGCGTGGGCCCCGCCGAAGAACGCCTCGATGATCGGCCGCCCCAGCGGGCGCAGGTGATAGGCGCCCGTCGCCGTACGGTCGGGCGCGCCATAGACCATGGACTCGGCCGCGAAGGCCTCGGGCTCGTCCAGCTTCAGGAACACCTTGTCGGCCACGCCCAGCGGCAGGCCCTCGGCGGCGGCCAGCTTGGCGGGAAGCTCGGGCAGGATGCGCAGGCCTCCGGCCGCCAGGACGGCCGTGGGGACGCAGATGACGGCCGCCCGGGCCTGGACCACGCCCTTGGGCGTCTCCAGCCTCAGGCGCGGGCCGTCGTGGCGCAGCAGCGACACCGGGCAGCCGTCGAGGATGCGCACGCCCTGGGGCGCCAGGCCGGTGATGCCGGTCCCATAGCCCTCGACCACCCGCCAGTTGACCTCGCTGTCGTCGTAGGCGGCGTAGTCCTTGACCGAGACCACGTCGAACGCCTCGCCGTTGTAGTAGCTGCTGAAGGCGTTCAGCAGGGGGTTCCAGGGGGCGCCGGGCTCCAGCAGGTCCGAGGCCGGCCGGTCCGCCGGCTCCCGGGCCGCGACCTCCACCCGTTCGTCGAACGCCGCGAAGGCCGCGCCGTAGGCCTGGCGCTCCTCGGCGGTCAGGGTGGGCGTGGCCTGGGGGCTGGCCCAGGGCGGCGGGGTCTTGTCGATGGTCAGGCCCGAGGCGGCGATCGGCGCGACCAGGGGGTTGCGGTCGGCCGAGTGCAGCCACTCGCAGCCCAGGTCCAGGCGCAGGCCGGCCAGGGGCACGGTGTGGGCGCGGCCGCCGATGCGGTCCCGGGCCTCCAGCACCGCCACGTTCAGCGGCGCGGCCGCCAGGGTCCGGGCGGCGGACAGGCCGGCGGCGCCGGCCCCGATGATGGCGACGTCGATGTCTGTCATGGGATTCCCGTCTTGGGGACCTCGGTCACGAAACGGCCGGCTCGGCCACGGGCGCCTGTTCGGGCTCCAGCTCGATGGACTCGCCGGGCTTGAGGCCGCAGGCCAGCAGGCTGGACCACACCGTCTCGGCGCTCTCGGCGAAGCGGAAGAGCTCCAGGTCGGCGGCGTTGATCATGCCGTGCTCGACCAGGGCGTCGAAATTGACCACCGAGCGCCAGTAGGCCTCGTCGAACAGCACGATGGGGATGCGCGGCGCCTTGTCGGTCTGGCGCAGGGTCAGGATCTCGAACAGCTCGTCGAAGGTGCCGAAGCCGCCGGGGAACACCACCAGGGCGTTGGCCCGCATCGCCAGGTGCATCTTGCGCATGGCGAAGTAGTGGAAGCGGAACGACAGGTCCGGCGTGGCGTAGGGGTTGGGCCGCTGCTCGTGCGGCAGGGTGATGTTGAAGCCCACCGAGGGGGCGCCGGCGTCGAAGGCCCCGCGGTTGGCCGCCTCCATCACGCCGGGGCCGCCGCCCGTGGCGATGACGTTGTCGCGCACCCCGTCGCTGGCGTGGATGGCCCCGCCGCGCTCGGAGGCGATACGGCCGAAGCGCCGGGCCTCGGCGTACCAGCGGGCCTGGCTTCCGGGCCCGTCCTCGCGCACCCGGGCGCTGCCGAACACCACGATGGTCGAGCGCACGCCCCAGGCCTTGAGCGCCTCGTCGGCCTTGGCGAACTCCAGCAGGAACCGCACGCCCCGCATGGATTCGCCCAGCAGGAAGTCCTGGTCCAGCGCCGCCAGCCGGTACGACGGCGAGGCCATCTGGTCGGTTGGTTCGGGGATGCTGGTGTGGTCGCTCATCTGGTGCTCCGAACGCGTTGCCCCCCGAAGCCTCCATAGCCCGAGCCGCCCGGTGGGGACATGCCCTTGGCGTGTCCCCACCGGGCTTAGGGGCTACTTTGCCTTCTTCGGCGTCGGAGCCTTCTTCAGCGTCAGGCTGTCCAGGTCCAGCTGGTCAATCGGGATCTGCACGGCGCCGGGCAGGGCCGTCCTCACGTCGGCGCCCATGGTCTTGGCGTCGCCGACCACGATCACGCTGGCCTGGGCCGGGTCGAGCACGGCCTTGGAGAAGGCCTGGACGTCGGCGGCGCTGACCGCCTCGACCTTGCCCGTATAGGCCTGGATTTCGTTCAGCGGCACGCCGTAGATCGCCAGGTTGCCCAGGATGTCGGCCAGGCCGCCCGAGGTGCCCAGGTCGCGGCCGAAGTCGCCGACCAGCACCGACTTGCGGGCCGCCAGCTCGGCGCTCGAGGCCGGTTCGGCGGCCAGGCGGGTCAGCTCGCCCTTGACCAGCCCCACCACCTGGGCGGCGGACTCGTTCTTGGTCTGGACGCTGGCCGAGAAGCCCCCGATGGCCGCGCGCGGCGACAGGCTGGAGCCGGCGCCGTACGACAGGCCGCGCTTGATGCGGATCTCCTGGTTCAGGCGCGACGAGTAGCCGCCGCCCAGCACGCCGTTGGCCACCAGGCCGGCGTAGTAGCGCGGGTCGGCGCGCAGGATGGCCGGCTTGGTCACCGTGACCGCGGCCTGGCCGGTGCCGGGCAGGTCGATGATGACGTTCTTGGCGGTGTAGCCGGTCGGACCCTTGACCGGGGCCGGCGGGGGACCGGCGGGCTTGGCCCAGCCGCCGAACGCGTCTTGCGCCAAGGCGAAGCCCTGCTCGGGCGTCAGGTCGCCGGTCAGCACCAGGATGGCGTTGTCCGGGCGCCAGTTGGCGGCGTGGGTCTTGACCAGGGCGTCGCGCTGGATCTTCGGCAGCGAGCCGGGCGTGCCGCCCGCCACATGGCCGAAGCCCGAGCCGGCGTAGATCACGGTGGGCACGACGAAGCCGGCGACGGCCCCGGGCCGCTGGTAGCTGACCGACAGGCCGTCCAGGGCCTCGGTCTTCACGCGCTCCAGCTCGTCGGCCTTGAAGGTCGGGTTCTGGGCGACGTCGGCCATGATCGCCAGGCCCTGCGGGGCCTTGTCGGCGATGACGCTGAGGGTCAGGGACGAGGCCTCCCAGCCCGAGCCGGCCTCCAGATTGGCGCCCAGGGCCTCGGTGGCGGCGGCCACCTGGGTGGCGGTGCGGGTCTTGGTGCCCTCGGTCAGCAGCTCGGCGGTCATGGCCGAGACGCCCGCCAGGCCGGCCGGGTCCGAGCCCGAGCCGCCGCGCACGGTTAGGTCGGCGGTGATCAGCGGCAGGTCGCTGGACTTGGCGACGATCACCCGCAGGCCGTTGGCCAGGGTCTTCTCGACAGGCGCGGGCAGGACCGGCGACACCGGCGCGCCGGGGGCGGGCGGGGCCACGCGCTGCCCTTCCGGCGCCAGGGCGGTGACCGGCCCGCTGTAGGTCACCGAGGCCACCTTCGGCGGGGCGGGGAACGGGTCGGGCGCGCCGGCCGGCTTGGCCGATTCCGGCAGGTAGCGGACCGTCACCTTGCGGTCGTCGGCCAGGTACTTGGCGGCCACGCGCTGGACGTCGGCGGCGGTCACCGCCTGCAGGGCGGCCAGGTCGGTGTTGGCCCGCTCGGCGTCGCCCTCGGTGCGCAGGGCATATCCAAGCGCGAAGGCGCGGCCGTCGATGGTCTCGCGGCCGCGCACGGCGTCGGCCAGCAGTCCGGCCTTGGCCTCGGCCAGCTCGGCCTCGGTGGGCGGGGTCGTGCGCAGCTTGGCGACCTGGGCGCTCAGCGACGCCTCGCCCTGCTCGACCGTCTTGCCGCCGGCCATGACGGCGCCGACGTAGAACAGGCCCGGCTGCGCGTTGCTGGGCGCGGACGAGAAGATCTGCTGGGCGATCTTCTGGTCGTAGACCAGGCTGTCATAGAGCCGCGACGACTTGCCGGCCGACAGGACGGCGTCCAGCACCGCCAGGGCGGGGACGTCCGGATCGGCGGCGGCCGGGGCCAGCCAGGTCATGGCCACGGCCGGCAGCGGCACGTTGGGACCGTAGGTGGTGACGACCTTGGAGGCGGTGCGGGCCGGCTCGACCACGGTCACCTGCTTGATCGGCGCGGCGGGGGCCTTCAGCGGCGCGAAATACTGGTCGATCCAGGCGTTCAGCTGCGCCTCGTCGAAGTTGCCGACCACGATCAGGGCGGCGTTGTCGGGGCGGTAGTATTCCTGGTGGAAGGCGCGCACGTCGTCGACCGTGGCCGCGTCCAGCTCCTCGATCGAGCCGATGCCCGGGCGGTGGTAGGGGTGCTTGTCGAACGAGGCCTTGGTGATGTTCAGGGCGAAGAAGCGGCCGTAGGGATTGGCCAGCACCCGTTGGCGCAGCTCCTCCTTGACCACGTCGCGCTCGGACTTGAACACCGCCTCGTCGATGACCAGCGAACCCAGGCGCTCGCTCTCGGCCCACAGCAGCCGCTGCAGGTGGTTGGCCGGCACGACCTCGTAATAGTTGGTGAAGTCGTCGTAGGTGGAGGCGTTGTTGAACCCGCCCACGTCCTCGGTCAGCCGGTCGAAGAACTCGTTGGGCATGTTGCGCGTCGACTTGAACATCAGGTGTTCGAAGAGGTGCGCGAAGCCGGACCGGCCCTCGGGGTCGTCCTTGCTGCCCACCCCGTACCAGACCTGCACCGTCACGTTCGGCGTGGTCGCGTCGCGCGAGGTGTAGACCTTCAGGCCGTTGGCCAGGGTCCGCTGCTTGTAGACGATCGGCGGCACGGCCACGCCGGTGGCCATGGGGGCGCTCGCGGGGGCCTGGGCGTGGGCCAGCGGGGAAAGGGCGGTGGTCGAGAGGGCCAGCGCGACGAGGGCGGCCTTGGCGGCGGGACGGATCATGAGGGACGGCGCTCCGGAAACGGCAAGGCGCGACCCTAGCATCCGGCTGCGGGGCGCCAAGATTACCGTCTTGTCATGAAGCGCGAGCATCGCCCGGCGGACTCAACCGCGCGTCCAGGCGCCCGGCATAGCCGAAGATCACGCCCAGCCACGGGTGGGCGACCAGGACCCGGAAGCGGTAGACGCCGTCGCGCGCGAAGGTCCGGGCCCGGACGCGCGGCGCCCAGGCGCGGGGCAGGGGAAGGGGCCCCGCCCGCCAGCCGTCGAAGATCCACGAGAAGCCGCCCGGATAGGGCGCGGCGGTGAACCGGAAGGTCAGGGGCGCGACGGTCTCCTCGAAGGTCCAGGGATCGCCCCGGGTCGGCCGGATCACCGAGCCGAAGGTGCGGTCGCCGAACCGGCGGGTCCAGCGCTCGCCGCCGTCCGTCGGCGCGATCGTCACCGTCGTCGCGTGCAGGCCGGCCGGCGGCATGCCCTGCAGCCGGCGGACCAGGGCGGGCAGGCCGGGCGCGCCGCGGCCTCGGGCCTGTCCGGTCAGGGTGACGGGCGCGACGCCGGCATGGGCGTGGCGGACGCCCTCGGGCAGGACCGGCCAGGCCTCGCCCAGCAGGCGGGGGAAGAGGCCCGGCGCGTCCGGGCGCTGGCGCTTCAGCCCGGCGCGGATCGGCAGGCCGCGCAGTTCGTGCAGGATGGCGTCCAGGTTGACCAGGCCGACGCAGGGCGCGGCGCGGGGCTGACCCAGGCGGCCGTCGAGCAGGGCCCGCAGGACCGCCGCCGCGGGGGCGGCCGGGGTGTGCGGCCCCGCGCCGGCCTCGGCCCACAGGCCCCAGCGCGCCAGGCGATGGACGCCGTCCGCGTCCAGCCCCTCGGCCTCGACCACCATGCCGCCGCGGTCCGAGCCTAGGGGCGCGACCAGGCCCGCCGCTCCGCTGAGCAGGACGGCCAGGGGCTCGAGCGTCGAGACCAGGCGTATCCGCCGAAGCCCGCTCAGCGCCCACAGGCCCAGGTGCAGGACGGGCAGCTCCAGCCCGGCCCGGAAGACCGCGTCGCGGCGGACGTGGAACCGGGCGGGCAGCAGGTCGAGGTCGGGCGTCTCGGCCAGGCTGGTCCAGCGTCGGCCCAGGCCCGGGAAGGCGGTGCGCCGCGGGCCGCTCCAGCCGGGGCGGGTGGTCCAGCGGCCCTGGGCGAACACCCGCACCGGCGCCCCCGCCCAGGCCAGGATGGCGCGGACCACGGACAGGCCGCGCGGGGCCCGCGCGCCCGGTGAGATCGCGGCTTCCACCCGGTCGATCCGGGTCCAGCCGGCGGTCAGGACGTCCAGCGCGGCGTGGCTGAGGGCCGGGGTCGAGCTGGCGCCGGTGATCGCCCAGCGTCCGGCGGCGCGCGCCGCGTCGTCCAGCGCCGCCGGGAAGCCGGCCACGAAGTCGCGGGCGTCGGCCAGGTCGACATAGTGGGCGCGGGCCGCCAGCACGGCGCGAGGGAAGGCGTGGTCCTGGCCCTGGAACGGTCCGGCGGCGTCGATCACCGCCCACGGGGCCAGGGCCGGCAGGCCCCTGGGGTCCAGGCGATCCAGGCGGGCGAGCTCGATCCTCGCGGCGGGCCTGGTTGCGGCCAGGTCGGCGGCCACGGCTTCCAGCCGGGACAGGTCGCGGGCCGCCAGCACCAGGACGATGTCCGGCCAGCGGGCGATCATCGCCGCCAGGCGTCGGCCGAAGACGCCGCTGGCGCCGACCAGGACGATGCGTCTGGACCCGGCGGTCATGACGTCGTCTTCATCGAAGAGGGGGCTCCAGCACGAAGCGGGCCTTCTGCTCGGGCGTGGGCAGCATGCAGGTCGAGCGCTTGCCCATCAGCCGGTAGCGGTTGGCGGCCAGCCAGTCGTAGGCGCCGTCCAGCCAGGACCTCGGCAGGACGCCGACGACCGCCAGCCACGACCAGGGCCAGCCCAGTCGGCGCAGCAGGGCCAGCACCGCCGCGCTCTTCTCCAGCGCCAGGCCGCGATCGAGGAACAGGAAGCTGGTCGGCTGGTCCGGGTCGATGCCGTGCTCCAGGGCCAGCCGCCGCCCGTAGGCCGACTGGATCGGGGTGAAGCGGATCAGGCCCTTGCGGTCGATGGCCAGCACCGCCCGGACCGAGCCCGAGCACAGGTTGCAGACGCCGTCGAACAGCCACAGCGCGTCAGGGATGGGCGCGTCGGGCGCTCCCACGTCTTCTGGACTCATCGCGCCGCCGCCACGCTCTCGCGGCGCAGGGCCCGCAGGGCGGCGGGCACGTCGCGGCGCATGGCCATGGTCGTCACGCCGTTGGGCAGGCCGAAGGGCGCGGTGGCCCGGTTCTCATAGGTCACGCGGGTGGCCTTGCCGCCCTCGCGCGGCTCCAGAAGCCACTGGCCCTCGCAGTCCTTGATGTCGCCCGCCTCGCAGCGGAACGTGATCCGCCGATAGGGCTCCAGGGTCAGGCGCGAGGTCGAGTGCAGGGCCGGCAGCAGGAAGCTCCACTTGACCACGTGCTCGCGCAGTTCCACCCGGTCGCCGGCGTCGCGCGACAGCACCCGGCAGCTCTTGACGCTGGGGGTCATGCGGGCGGCCCGGTCGCAGTCGAGGATGGCGGCCCAGACCGTCTCCGGCGGGGCGGCGATGTCGATCATCGCCCGCACCTGACCGCCCCGGCCGCTGGGGTCGGTGTGGGCCTCCAGCGCGACCTCGCCGCTCTCGATCTTGTGCAGCCAGTCGGGGTTGGGCTCCTGGGCCCTGTTGTCCCGCGCCATGGCGGCCGCGGGGGCCACCAGGACGAGGAACGCGACGACGGAGGCTCGGCCAAGCATGGGCCGAGCCTAGCCGAGTTTCCCGCCCTAGCGCATCAGGCCTTGGCCCTATTTTTCACCAGGTCGTCGACCACCGACGGGTCGGCCAGGGTCGAGGTGTCGCCCAGGCTGCCCAGCTCGTTCTCGGCGATCTTGCGCAGGATGCGGCGCATGATCTTGCCCGAGCGGGTCTTGGGCAGGCCCGGCGCCCATTGCAGGACGTCCGGGGCGGCGAACGGCCCGATCTCCTGGCGCACCCAGAGGATCAGGTCCTTGCGCAACTGGTCGGTGGCCTCGACGCCCGCCTTCAGGGTGACGTAGGCGTAGACGCCCTGGCCCTTGATGTCGTGCGGATAGCCGACCACGGCCGCCTCGGCGACGGTGTCGTGGGCGACCAGGGCGCTCTCGATCTCGGCCGTGCCCAGGCGGTGGCCCGAGACGTTGATCACATCGTCGACCCGGCCGGTGATCCAGTAGTAGCCGTCGGCGTCGCGGCGGCAGCCGTCGCCGGTGAAGTACTTGCCGGGATAGGTCGAGAAATAGGTGTCGAAGAAGCGCTGGTGGTCGCCGTAGACCGTGCGCATCTGGCCGGGCCAGCTGTCGGTGATGCAGAGGTTGCCGTTGATGGCGCCCGTAAGCTCCAGGCCCTCGGCGTCCACCAGCATCGGCTTCACGCCGGGCAGCGGCTTGGCGCACGAGCCGGGCTTCAGCGCATGCGCGCCGGGGAGCGGGCTCATCAGGCAGGCGCCGGTCTCGGTCTGCCACCAGGTGTCGACGATCGGGCAGCGGCCCTCGCCCACGATGCGGTGGTACCAGAGCCAGGCCTCGGGATTGATCGGTTCGCCCACCGTGCCCAGGAGGCGGATGGACTTTCGGCTGGTGCGCTGCACCGGCAGGTCGCCCTCGCGCATCAGCGCACGGAGCGCCGTGGGGGCGGTGTAGAAGATTTCGACCTTATGCTTGTCGCAGACGTCCCAGAACCGCGAGGAGGTGGGGAAGTTGGGGACGCCCTCGAACATCAGGCTGGTCGCGCCGTTCGCCAGCGGGCCGTAGACCACATAGCTGTGGCCGGTGACCCAGCCGACGTCGGCGGTGCACCAGAAGACCTCTCCGGGGCGGTAGTCGAACACGACCTCGTGGGTCCAGCTGGCCCAGGCCAGGTAGCCGCCGGTGGTGTGCAGCACGCCCTTGGGCTTCCCCGTCGAGCCGGAGGTGTAGAGGATGAACAGCGGGTCCTCGGCGTTCATCGGCTCGGGCTCGCAATCGGCCGAGACGGTGTCCTTGACGTCGTCCCAGACGATGTCGCGGCCGTGGACCAGCGGCACGTCCGCGCCCGTCCAGCGCACCATCAGCACCTTGCCCACCCAGGGGCAGTGCTCCAGGGCCTTGTCGATATTGGCCTTCAGCGGCACGCGCTTGCCGCCGCGACGGCCCTCGTCGGCGGTGATCACGAACCGCGAGGCGCAGTCCTGGATGCGGCCGGCGATCGAGTCCGGCGAGAAGCCGCCGAACACCACCGAGTGGATCGCCCCGATCCGCGCGCAGGCCAGCATGGCCACGGCCGCCAGCGGGATCATCGGCAGGTAGATGGTGACCCGGTCGCCCTTCTGGACGCCCTCGGCCTTCAGCACGTTGGCCATCCGGCAGACCTGCTCGTGCAGCTCGCCGTAGGTGACCTTGAACGAAACGCCCGGCTCGTCGCCCTCGAACACCAGGGCCACGTCGTCCTTGCGGTGCGGCAGGTGGCGGTCGATGCAGTTGGCGCTGACGTTCAGCACGCCGTCGGCGTACCAGTGGATGCGGAAGTCGTCCTTGGCGTAGGAGACGTCCTTGATCTTCGTCGGGGCCTGGATCCAGTCCAGCCGCCCGGCCAGGTCGCGCCAATAGCCCTCGGGGTCGGCCTCGATCCGCGCCAGCGCGGCCTCATAGCCGGCGGCGTCGATATGGGCCTTGCCCGCCCAGTCGTCGGGAACCGGAAAAACCTGTCCGTCGCTCACGCCGTCTACTCCCTTAGGCTTGTTGCGGCGGAGTTATGCGCGGCGGTGTGGCGGAAGCAAGAAGACCAATAGTGTTTTTCAGCCTGTTCAGGTCCTCCCCCTGTGGGGGAGGTGTCGGCGAAGCCGACGGAGGGGGGAGTGATCCGGCCGCTCGGCACTATCCCCCCACCGATCGCTTCGCGATCGCCTCCCCCAGAGGGGGAGGGCCTGGGTGCATGCCTCACCCCGGCTGCTTGGTCGTCCGCAGATAGGGCTTGTGGGTGGTCCAACCCGCCGGGAACAGGCTCTTGGCGTCCTCGTCGCTGACGGCGGGCACGATGATCACGTCCTGGCCCTGATTCCAGTCGGCGGGCGTGGCCACCTTGTGGGCGGCGGTCAGCTGCATGGAGTCGATGACCCGCAGGATCTCGTCGAAGTTGCGGCCCGTGGTCATCGGATAGACCAGGATCAGCTTGATGGTCTTGTCGGGCGCGATGATGAAGACGTTGCGCACCGTGGCGTTGTTGGCGGCGGTCCGGCCGTCCGAGCCGCCCGCTGTGTCGGCCGGCAGCATGCCGTAGAGCTTGGAGACCTTCAGGTCGGTGTCGCCGATCATCGGGAAGTTCGGGGCGGTCCCCTGCGTCTCGGCGATGTCGGCGGCCCACTTGGCGTGGTTCTCCACCGGGTCGACCGACAGGCCGATCACCTTGACGCCGCGCTTGTCGAATTCAGGCTTCAGGCGGGCCACGGTTCCCAGCTCGGTGGTGCACACCGGGGTGAAGTCCTTGGGGTGCGAGAACAGCACCACCCACTTGCCGTCGGCCCAGTCGTGGAAGTGGATCGGGCCCTCGGTGGTGTCCTGGGTGAAGTCGGGCGCGATGTCGCCGAGCTTGAGCGTCATGGCTGTCTCTCCTGGCCGCAAGAATGGGGTCGGCTTCACCCGGGGATGGGCGTAAAGCCGTCCTCAGTTTGTAGGCGCGCGCCCTCCCCAGCGCCGCCCAGGATTTCTCGCGGAGTTTCCAGTCATGCTGCTCGCCCTTTCGACCTGGCCCGAGATCGAGGCTTACCTGGCGACCTCGAAGACGGTGGTGGTGCCGATCGGGTCCAACGAGCAGCACGGTCCCACGGGCCTCCTGGGCACCGACTGGCTGTGCCCGGAGATCATCTCGCACGAGGCTTCGAAGCTTTCGGACACGGTGCTGGTGGCCCCGACCTTCAATGTCGGCATGGCCCAGCATCACCTGGCCTTCCCGGGCACCATCTTCCTGCGGCCCTCGACCTTCATCGCCGCGATCGGCGACTGGGTGCGCTCGCTGGGCGCCCACGGCTTCGAGAAGATCTATTTCCTGAACGGCCACGGCGGCAACGTGGCCTCGATCGAGGCGGCGTTCTCGGAAATCTACGCCGAGTACAGCTTCCGCAAGGAACGCGCGCCCTTCGCCCTGAAGCTGAAGAACTGGTGGGACCTGAAGGGCGTGATGGGCCTGGCCAACCAGCAGTTCCCGACCGGCCACGGCAGCCATGCGACGCCGTCGGAGATCGCGGTGACCCAATGGGGCTATCCCGACACCATCAAGACCGTCGACTATTCGCCGAAGATCGCGCCGACCGGCCCGATCCGCGAGGCCCTGGACTTCCGCGCCCGCTACGCCGACGGCCGCATGGGTTCGGACCCGGCCCAGGCCACGCCCGAGAAGGGCGGGGCGCTGGTGGCCCAGGCGGCCAAGTCGCTGATCGAGGATTTGGCCGAGTTCTCGGCGGAGGCGCGGGTCTAGGTCGTGGATGGGGACAGGCGCATGCGCCTGTCCCCAATCGTATCTACCGCGGGATTTCCGCGATCTTCGTCAGCGCCACCTGGCGGTATACGGCGGTGATCTCGAAATAGCGGCCGAAGGCGTTGAAGAACTGGTCGGTGGCCTGCTTCACGCCCGGGCCGCCGATCTCGCTGATGTCGTGCCAGTAGTCGTCCAGCACCATCATGCCGCCCACGCTCAGAAGGCTGGCGCAGAAGCACAGGTCGATCAGCACGGCCAGGGCCGTGTGGCTGCCGTCGACATAGATCAGGTCGAACTGCTCGCCGGCGGCCAGCATCCTGGGCAGCTCGTAGGTCGAGAAGCCCTTGTGGGCCGTCATCGACCGGAAGCCGGTCTTGGCCATGTTGCGGCGGAAGCGCGGCTCGACCGCGTGGTACTTCTCTTCCGGGTTCAGGGCTTCGTCGAACCAGGGATCGATCACGGTCACGTCCAGGCGCCCGGGGATCAGCCAGTCCATGAAGGCCAGGTTGCGGCCCTCATAGGCCCCGATCTCCAGGTAGCGGATGGCCGCGTCGCCGCGCTTGGCCGCGAAGTCGCGCAGCAGCGGGGTCACGAACGGGATGTTGTTCGAGGCCCAGCCCGAGGTGAACTCGTAGCCGACCGTCTCGCTGTGGGCGTTGAAGGCCTCGACCACGGCGTGGTCGCGCTTGGCCAGCATCGTGCGGGCCAGGGTGGCGGCGAAGCGCGGGTTGATCTTGGTCAGCGAGCGCAGCTTGTCGCCGGCCCCGCGCGCGTCCTCGGCGTCGGTCAGGGCGGCGTCGAAATTCGGATTGGACCCGTCGGCCATGGCGCGGCTTCCCCGTTTGCGTCGGCGGGGACCGTAAGCCCAAGGGGTTAAGGAACGGTCAGGTGAAGCTGGCGATCGGCCGATTCTGCAGGGTGCTCCAGCCGGTGTGCAGCGAGCCCCTGCCCGGCGTGTTGTAGGTCCACAGCATCTCCGAGGGGGCCAGGGTCAGGCGCTCGACGGTCGAGCCGTCGGTCTGGCCCTGCAGCTGGATGTCGGCGATCACCGCGTCGCGCAGGGCGATGCTCAGCGCCAGGGCGCCGTTGCTCACCCGATGCAGCCAGGTGGGACGGTCGTGACCTTCGCCCAGGGGTCTGGCCCGCAGGCAGAACTCGTAGAGTTTCACCGACAGGATATCGACCGGCTTGACCACGGTGAACGTCGTGGCCGGCGGCGCTGTCGCGGAGGCGGGGGCCTTCAGGTCCTGGCCGAAGGCGGTCAGCTGGACGCACAGGCTGGGATCGAAGCCGCCGATCACGGCGGCGGGCAGGCCGTCGATCCTGGGATTGGCCGGGGCGTAGACGATGTCCGGATCGCCCGGCTGCAGCAGAATGATGTCCATGGCGCGCCCCCTGTGGCGCGGACCCTAACCTTGGCCGCAGCGTTTGGCGACCGGCGTTCGCTCAGGCGGTGACGACGGCGCCGTCCACCACCCGCACCGGCCAGGGCGTCAGGGCGACGTCCTGGCAGGGACCGGCCACCATCGCCCCGTCCTCGATCCGGAACAGGGCCGCGTGGCCGGCGCAGAGGATCAGGTCGTTCTCGCGGGTCAGGAACCGCCCGTTCGGCCCGGCCAGCGGCCAGCCGGCGTGCGGGCAGCTGTCGACATAGCCCACCACGGCCTCGCCGCGCCGGACCACGAAGCCGGCGAACACCGCGTCGTCGGCGCGGAACCGGAAGCCCCGCGCGCCGGGCGAGGCGATCTCGTCCAGCGGGCACAGCACGGTCCCGGGCGCGGGGCGGGCCGGATTGTCGGGGTCGGTTCGTGACATGGGCTCGTTCAAGATTCCCCCACCCGTTGTCATCCCGGAAGCCCCGGAGGGGCTGTCCGGGACCCAGGGGACCGGGCGGAAGCGGTGCGGTTCACCTGGGTCCCGGACAACGCTTCGCGTTTCCGGGATGACAACCTTTATTGCCAGGGAAGTTAGAGCGACCCCACCGCCAGCCGCCACGGATTGATCGTGACGCTCTCGAAGATGTCGGCCTTGGTGTAGGGGTCGTTGTCGGCCTGGGCCTGGGCGGCCGAGATGTCGTCGGCCTCGACGATCAGGATCGAGCCCACCGGATTGCCGTCGTCGCCCAGCAGGGCGCCGGCCAGCTTCAGGACCTTGGACTGCGCCAGGTATTCCAGATGCTCGGGCCGGGTGGCCAGGCGGGTCTCGAGCGCGTCGGGCTTGTCCCGGCAGACGATGGCGAACAGCGGCATGGTGTTCCTTTCAGGATGGAGGTGGGGACACACACTCTCGCGTCTGTCCTTGCAAGATGATCGGGGATCGTGGGGTGAGTGTGTGTCCCCTGTGTCGTCCTAGGCTTCGGCCTTCAGCGGCCGCGACAGCAGGCCCAGGATGGCGCTGTCGACATCGACCTCGCCGGCCAGGATGGCGGCGACGGCCTCGCAGATCGGGGTTTCGACGCCCAGCTTGCGGGCCAGGGCGCGCACGGCGGGGGCCGAGGCGACGCCTTCGGCCACCGAGACCTTGCCGGCCAGGGCCTGTTCCAGGGTCTGGCCGGCGCCCAGGGCCAGGCCGACGCTCATGTTGCGCGACTGGCTGCTGGAGCAGGTCAGGACCAGGTCGCCCAGGCCGCACAGGCCCGCGACGGTCTCGGCCTTGCCGCCGGCCGCCACGGCCAGGCGGGTCAGCTCGGCGAAGCCGCGGGTGATCAGGGCGGCGTGGGCGTTGCGGCCCAGGCCCTTGCCCTCGGAGATGCCGCAGGCGATGGCCAGGACGTTCTTCACCGCCCCGCCGGCCTCGGCCCCGATCACGTCGGCGGCCCAGTAGGGACGGAAGGTCGGGATGGCGATCGCCTCGACGATCTGCTTGCCCAGCGTCTCGTCCTCGCAGGCCAGGGTGGCGGCGGCGGGCAGGCCCTTGGCCACCTCGGCGGCGAAGCTGGGCCCCGACAGCACGGCGATGGCCACGCCCGGCAGGGCCTCGGCCGCCACCTCGGTCATCAGCTTCAGCGAGCCCTGCTCGACGCCCTTGGAGCACAGCACCACCGGGACGCCGGGCTTCAGGTGCGGCTTCAGGGCGGCCATGGCCGAGCGCAGGTGCTGGGCCGGCGGCACGGCCAGGATCAGGTCGCAGCCGGCCAGGCCGGCCATGTCGGCCACGGCGGTCACCGACGGTTCGATGGCGATCCCAGGCAGGAAGACGCTGTTCTCGCGCCTCGTGTTGATCGCCTCGACCACCTCGGGCTCGCGCGCCTGGATCGAGACCTTCAGGCCGGCCCGGGCGGCGACCTGGGCCAGGGCCGTGCCCCAGGCTCCGGCGCCCACGACGCCGACGTGCTGAAAGGTCATGCCTTGGCTCCCTTGCGACCGAAACTGTTGCTCGGATTGGATAACGCCGCCGCCTCGTCCAACGGCCAACGCGGACGCGCCACGGCGTCCAGATCGTCGGAGATCCCGGCCGCCAGCCGCTCGGCCCCAGCCAGGGCGATCATGGCGGCGTTGTCGGTGCAGTAGGCCAGGGGCGGGGCGTCGAAGGTGAAGCCGTTGTCGGCGCAGTTCTTCTGCAGGGCCGCGCGCACCGCGCCGTTGGCCGCCACCCCGCCGGCCACGACGAAGCGCAGGACCTGGCCCGGATAGCGCTCGGGATAGGCCTTCATCGCCCGGTCGGTGCGCTCGGACAGCTGGCGGGCGATGGCGAACTGGACCGAGGCGGCCAGGTCGGCGCGCTGCTGCTCGCCAGCCTGATCATCTGGGATCTTCTCGGCCAGCCGGGCGGCGGCGGTCTTCAGGCCCGAGAACGAGAAGTCGCAATCCTTGCGGCCCAGCAGGGCCCGGGGAAGGTCGCA
>Ga0102590_1001193_pt1 | contig 41604 bp, 74 predicted proteins | sample AraplaMF_Col_mMF_FD_76859 | JGI IMG/M metagenome (GOLD analysis project Ga0102590, IMG submission 76859) | Arabidopsis root microbial communities from the University of North Carolina, USA - plate scrape MF_Col_mMF | ecosystem: Host-associated > Plants > Roots > Endosphere | place: USA... | reverse complement strand
TGGGTTGGAGCTTTTTCCTCAACAGACAAGTTCCGGACGACAAACGATGACGCGCGGTCTGCTATTCGTCGCGACCGCCGTCACCGTCTGCATTTCACTGATCTGCGTTGGCGAGGCTTTTCACTACCTCGGCATACTCCCCAGGTTTGACCGATCTGGGCTTGCCGTCGCGGTGGTCAGCGCGCTTTCCTTTTGCGCAATTGGCTTTGCCATTCTCCGTACCGCGCCGTTTTCGTTCGGCTATGCTGTCTCGTTCAACTTCTTCTGCGTGATCCTCGGATATCTCTGGATCTCGCCATTCTCACGTCTTCAGTACGACCACACGGTCGCGTCCGTTTCGGCTTTTGCTTCTGGCCTGTTCTTCATCGCCGCGGCTAATGCCGGGGCCGTGCAGTTGCCGAGATTGGTGCTGCCAGCGCGCGTAACTTCGTGGTTGCCGATCACATTCCTTGTGATCGCCGCCGTGACGATCGCCTCAGGAGCGAGATACAATTTCCGCCTGGTCCCTATGTCGGACATCTACTTGTACCGACATGAACTCGATTTCCCGGCGCCAATACGCTACGCCAACGGGATCGTGCTTTATGCACTTCTGCCGTTCTCGTTCGCTTGGTTCGTCGAACGCCGCCAACCTACCCTTGCCGCCGTATCGCTGCTACTCATGGCCGCGTTCTATCCGATCACACTTGGCAAGTTTGCGGTCTTCGCGCCGCTTTGGGCGCTGTTCTTGTTGGGGCTGTCGCGCTTCGTAGAGGCGCGGGTTGCCATTATGCTGTCGATACTTCTGCCGCTCGGCGTCGGCCTGGTCTTCCTCGGCATCGACTCTGCGAGAGGTCTTGAGGTCTACCGAGTCTTCGGCACAGTGAACTTTAGAATGATAGCCATCCCGTCGATCTCCCTCGACGTTTACAATGCCTTCTTCGCGGAACACCCGCTAACTCATTTCTGCCAGATCAACATCGTCCGCACGTTCACTGGCTGCATGTACGGGCCGCAACTTGGCGTCGAGATCGCGAACGCCTACTCTCTCGGCAACTTCAACGCTTCGCTATTCTCAACTGAGGGCATCGCCTCTGTCGGGCCATCGTGGGCTCCGATTGTGGCCCTCGTCTGCGGCGTCATCATTGCGATTGGCAACACCGCCAGCAGCCACCTTCCCGACCGCTTCATTCTTCTTTCGTCCTGCATTGTGGTGCAGGCTTTGATCAACGTTCCGCTTGCGACCGCTTTGCTCACTCACGGGACAGCGCTATTGTTCGTCCTGTGGTATCTGATGCCGAAGTCTCTAGGCCTTCACAGCCTTCAAAACGCTGAAGTTGATGACAAGAGCTTCCGCCAAAGCGCCCACCGTGCCGTTGATAATTGAGATGCGGCAACTACCGTCAGCGATGGCGTCAGCAAAGATGCGATAGGCACCGCCAGAAGCAGAACCCGATGAGATGTTCAGTATGATGGTGTCGGTCGCGGCAATCGTTGAGTTTGTGAATGTAAAGCTGACGGCCGTTCCAGAGGCAAGCGACGCATTGTTCGTTGTGATCTGGCCACAAATCTTGTTTAGCGTAACGCCTGTCGATTTATTGGTCGCTTGTGTAATCTCACCACCGGCGCCAGTCGTGTACCCCATCCCGCCGGTTCCGCTCGTTTTCACGAACCCGGTATAGGTCTGATTTCCAGACCAAGTGTTCGCGCCATCGAGAAGCGGAACCTTCGTGCCGCTCGTTCCGATGTCATAGGCCGAGGCGGTGCCGAGAGGGATGCCGGCTGTAACCTGAGAAATCAGGTCATCCATATCCACGGTGAAAGCATATAGCGAGCCGGTCTTCGTCAGAATAAGCGGCGCTTCTGCCGTGACGGAGGCAGGAAACAGAGACTTCTTGCGAAGCTTGAGCGTCATCTAGTTGCCCTCTATCACGGCAACGGTCCCAACAATCTCGTCGATAACCGTGTCATTCATGGTGATTTTAACGCCAAGCTTGTACGTTCCGGCGCACAGGACGCCACAAAGGTCCGTGTCCTCAAATCGCCAGTAGAAGCCTGGCCCAGGAACGAGCACTTTGCCGTCGTCGATCGTACCGGTGACAAGCGTGCAATTGTTGAGGTCCTTGATCGTGACTTCGATCTCGAGCGGAGAAACGGCCGACAAATCTGTCGTCGTTCCGTCAGAGTCGTCGTAGAGCTCGATTGTCTCGCTGATCCAGGTCGCCTTGTTGGAGATCTGGTCAACTTGCCCGGTGTACATTTTGCCGCTCACAACTTGATGTAGATCGTGGCGAGAATGGTCGGTTGGATACTGGAGAACGGCGTGCTGATGCCGCCCTGCGCGTTCATCGTGACGGTGACGTTTCCGGTCGGCTGAACCAACCCGCCGGTGCCAGCCTGAACACCGTCCATTGCCGTGCCACCACTACCAACGGTCGCGCTGATGACGACGCCGCCCGCCGACTTGAGAAATGGGCCGTTCGTTGCCGCAAACGTGCCGGTTGATTGCGTGGGCGTATAGGGCGGCAGGTTTCCCGTCACCAGCGTCACGTGATCCGTCGTCGTGCTGACCGCGCCAAGCGCTAGCGTAGTGCCAAAATAGGTGCTGGTGAGCCAGCTCGCGGCGCTGGCGCCCATATCCGGAAGGCCGGCCAGAACGCGCCCGCGGCAATCTGGAAGGGCTATGGTTTTGTTGGCGGCGAAGTCAGCCGCAGCCGATGCACCACGCCCGCCGCTCACCGAGAGATTGGGATCAGCGTTGTACAAGAACACAAACAAGGCCGAGGTGTCGGCATTGGCGCGTTCGGTCGCGCCGCTCGTTGCGCTGCCGATCGTTCGGCCGTTGCAGCGGACAAACCCCGATATGCTGCCAGTGCCGTACATATGGACGATCTGGCCGGTCTGAAGGATCGTGGTCGGATCGACCGATCCACCGCCACCGCCACCGCCTGAAGGCCCGACGACGAGCAGATTATCCTGAACAAGCTTCTGGACGCCCACCGAATTGGTCAGGCGGACCTTGATCGACCCGTCAGCGCAGAAGAGCTGCGGAACACGCCCCGCCGAGTCCAGCGTGACCGGATTGGGCCACGCGATCGTCAGGCCGCTATCCTGGTAGCAGTTTTGCGGGGTGCTGGTCGTTCCGGCCTGGATGAGGTAAAGTCTGCCCCCGTTCAGCGGCCGGCCGTCCGTGTCCAACTGCTGGGACATGCTGATGCCGGGCAGCGTGCCGGCGGCGATGGCCGGAGAAAGCAGACCAGCCGCAAGGACCAGCGAGAGAAAGAAGCGCTTCATGATCAGGCTCTTTTGGATGCTGTTTCAGGGCGCCGTGGCCGGGCCCATCTATTACTTCTGTGCAGTGACATTGGACGGCAAAGGACTGGCCCCCGCCTTGGTGGCGATGGGCGCAGCCCTCTTGGCGACGCTACTGGTTACGTGGCTTCTCGACTTGTGGACGCGAACTGTTCGCGTAGGTGATCAGGCGCGTGGCGGCGGCAGCCGACCGCCCCCAATCCCCGCGTGGGATGCGGGCCAGATCCCGCAGCATCCCGGCCGATCCCGGATCGGTCAGGATCGTCGCCAATTGCGATAGGTTTTGGCCAAGCTTCCATTGCTCGTATTTATCGACCAAGGGCTGAAGCATCTTGGTCGGATTGGCGCCGATTTTGACCGCATCGCGTGCGACACTTCCGGCCCCTTGTGCCTTGTTGATCTCGGCGTTGTAGGCCGTGCGAGAACCGACATTCTGCCGGGCACCGGTTGCCTCGAGCACGTCCAAGAGCCGGTTAAAGCCATCCCAGCGCGCCTGTCCGTTCGGCAGTGCTTCGACCGCGGAACGCAGGTTAAGCCGCTGCTGCGGGTTGCCTGCGATCGCGACAGCGAACTTGGCGCCGCTCGCCTGGTTGGGGCCGGTCTGAAGATCGCGGGCCGCTTCATTGAAGGTGCTTTCGGCATGCGCCCGCACCAGATCGCCGGCGGCCCGCGGGTTGCGGTGCGAAAGAGCCGAAACCGCCGTCGAAATCTCGTGCTCGCTGTTCGGAAGTGGGTTTTTCGGGAAAAGCGCGTCGATCGCGTTCTTGGTCGTGGTATCGCGGCCGGCGATCTTGCCCAACGGACCGTCAAGCAGGGGCTGCAAGAACCGCTCGCGACCCACAGATTCGATCGCAAGCGCGGTCGGGTACGCCGTCGAGCTCGGAACGTTCGAAGCGGCATCGCGCACCGCAGTTGCATCTCGGCCATAGCCTGCCGACCGCTGCATATTGCGGCCCTGGGTATTCAAGGGCTGCGCGGCATGCTCGGCGGCGGTGTCGAGGTACTTTTTGACCTCGTTCAGGAAGCCGACGCTGTTGTCCGGGAGATGCTCGACGTAGCGGTTGAGCTGCGGATCCGCGCGCACCGCGTCCCGCGCCTCCTGATAGCCGGGTAGCGCCCGAACCCGGGCCATTTCCGGAGGACTGAGCAACACTACCGACGCTCGGTCATAGAATGGCCGGGCAGCGTCGTTGACCGCGCCGCGGACGTCCTCAAGCGTGCCTTCTGCCGCTCGCCCGACCTGAGGTCCAATGGTGGAGGGCGCCCGATTGACCGGCGCCATATTGTCGAGCTCGCCGCGGACGGCCGTCTCCACCGCCTGCGGCCGGCCACCGAAGAATTCGGCCATCTGCCGCTCAGACTGCGGCGACGCCTCGAGGTGGCGCATCATGTTGGTCAGCACAGGCCGGCCATCGACCTGGCTCAGGGCTTCCGGCCAAGCCAACTGGATGCCGCGCGCGGCCGCTTCCTGCATCAGACCGTCGGCGCGAACGACCATCTGCTCGGTGATCCCGTCCGGAAGCTGGCCCCTGATCGACCGCGCGGCGGTGCCCGGCCGGCTGGCAAGCGCCGTGAACCCGCCGCCGGCGAGTGCCGCCAAGAAGCGCGCCACAGGCTCGGCTTTGGTGCCTTTTGTGACCTGCCCAGCCGTCTCGCTGGCGACCGCCGGGACGACCACACGTGCGGCGCGCGGCAGCAAGCTACCCTCTCCGCCGATCGCCGCTGGCACAAACTCCGCCACCGTCTGGGCATATTCTCCGGCCTTGGTCTGCGGCGTGTGAAACTCGCCCGTGGCCTTCTCGACCTGCCCTTGAATATCTGCCGACGTCGGCGTATCAGCCAGAACGCGGGTCGGCACGGATGCCACCTTGGCGCCCTCGTAGACCGCATCCTTGAACGCCTGCATCCGTTCGGCAGGGATGCCGAACTTCTGGGCCGCAAAGTCGAGCCCGCTCGAGATCAGCCCGCGGACATCGCCGGCGGCGCCGGGAATGGCAATTGTTCCCTTGGCGAGACCGGCGGCAGCAGACTTGGCAACATCCTCGGCAATGCTGACCGGCTCGCCTTCCTTCTTTCCGGGGCCGACGTAAAGCCGTCCGTTCGGCGTTTCCGTCTTGAAGGACGACGCGATTTCGTCAACGGTCGCGTTCTGCTGCTCAGGCGAGAGCTTCAGAAAGCCGTCGTCAACTTGGACCGAGCGCCCTTCGATGTTGAGCGTGGCCACTATTGAACGCTCCACTTCACGCCGGTTGACGTGGTGTTGCCGCCAGTAGCCCCAGCGGGCGCTTTCTGCGCGTTCGGGAACATCGGGTTCTCATTCGCCCACTTTTGCAGGGCCTCGCCATAGTTGTAGTCGATCCGGCCGCCGTGCTTTGCGGCATATTCGTTGGTGAACTTGGCAACCTGTTGCTGCCGCTGCGCGACCTTCTTCATCGTGTCGAAGATCGCCTTATTGCCCGCCGGAGTATTGGTCAGGTTCGGCACGGTGCTTTCAATGAAAGCACGGTCAGCGTTTGAAATTCCTGCACCGAGCGACCCGCCGCTGCTGTCGATGACGAGCTTATTTGCCATCTTGGAGAACAGTTCATTCGGTTGCGCTGCGTCGGCGCCCTCGATACCGAGGGCCGAAGCACCCTTCTTGTAGGCGGTGACCAGACCGGAGGCCGTACCGCTATAGAAGTTCGGATCGGACGCGGCCTTCTCCATGACGCCGATCGTGTTGAGCGTGCCCTGTGCATTCGTGCCGGCCTTGAGCGCGCCGACATGAGTTTCGGCCAGATCCTTCGCCAGCGCTGTGTCATAGGCCTTGTCGCCTGTGTTGACGTTGGTATTGACGCGTGTGGCGCCGGCAGCCGCCTTCTCCTTCATGAAGTCAAGGAGCGTGCCCTTGTAGCCGTTCTTGGAGGCAAAATTGAACTCCTGGATCGCGGCCGCGCTTTCCGGAGCATCTGTTGCCTTCTTGATGGCGGCAATCTTGGAAGCGCTTTCGAGATCTCCACCTCGAACATAGCCGGACAGCGCTTTGCCGTAATCGACCGTGCCGTCCGGGTTCGTTGCGCCGGCCAGCGCTTCGCGCTTGGCAGCGGCACTCCGATTGCTCGCGAACGTGTCGCCGAGGCCGGAAAGCATGCTGTAGAAATCAACCGCGGGAGGTCCGAAACCAGCCATTTATGCAGCCTTCGAAGGGGTTGCGTAGCCACCGACACCAGACGCCTTAAGGGCCATGTTCGCGCCACCCAGCAGAGCGCCCCAGAAATTCTGCGATGCGCTGTAGCGAGCGAGATCAGCGTTCGCGTCGGCCTGGCCGGATCCGGTAGCGGCGTTCCACTCGTTGGAAGCTTTCGTGCCGGCAACACCGAGATCGGCTCCCGCCTGTCCCGTCAGAACGCCAGCGCCACCTGCGGCCGCCGTGCTTGCTCCGGACAAGTTCGGCGACAGGGCCGCGAGATAATCCTTATACTTCTGCGCATCATAGTCCGACGCGAACTTGATGATATCGCCCGAAGTATTTCCGCCCGACAAATCGCCGCGCGCGGCAGCGGTCCGCATGAGTTGATCCGTGCCCGTGGTCAGGCCGCCAGAATAGCCAGGCAATGCCTTAAACGTGCTGCCCGCCCGCGAGATGCCGTCTGCGCCGTTGACGCCGGTAGCGTCAGCATAGGCGTCCATGCCTTTGCCAAACTTGTCGTAGAGCGACGAAAACGGAGTGTAGGCCTTGGAATACAACGCATCGGCACTTGCTTGCCCCTTGTCAAGCGCTGTACCCGCGTTGGTGACGCCCGTCGCATACCCTGCCTTGATCGCGTCCGCCGCGTCTTTGGCCGGCTGATCGGAAAACAGGTCCGTGAAGAAGTTGCCCATCAGTTGCCTCCGCCGTACATTTGCGCCTGATCCTCATGCAGCTTTTGAGCGTAGGCATCGGCATTGCGTGGAACATCAAAAATTCCGAGATGACGGCCCGTCTTTTTGAACATCTCGATCGCTTCATCGTTTGACATGATCCGGCCATCGTCACTGACAGTCGGAATAAGCACTTCGCCGTCCCCAAAATTGACAGACATTGACCTAACCGTGCTGATACTACCGTCCGGATTTTTAACGACAGGCCGCTTGGTCAAATCGATGTTTCCCTCTTGGACAAGGCCCGTTGGAGGAGCGAGGCTTCGCGCAAAATCTGACAACCCCGGCTGAGACCCCGCCAAAGACAGAAACGGCTGGCCCATCAATTCGCTCCAGGCGCGAAATTCTTGTTCGTCGAGTTGTAGATGAGCACTTGGCCGTTGCTCGGCGTGGTCGTGGTAACATCGGCGAGATCGAGCATCCCGAGCCGCTCAAGACCCTTGAGAACGTCGTACCAATCGGCTGTCCACTTGAACCGCTTCGTCACCGGATCAACTTCGATCGGCGATATGTCGGCCGGCGGAATCTTGATGCGCGCCATCAGGCCCTCACCGGGACACGGGGATCGTCGGACATCGTTGCAAACATGAACGAGGAATAGACCGCACTCGACACGTCAAGACGCCAGCGACGCCCCTGCCATGACGTGCGGCCCGTGCAGTTCACGACTGACACCAATTGCTTGGTTTCGGATTGCCGGCCAAGCTTCCGCAGGATCGGATTTGACCAAGTTTGCCCGCCATCATCCGACCACGAAATCTCAACGTCTGGATCGGTTTGATCGGGGTCGTTGCCCGTCGCGATGCCGACGCCGGTTGTGAAAAAGAAATCCGCCCGCCCCACCGGAGCGCCGGCGGGAAAGTTGAGCACTGGTCCGCTTTCGATGCGAAGCCGCAACGGGCTGCCGATCTCGTCATGCGCGGATGTCAGGATCGACTGGATATTACCGGTTTCCGTGTCTCCCGTGAGCCACAGACTGAATGCATTGATTGCACCCGCAATCCTTGATCGGTCCAAAAGATAACTGTCGCGCTGGGCCCATTGCGAGGTCGAAATATCGAGAACCCACGTCCAGGTTTCGCTAGAGAGCTGGAAGAAAGCATGACCGCGCGAGATATAGCAGGTTGCCTCAAGCGTCGTCTTGTCGCTGACGGACTCGATCAGCCCTTCAATATCAGGCGTGGACACCTTCGTTGGCGTGTAGCCGTCGAGCTTGTAGACACAGTTATCATCGGCAACCCAGATCGGGCCGCGGCTGAAGCCATCTTCATAACCCGACACACAATAGGGCCCGGCGAGCCCGCGCGGGATGACTGCGGAGCGCGTGAACGGAAACGGCGTCGTCCCCGCATCAGTCCAGACTTCCGTCGTGATATTGCCGAAGAACAGCAACCGGCCGCCCCATGCCACCACCCTAACCAGTCCGTCAGGCTTCGCCTCGGCCTTGCCAAAGGATAGCGCGTTGACTGCCGTCGAATTCAAGTCCGTTGCGAAGGCCCGACCGTCACCTGTCGTGAACACCAGATAACCGTCAAGGAAATCCACCGAATTGGACGTCGGAAGGTCCGCATCAGGGTACGAGTTGGTCACGCTCGACGGTGTGAAGATAGCGATATTGCCGTCAGGATCGACGAACACCTTGTCGGGCGTCGAATTGTTGTTGGCCGCGAAGAACCCGCGCGCGGTTCCGTTCAGATTGCCGACGTTTGTAGATGTTCCGCCGGCATCGGACCACTTCTCAAGCTTGCCACTGAAGGCTGCATAAAGCACGTCGTTCACGACGATCGAACCGCGATATCCCGTGCGCGAAGAGGTGCCGAAATTATCCAAGCCGGGCCCGCGGCGAATGACGGACTTATTGGGCGCCTGGTCGCCGAGTTCTTCCACGTACCCGTTGATGATCCTGCCGCCCGATTCTTGGTTCTTTGCTCCCGGCGAAGTCGCAACCGGGAACGGAATCTTCTTCGTCACCATCGATAGGTGCCGCGCCGATGCGTTCGAAGGGCGGGATCCACACGCAAGGTGCGCAGGGTGCGCTTTGGCGCCGATAGCGTGCGAAGCTTGGCCTCGGCGATCGAAGAGAGGGCCTGAATACGCTCATCCGCGATCAGATGAAACTGCGCTACATAGTCGGCCAAGGCCAGGAACGCCTCGTCGTCGATCGTTCCACCGGTGGGGCCAAGTGAGCCAGCATCTGGCACGTAGTAGATTTCGAGGGAGTTGAGCTCCGCAATGGCACCGTCAACCAGAAGATCGACCTTTTGGACATCCTCGTCAGAGGCAGCCTGCCCCAGCACGAGGATGTTGAGGCGATCGAGAACCTGGTTGATCAGCTCAGCCCTGGTCTTGGACATCTGCCGCCGCCTCTGCCGCCTTCAGCGCCTCGATCATCCGGCCGCGGACTTCAGCCCGCGTCAGGAAGTTGGTCTTGATCGTGTCGTCGCTCCAGCCGCGCGCCTTCAAATAGGCATCGGTCGCGGCGTCGATCTGCTTGTCCGTCACGCCGCAACCTCCTGCCCGTTCTCTTCCTTCCACTTCTTCTCCATGATGCCGCCATAGCGAAGGTGGAAGTTAAAGGGACCGACGTGGTCAATCTTGTGCATCACGTTGGCCCAGATTTCGCCGCCGCATTCTCGCCAGCGACGACAGAACGAGATGTCCTCGGACAACCGGCAGTCGTCCTCCAGGATCGTGTCGAAAGCTCGAATAAACCGGGTCAACGGGAGCGGCGTCGCCTTGGCCAGAACCCCCGGAAGCTTGTCGATCAGTTCCGGTTTCTTCACCAGCATTTCGTCAACGAGCGTGCGCTTGATGAGCATCACGCCGGCGCCGATATAGGCTGCCGGAAGGAAGCCCTTCTTGATGTCCGGGAATGAATGGTCTTGATGAAGCGCTGCGCCAACGACGCTGGGCGGCATCTGGCGGCGGGCGTAGAAAGTGCCGGTCAACTGCTTGTCGAAGTCGAGCATGTCGCGGATCAACTCGGCCGGGAAGCCCATGTCCGCGTCGATGAACAGCATGTGCGAGAATTGCGGGTGGCAGTCGTACCAGGATGTCAGGAAGAGATTGCGGACCTCGACGATATCGGCGGCAGAGAACCAGGTCAGTTGGTTCCGGATGCCGGACATCGTCAAAAACTGTGCCAGCGTGTAGATCGACTCCATGGTCTGCGCTGTGACGCTCTGGCCGTAGGCCGGAATGCAGATCAATACGCTAGGCTTTTTCACTGGCCGCCCTCTCCAACATGAACTTGTGAAAATTGCCCTTGTAGACCTTGTCCTTGGAGTGGTGATCCAAGTCGAGGTCCGGCACGAGCCAGATCCGCTCACCCGTCGCAAGCCAGCGCCGGCAGAACGCGTAGTCCTCGCCGTACCAAAGCCCCTCATGGGCACCGTGGTTGAACAGATCGACGGATGGATTGTAGCGCGGCCCATAGACGAGCTCGGGATACGCGCCCATGAACTTGTTGATCGCTTCCTTCGTGACCTTCAGGAAGCCGGCCGGCACGCGGAAGGCCGAAAGCGCGCCGTCCGATGCCCTGCCCTGCATGATATGGTTCGCGTCGGTGTTGACGCTGCCCATGTATTCGACTTCGTCTTTCTTGAAGCGATACGTTCCGGCGACAACGTCACCAGGCGTCGTGATCAGCTTCAGGAGGTCTTCCGGCCGCCAGCTCAGATCATAATCGAGGTAGCAGACCACATCGGCGCCGACGTCAAGCGCGCGCCTTGTCATGTCGGCTCGAGCGGCCGAGATGTAGGGATTGCCGACGCACTGAGCGTATCCTTCTTCCCAGCCGGCGCCCACGATCAAGGGAATGGAATCTTCCAGAGCCTTGATGTAGGGCGCCGTTGGGCCGGCGAGAGACGGCGTGCAGAAGATGACCTTCAAAGGCCACCTCTTACGCGCTGCCCTTCCAGATGCCGAGACCGTTCAGGGTATTGGCGATCTCGACCAGGAGAGCACCGATCAGGGCAGACGCCGTGGTCGAGCTATAGGCCGAGATCACCGACGTTGCTTGGATCGACGACGCACGTTGAGCGACCGGGGTCGCCACGCCGTAGAAGCCGATCAGATCGGTAGCCGACTGGCCAAGGACGGTGCCGCTGGGGCCACCATCCGAGTTCTGCTTAGTGTAAACGCCAACAGTCATGTGGTTTTTCCTTCAAATGAAGAGTTGGAGGGGTGAGGCGGGATATTTCACCCGCCTCAAATGACCTACGAGCCGGAGATGCGGGTGGCGAGACGCGCGTCAAGCGTTTTCACGCCGTAAAGCACGTCGAGGCGCCAGTTGCTCTGGTCGTTCGTGCCGTCGTAGTAGGGGATCACGCGGACCTGGAATCCCTTGTACGAACGGCGCGCGACCTCGACCGCACCAGGCGGCTTGACCATCGGGACCATCACCAGAGCGAAGGCGTTCTTGTGGAACACCATGTTCTGCGCGTAGCCGGTCGAGGCCGTGCCCAGAATGGTGACGGTCGCGGCATCGAGCGCCGCAGCCGACACGTTCTGGAACGCGCCAGAAGTGATGATCGGCGGCGAGATGGTCAGGGTTGTGGTCGAGGTGGTGGTGCCGTTGGCGGTGGCGTCCGCGGTCACGACGAACTGCTGCAAGTGCGGCAGGGTCGCCTTGGTCACGGGGTTGACGGCGAACACGGCGTCGATCGTGAACACATCACCCTGCTTGAACGTCGAGGAAGCGTCAGCTCCCTTGATGTTCAAGGTCATGGTGTTGGTGTCCTTGGTCGAAGCCCAGGTGGTGGACTGCGTGCCGTTGATGACCGGCGTGGTATTGTCGGTCGTGCCGCGGGTGAACGTCTGGACGTTCTGGGACGAGTACGTGTCGATCCGCGCGATGCGGCCGAGGTTCGAGTTGCGGTAGGCATCCTTGGCCACATCCTGCATATAGAGCGCAGTCTGAGAGCCCAGCATGCCATACTCGTCGGTCGGCGAAAGAACCGCATAGCGGTCGTCCTGAGGCACGGCGCCGAGATCGAGACGGGTCGGCGCCTTCGCAAAGTCGGCGAAGGAGTCGATCGTCTGGCCAGGCGTACCGACCCAATTCCAGACGTCCTTGTACAGGCTGGTCAGCTTGCGATCGATCGAATTGGCAAGCTGCACCATCGCTGGCTTGATGACGCGCTGGGACAGATCCCCGATGCGCAGCGACAGATCGGACGAAGTGAACTTGAAGTCCACGCCTTCCTGGGTGTCCACGGTGATCGAAGTCTTGCCTTCGACGACTTCCTGCATCGCCGCAACCGCGCCAGAACGGACCGTGAAATCGGTCGGACGACGAATGGAGATCGTCTCGCCCTTCTCATAGCCGTTGACGCCGTTGGAATACTCTTCCTCGTAGCCGCGATAGACGAGATTGCCCATCACGCAGTTGTTTTCGAGGATCATGATCGCTTCCTTGGCGATCACGTCCGCAGTAAGAACCCTCTGGGTCATAGAACAGTTTCCTTCTGGCGGGGCGCATCACTGCGTTCCGCACGGGGACTGCGCGTCATCACGACGGGCAATCAGGTTGGAAAGATCAGCCCTTCCAGCCGGCCTTCCGCTTCGCGACGTAGTCGTCCATCGAAGCCTTATCCGGATCGAATGAGCCGCTTGCTCCACCCTTCAAGGGATCGAGCGGCGGCGGGGCCGTGGTTTGCTTCTTCGCGGCAGGGAGCTTCACGGTGGCTTCCAGCCGGCCCATTTCGCGGGCCAGCTCGCGACCATTCATGCGGTCCAGTGCGGCGAGTTTGTCGGGGTTTTTTGCGAGGTGATACGCGATCAGGGCGCTGTTTTCGGACGACTTGATCTCCTCGATCACCTCATTCCGAACATTGACGCCCTTCATGCCCGCCATGACCTGATCGAAGTCGGCGATTATCTGCTTCGCCTCCTCGATCCGCTCAGCGTGGGCAATATCGACCTCACGGGCCACGTCGGCCTGCTTGGTCTGGCGTTCCGAGGCTTCGCGACGTTCACGGTCCTTGCGCAGCTCATCGCGGATGGCTTGCCTGGCCTCATAGGCCGACTTCGCATCGCGATAGGCGTACCAGTCTCCGTTGAAGTCCTCTTCCTTCGGGGCCTTCTCGTCCGCTTCGCTGGCGGTTTGCGCCGGCGTCTGGCGGGTCGCCTCCTCCAACTTGCGCTGGAGCTCGGCATTCTCGTTGAGCAAACGTTGTTCGCGGAGCTTGGCCCTCTGCGCGCCGCTCAGTTTCTTCGGCTGCTCCTCGCCGGCGTCGTCGCCAGCTTCCTTTGGTGCAGCTTCAGGCTCCTTCTTCTCTTCCGGCTCGACCTTTGCTTCCGTCGAAACGACTTCGTCGAGATTGCGTGACTCTTCAGCCGGCGGGGGCGCCAGCTCGTTTTCGTCGCTCATGTGGCCTCAATAAAAAAGCCGCCCGAAGGCGGCGTACACCAGCGTCAACGCGCCGGAATTACGAACCAGTGGTGGAGATCACCGAGACTTTCATGCCTGGCTTCACACCAACATATTCAGTCTCGCCGGCCGAAAGATAATCACCAACAGCGGTGCTGGCCGTCAGAAACGTTCCAGTGCTGTCGGCCTCGCTGATGACATAGATGCAATCCGCACCTACGGCCTTGAGGCGAACAATGTGGGTATTTCGTCCGAATGCGCTGGATTTGACCTCGGTTCCGATAGCCGGTGATTGCCGGGCTTGAGCCGGCGAATTGGCGATCTGGGTACGCTCGCGAGCGCAGCCGCTGTACTCCGTGATCCAAAGAGCATTTGCCATTCTAAGCTGGCTCCTTCGCCGGCTGCTGCATCTGTTTGATGGTGATATCGTGCGATTGATCGTCGCGCTCGTGCTGGCGCTGCGCGCGGGCCTCGCCAAAACCCCGGAGCGTCAGATCGATCTCGTGCCTGTCCTGCGCGTGTCTGGTATTCTGCTCGTGCTGGACATGGCCGCGCGCCATGTCGTGATCGTGGGCCTCGATGTCCCGCAGGTTGTCCATGTGCGTCTGGGCCAGATCGGCCTTGGCCTTCTGCGCCTCGCTCTCGGCACGGTCAGCGTCCGCAATGGCCTTGCGCGCATCAGCCTTGGCTTTCTGGGCCTTGGCCTCTGCCTCCATGACTTTGGCCTGCATCTCGGCCATCTGCATTTGCTCAGCCGCCTGAGCCTTCTGCTGGGCTTCCTGCTGCGCTTGGGCCTGCTGTTGGACCTCAGGTGAGGGTGGCTTGCCGGCGGCCTGCTCGGCCTCGGCGCGCTCCTGTTGCAGCTTGGCCTTGATCGGCGGCGGGAGGGCTTCCTCAAGCCGTTCGCCGATCTCCTCTGCGTGCGGGAAGTCCATAATCTTGGCGTAGATGTCGCCGATCAGGGGCGCCGCCGGCGGGAAGGCCCGAATGAACTCGGTAATCCCGGTCTGAGCCGCTTCGCGCTTGGTCGCGTAGGACGGCCCCTCTTCCATTACGACGTCATATGATCCGGCCGACATATCGTGCTGGATCTTGGTGATCCCGTTCATGATAAGCGGCTTGTTGATCTCGGCCATCATCGGCTTGCCGTCGTCGCCGATGATCCGCATGGTGCGCTGCGTGTCGTAAATCTTCGGGAACAGCTCGTTCACGATCTCGGCCGTTCGCTCGATCGCAAGCGCGAAGTTGTCGTGATAAACGAAGGTCCCGGTATCGCCCTGCTCGTCCCGGCGCTCGATCGCGATGCCGGACGTTTCGTTGGACCTGGCGCCAAGGCTGGCATCATAGATGCCGATCACAGCCTTCATGTCGTTCGCTGCGTTCAGCGCGCCTTGCTGGATGGCTTGCGAGGCCACCGGCGGCGTTACGCGCTCGGGCTTGCCGCCTGGCGCGGTCGGATCCGGAACGTATTCCAAGAACGGGTGATTCTCGGTATTGGCCGTTTCCCAGAGGTCGTAGTTGTTCTGGAACATCTTCTTGGTGCCGAGCCACGGGGCTTTCGGCTGAAGCGCAACAACCTCGGTTTCGGCCGATGAATAGTAGTTCACCATTTTCTGGAGGTCGCGCGCGTAGCGCACGATGCCATGGCGGTAGAGCTCGCGGCCAACCCGCACCTCCTCGCCGATCACTGGAATGATCGGGATGTGCATGCCGGCCCAGTCCGATTCCTCAAGAATTTCGGCCATGGTCATGAGGTAGCGGCAAATCCGGTAGCTATCGCGCTCTTCGATGCGCGCTCCCTGGCTTTGCAGGAACTTCAAGCCGTCCGCCGCCTCCTGCTTCTCCGAGTTGCCGAGAATGTCGGTCAGATCGTCGATCGAGCCGTCCGGCATCAACGCAAGCGTCCGCTTGATCGGCTTTTTCTTCCAGTAGGCAGCAACCCGGATATGCTCGTCGCTTGACCATGTGCTGAAGGCGTCGCCGTGCTGTTCAAAACCGGCGGTCTGCGCGTTTGGCCACTTCTTCTTGAACTTGGCGATCGACATATCGACCGGCACGAAACAATGGTCTGCGTCTTCTTTGACCGGGCCCGTAGCATCGGCATCCCAGACCACGGCAACGCCATCCTCGACGCCGGCGATGCGGATTTCCTGGTTGAACGTGCCGGCGTTGGCGTATTCCGTGAGCACCTGCCAATGTCCGATGCCGCATGTCACCTGGCTATCAGCCCCGGTCGTATAAACGTGCTTCGCCTTGGAGCGGTTCTCGACATAGCGGATCATGCCGCCGCGGATATCCGCGGTTTCGATGTCCGCCCCGCTATCGACCGGAACGACCTTGATGCCAGGCCGCTTGCGGCGCATGTCGCCAGTGACTTGGCGGATGAACTGCGGGAGCTTGTTGACGACGTGGCAGGGACGCCCTTTGCGCGCCTTCAGCGCCTCCTCGTCCCACTGATCAGATTGACGGCCACGGCGGAACCTCAAGTCCTCGTAGGCATCGTCGATGTTCGCGCGCTCTTTGTCGTAGTCGCGCGTATACTCTTCGATGGCCTGTCGGTGGACGTCCTCCCAGGCCTTCTTGTTGTCAGCCATCAGGCGCCCATCCACGAGCCAGCACGGCGCGCGCGCTGCGGCTGGACTTCTTCATGAACAGGCTCAGCGAACGTCAGCACAATGGCATCCCAATCGTCAGGTGAGCGAACCCCACGGGCTCGCATGTGTTCTTTGCTTTCCAGAAGCAGACGCTGGTTGACGTCGTAGGAGTAACCAGGACCACAGGCATCGGCCTGCAAACTATCGAGGTCGGGAATGTCAGCCCCGCCAGGCTCATCCAGCCAATCACGCGACCGCTTCCACATTTCAGCGCGACGGTTGCGCGGGCCTGCCGACTTCTTCCCATCCGGCAAGATCACAACCGGCTCTTGCGGCTCCGATCCGAAGTTGATCGGCGTAACCTTCTCAAGATAAACACCACCCCACGAATGCAGGATATCGACAACGCCAGCGCCAACACCGCCAACGTCCACAAAGACGCGAGCCGGGTTGTCAGCGTCAATAACCTGCTTGATCCAGTTCGCACCTTGAACCGTGTCGAGTTTGTTCTTGCTCTCGACCTTGGAGACCTGACGGCCGCGCCGCCATGCCAGCGAAAATCTGTCGTCGCCAAACCGCGCTGGATCCGCGCCGATCACCAGCGGCCCAATGCCCTCGCAGGTCTGCTTACGTGCAGCCAAAACAGCTTCCGACTTGATGAAGCTGTCATGTCCGGTAAGCTGGAACGCCTCTTGTGCTGTTGCAGGATATTCCTGCTTGAACAACAGCGGGTCTTTCAGTTCCGCAATTTTCGCCCGGCGCCACGCCATTTGCTCGAGCGTGAGGCCGTGGGCGTCGGCATAGGCTTGTTCGTCTTCGTCGAGCCTGAAGTCGGGGCCGACGTCTCGGCGGTATCCGTCGTCCCAGAACCAGGGGATAAAGACAGCCTCATAATCACCCTGGCCAGCTTCTGCCTGTTGCCAGCGCTCATGAAACTCTCCACCAAGACCGTTCGCCGTCGATTCCAGAACGATCTCTGTTCCGGCTAGGTCTGGGATTGCTTGAACAACACCCGCGAAATGAGTTTTAGCATTGGGCCAGAAAGCAACCTCAGACCCATGGAAGAGCTGAACCGTCTGCGAGCGACCCACGGCCTTGGCACCCGCCGTTCCGACTGCGTACCCGCTCTCAAGGGCCTCAAAGCTCAATTCCTTGGCGTTCGCCGCACCGGTGACAGGCCTGACCAGATCTGGGCAATGCGAGTGATATCGCTCAACCATCCCGAACAGGTTGTTCGTCGCGTCCTGCTCGTGCGTTAGGATGAAGACACGAAGGCCCTTGCTGTGCGAAGCGCGCCAATAATAACGGCCGCCGATATAGGTCGAGATGCCCTGTTGTCGGCCCTTAAGCACCAGCGCCCGAACCTTGCCGGTTCGCTCTCGCTGCGCTTCCAACCGGCCATGCAGATAAAGCTGGGCCTGGTTGAGCACCAGCGATTCAATCTTGCCGGCCTTGGTCCGGATCTTCAGGCATTTCGCGGCGTAGTGGCTGAAATCGTCGCGCAACCGCTTTCTGATCGAGCGTTCCCGCTCAGTCATCGAGCTCTGCAAGCGCGTCCTCGTGCGAGATATTCAGGCCGCCGCTCATCTCAACGGACTGTGCCGGCTTGCCGTCGAGGCGATCGCCGATTTCTCTGGCGGCCGCAGTTTCGGCGCCGGCGCGGTTCAGGAGCTGGCGGGCAATCCAGCGGATCGATCCCTCAGGCGCCTCGCATGGCTTGCCCTCAGCAGCCAGAGCCATTTCCATGCGAATAGCGTCTCGGAACGGCTTGTCCTTGTTCACAGCGCCGGGAGGTCGGCCGGCCATATTTAATTCCTCAAATGTTTGGAGTTACTTGCAGCCGGGCTTGGGTTTGCCGGGCTTCATGGGCTTCGGTTTCTTTGCCATTTTCATCTCCATGCCATGGTTTCTTCGAGGTCGCAGGCTTGCCAGATTGCGCGAGGCCAGCCGGGAGAGATCACCCACATGCCGGGGAAAAAGCCCCAGCAGGATATACTCACTTCCGGCCTGTGCGCTTGCTCGGCTTCGGCTTCTGCCGCGCTTCGACGTCGCTCAGGATCAGCAGGCCGAGGATGGAGACGCCCATGGGATGCTCCTGGTGAATTGAACGAAGCGCCCCACCCGATGTGCTCAGCACCGATCCGCGGGGGTTTGCGTTTTGATGAAGCGCTTCGAACTGAAAAGAAAATGCCCGGCCCTGGGGGACAGGAGGCCTGGCAGTCTAGGGAGGAAACGTAGGGGTCAGAAAGTCGGAGAACCCGACAGGAAATCCGGACACAAGCCACCCGGCGGGTGAAACTACGCGACCGGCCGTGATGATGAATTGCTGATTTGCGCGCGGTCGTCTTTTAAAATCTCGTCGCTATCCTTTAAATTCTTCAGCGCTCGGATTTTCTTTGCACCAGCGCGCCATGCAGAGCGATAGATGCTGTTGCCAGCGGTCGTCTCTAGGAGCTGGGCCGCGGCCTCCAGCGTCGCGTCATCGAACTTGGTCATGCGGCCCTCACGTTGCTCACATGGAGCTTGCCGTATCGGTTCTCGCCCACCAACTTGAATGCAATGGTCTTCTCGCTCCTTCCCTCCTTTGCGGTCACGATCGCGAGCTGATCGGCAAATTCACCCTCCATCAGCTTGATCTTTGCGCCGATCGGAAGCGTTCCACGGGTCTCATCCCATTCTCCGGCCATCTGCCGCAGCCGCATGTTCTGCACCCAGTCCGAAGAGAACGGCGCCGGCTCCATGCTCATACCGAAGCGCGTTTCCTGCCAAGATGAAAGGATGGATTCCACGCCATTGACCGCCCGAACGGCGTAGAAGGACTGCTCCTCGCTCTTGGGGTCCACCTCAACGAAGATGTAGCGGCCGAAGAGCGGCTTGTCCTTTGCCTGTTTGACGCGGGCATGCGTGACCCAGCGCCTGACCTTCGGATAGAACGTCCGATAGCCGATCTCGTGCAGGCCGAGTGCTGCTCGGGCCTGGCAATTCGGATTGGTGATAGCGCAGTACCAACGCGATGTCGGGCTGATCGGGAACTCCGATTGCTTCTCCTCGATCAGATCGACGAACTCAACCACCTGCCCGATCTGGTACGTTGCCGGTCGTTCGCTCATTTCTACCCCCTGCATCATTGTTTCCTCGCATAGATCGCATCCAACTCCGCGCGCGTGAGTTCGGAGACCGGCTTACTTACTTCCTCGCCAAGCCTCTTCCCTCTCTCAACAGAGACAGTAGTAGTTTTAGTACTTGAGGAATGGATAGGGGCGGCTCGCGGTGCCCTAGCAGGCGCTACAGCAAATGCCCTAGCACCAAGAGAATTTGCTTGCCGCTCCAACGCACTAGCCTTTAACGCTTCCCACGCTTTTTTCGTCTGGTCGCCACCAAGCTTTCCAGCGGCTGCCTTTTCGGCCCGCTTTTGAGCATGTCGAACCATACGCCGGTTGAACAACCGCCCGGAGCGGTCGCGGCTGGCGGCACCCTTTTCCAGAATGCCGGCGATAAGGCTTTCCACTTCGGTGGGAGATGCGTTCGTGAAACGACCGATCTCCTCGTACGAAAGTGGATTCCCCCTTTGGTCGCAGACATAGCCGACAGGTGCGCCGACAGCCGCTAGGGATAATAGGTCAATCCATACGCCACGCTCAGCCGGCGTCAGACGCCGAACCTCATGGTCCCCCGCCCAATCGCTCCAAAACCATTGCGTAGACTGGTGAGCGCTCAAAGATGCTATCCGAGCGCCTGCGCATAGGTTTCGACGATCGCCTCGTGCTCGGCCAACTTCTTGGCATCTGCACGACGGCGCGCGATCACTGCGCGAAGGGCCTTGGTGTCAAAGCCTTGAGACTTCGCCTCCTGGTAAATGTCCTTGCGGTCTTCAGCGCGCTCCCGCATCTCGGCTTCGACATTTTCGATGCGAGACACGATCGACTTGATGAGATTATCGCCCGGCTGATCCATCTGCGATCTCGTGGGTTGAGTTGTCAGGAACGCGGTTCGGCTCAACAGGAGCGCTAGTCGATCGCCACTCGACGATGTAGTTTCCGGGCTTGTCAAAGTCCGGCATGACATAGGCCCAGCTTGCCTCGTACCAGGCGTCGAGCTCGGCATGGGGCACTGAGCGGCGCGGGTAGCTCATCCTTGCCCCGCGATCAGTGACGTGTCGGGAAGCGGCACGAGCCGGTAGGTATAGAGCCCGCCGTTGACGCGCTTGCGCTCGACCTCGCGCGCGCCGTACTTGTCCTTGCGGAGGTCACGCAGCCGCGCTGAAACGCTGGCCTCAGATCCCCCGGCCGATTCCGCGATCTCAGAAAGCGTCCGCCATTGACCGTCGCTCATGAGCTGGAACACGTTCCAGAGTTGTCCCTTGAGACGGGTATGGTCCTGGTCGGGCTCGTAGGTTTCGCCGTCAAAGGCGCGGTGAGCCGGCGGCGAAGGCAATGGCGGCGGTGTCCAGTCGAAAAGGTCGGTCATGCGAACACCTTCGGAAGGGTGATCGGCATTCGATACCAGTGGGCATAGACCGGCTGGCCTTTCAGCCAACTGCCGCTACGGCGCCCGTCGAACGGCGGATGCAGGATCGCCTGCAAATGGACGTAGGTTTCAATGCCGAGCTGCCGATGCAGCGGGACGCGGGGCCGCGGCGCAGGCCGCAACTCCTTCGGAGTTCGCAGGGCAACGATCTGATGATACCTGCGAGCGCAGGAAGCTTCGTGCTGGCCAAGCTCGATTCCGATCTGCGGAAACGTCTTCTTCTCGATATCGCGCTTATGCACTAGGGCCAGAAGGTCTGCCGGCGACCATTTGTCGATCCAGTTTGGATTACCCATGGCGCGCCCCCGATTTCTCGCGGATGTGCATCAGCCGGTTAGAGACTTCGTGCTCCTGAACGCCGAGTTGCTTCGCGATGTCGTAGGTGTCGAAGCCCTCGCGCCAGAGCGTGAGGATCGCCCATGGATTGGGCGCCTTGCGCCGGAGCGCAGTCAGAAATGCGGCATTCGCTTCAGCATTTACCCTGTCCATTTCCCCCGCCTCTCAGTTTTCCCCTAATCCTTGCTAAGAAGAGCCTTAGCCGCGCGAACAGCGTTGCTATCAGCCCCGGCAATTTCCTCGGTCCGTCTGATGTCATTTTCCAGCTTTCGCATTTGTCGTTCGCATTCTGCGCGATAAGCCGCTCTGATGCTCTCGTAAACCGAGATGCTGATTATCCTCAGCCGCTCCCGGCGATAGCGAAGCGACCAGAGGAACCCGTAATCGATGCCGTACTCGCGCTCGATCTGGCGCATAGCATTCTCGGTGTCGCCAGGTCCTCGCGCCTTCATGCGCGTCAGGTCCTTTGACCAAAGAGCGGCCTGATCCAGGTACGCGGCGTCAGACATCTGCAAACCCTTTTTGCCCACTTGCAAAACCTTCCATGTTTAGTTGCACGGCATGGAAGGCAACAACGATAACGATACATGGCAGCCGCTAAGCTTGGCGGCAGGACGGCTGCTAGTGAAACTTGGCGAAGACAAGCAGGAAGATCGCGAGCGGGACGCTGGCGACAATCATGCCGACGATCAAAGAACAGCCGAACATCGCCGCGCCGTCGATCAGCGCTTGCGCGATATTGAAGCCTTTGAGCAGAGGTTCAGACCGGGATATCGATCCCGCAGGAAGCGGAATTAGATTGGCGTGCGTATTTGCGCCACGAGAGCCGGACGGTGCTGGATGCCCCCCCGTCGTCACCGTCCGGCTGCTCAAACCGTAAAATCGCGCGGTCATGCGAACCTCGCGCGATTTTCAATTGTCTTTAGGTGAAGGAATGTCTTCGCAAGGTTTCGCGCAGCAGTTGCAAAAGTATTATCGTTGCAGTGATTACCGTTCCACTTTGGAACATCCGCACGAATGCGTACTTCTACTTTTTCCTGCTTGTGTGACGATTGTTCACTTGTGCGCGTGCCTCCCATTGTGGTTGCATTGTGTTGCGCGACTATCGCGCCAATGGCGGGGAAACAACAACCATGCGGAATGTCATCGAGTTTCCGAGGGCTCATGCACAGGCCCTCGGCTCTTCTTTTGCGGCCAAAACAATCAACTTGTCGGAGGTAACGCCAGCGGCGCGGGCCCGCTCAGTCGATAAGATCGCAGACCACCTTTCCGCCGGAATACTGTCGCGCTGCCACCACTTGGAAACTGCTGGAGCGCGGGCGGATATGTCAGAGGCCATGGCCTCTTTGGAAGGCCAAAGCTCGATCACGTCTCGGAACGATCGGATTTCGGTCATGTCCGATTTCTTAGGACCATTTGTCCTTAAACGCAAGGACAAAGTGGCCTTGGACGTGAAAAAGTTCTTAGGACACAATGTCCCTATGGCCGAATCCGAAGAAGATCAGTTCAAACAAGAGTTTATCGAGCGCGTCCGCACAGCCCGAATTGCCACTGGCAAGAAGCAGTGGCAGGTTGCGGAACTCCTGAACGTTCCCCAAGACCACTACAAGCATTGGGAAAAGTCGCGGCTTATGCCGCATCACCTAATCGGCCGGTTCTGCCTAGTGACGAATGTCGATCCCGTCTGGATCATGACCGGCAAGGGCCAAAAGCCGCTTAGGGCAACTCGCCTGGTAGAGATCGAGGTCGCGGCGCCAGTTCCTAGACCCAAGCGAGCGCGACGCCCCAAGGCCGCTTAAAGCCCCAGCAAACACCATCCCAGCCCCGCCCTCACCCGGCGGGGTTTTCTTTTGCGCGTTTTCCGTCCTCAAAATTATTTTCGATCTAAGGACAAATAGTCCTTGACGCTTAGGACGGATTGTCCTTATAGTGCTGTTCATTCGACGCGGGGATAGCAATGCGATTCATCACACCAGAGCAAAGGCGGGTTTACCACCTGAACTACGTCTCAAAACCTGGGGCCGCGTTCAAGCTGCGAGCCCGCCAGCGATGCGCTTATGCGATCCGGACCGGAAAGATTACCCGGCAGCCCTGTGAGAGCTGCGGCGCAGAAAAGTCGGAAGCTCATCACGACGACTACTTGCGCCCGCTTGATGTGCGTTGGCTTTGCAGGAAATGCCACGGGGCCGTGCATCGAGGGACAGGCAATAGACGGGCCATAGGCTTCTGCAAGAGGGGCCATGAGATGGCCGGTGGCAACGTTCGAATTTCCATTGAAGACGGCCTTGAGAGGCGACGCTGCCGACAGTGTCACTTGGACGCGACCAACCGTCGTCGCGCCAAGACTTCACAATAGCAATTAGGGGCCATGTCATGAATTTTCCTCTCAATAACATCCAAGACATCCTTAACCGCCGCAAGCCGAACCACTCCTATTTCGTGGTGATGATCGATTACGGGCGCCGTGGCATGGAAGCCGTCGTCGATCCTGAGATCACCCGCCGGGGCATTATCGACCGTCTCAAGTCCGGCGAATACAAGAACGTCGTCTTCATCCATCACATCGATGCCGGGCTCGTTGAGGATGTCACCTCCGAGCTGATCGACGAGGCCGAAGCCGCTCTCGCGACGGAGGCTGTATGATGGATCGCTACGAGATCATCGAAAACACCCTCGTCTGCATCGGCTTTGGCCTCTGCTTCTTCGGAGCTGCGCTGTGGGCCCTTTGATCTCATGCGACTTCGTTCTCGACGCAGACGACAAGCGCCAGAACGTCAGGGCGGATGAAATCAGAGCCCGGTTTCACGAATTGATCAGCCTTCCCGCTTGGGAGCGGAGGGCAAAGGTAGACGAGATTTTGGACAAGGAGCGTACCCGATGAACATGCCAGCCGAGAACATCAAGCAGATCGAGGGACCGACCTCCCGCCTTCCGGTCCAGTCCGAGAGCGCCGCCGTGCTCAGCATCATCGAGCGCGCGGCGCGTGATCCCTCCGTCGATATCAACAAGCTCCAGCAGTTGATGGAGATGCGGGAGAAGATCGAGGCCCGCAACGCAGAGGCCGACTTCGACAAGGCCCTCACTGCGGCCCAGGCGGGCATGGGGCGCGTCCGGACGGACAGCAACAACCCGCAGACCAAGAGCCGATACGCCTCCTATGGAGCGCTGGATGCGGCCATGCGGCCTGCCTACACCAGCCACGGCTTTGCGCTGAGCTTCAACACCGAGAACCCGGCCGCGGACGTGGTTCGCGTGATTTGCCGCGTTTCGCATCAGAACGGACATTCCAGAACCTACCAGATCGACATGCCGGCCGATGGCAAGGGCGCCAAGGGCGGCGACGTGATGACCAAGACGCATGCGACCGGATCGGCCGTGTCCTACGGCATGCGCTACCTGCTCAAGATGATCTTCAACATCGCCGTTTCCGACAAGGATGACGACGGCAACTTGGCGGCGGCCGGTGGCGCAACAATCAATACCGATCAGATCGGCGACTTGACCGCCCTGATCGAGAGTGTTGGCGCAGATAAGGCCCGCTTCCTCCGCTTCTTCAAGATCGAGCAATTGGCCGAGCTTCCGAGCAAGCGCTACCAGGAAGCCGTCAACATGCTAAACGCCAAGTCGAGGGGCTAAGTATGGCACCGCGCATCATCCAGTGTCAGCAGGGAGAGCCGGAATGGTTCGCCGCGCGTCTCGGCATCCCGACCGCCAGCGAGTTTTCGACCGTCATGGCGAAGGGCAAGGACGGCGGCAAGAGCGTGACCCGGCGCACCTACATGCTCAAGCTGGCCGGCGAGGTTCTGACCGGCGAGCCGATGGAGAGCTATTCGAACACTCACATGGAGCGCGGCAAGGAGCAGGAAGCCGAGGCTCGCGAAGCCTACGAACTGATGAAGGACGTGGACACACTGCAAGTCGGCTTCATCGTCAATGGTGACAAGGGTTGCTCTCCGGATTCGCTGATCGGCGAGGACGGAGGCTTGGAGATCAAGACGGCCCTGCCTCACATTCAGGTCGAGCGGCTGCTCAAGGGCGATCTTCCGGCCGAGCACCGCGCCCAGGTGCAGGGCAACATGTGGGTGACGGAGCGCCAGTGGTGGGACTTCGTGTCCTACTGCCCTCGCCTTCCACTACTGATCGTCCGCGTTCCCCGAGATGACGGCTATATCGCCACGCTTGCCGGCGCCGTGAAGGAATTCAACGCTGAACTCGCCAGTGTGGTTGACGCGGTCCGCTCGGCTGGCGGCATCGCCGAACAACTCAAGAAGGCGGCGGAGGCAGCATGAGCCGCGCCAGCATCACCATTCTCCGCGATGCGGACAAGAGCTTGGCCCACAACTGGATCAACCAAGCCAAGCCGGGAACGCGCGTTGAGTTCAAGGCGAACAAGCGAACGCTCGAGCAGAACGCGCGGCTATGGGCGATGCTGACCGACGTGGCCGTGCAGATCCATTGGGATGGAAAGAGGCTCACAACCAACGAGTGGAAACTACTCTTCCTGGATGGCCTCAAGCGCGAATTGAAGATGGTTCCAAGCCTTGATGGCACCGGACTTGTCAACATTGGGCGCTCGTCTTCCGAACTCACCAAGGAAGAGTTTTCCGACCTGATCGAACTCATTCATCAATTCGGCGCCGAAAACGGTGTGACGTTCCACGACCCGGAGAGCCGCAATGCGTCGTGAGTTCTCCAAACAGGTCAAACGTGACGCCTTCCTTCGCGCCAACGGCAACTGCGAAAATCCGCAGTGCGGCGCGCGGCTGACCATCGGCAAGTTTCACTACGACCATTCAATCGCGGACGGACTTGGCGGCGAACCGACGCTGGAGAACTGCACCGTTCTCTGCACGCCCTGCCACAAGGAGAAGACCGCGAAACGAGATGTCCCGGCTATCGCTCGAACAAAGCGTATCCAGGACCGCCAGCGGGGCATCCGTCAGCCCCGGAAAATAACCCGCTGGCGAAATTTTCGAGGCGAGATCATTGATGCCGGGAGGGAGAGATGACCGTCCCCTTCCGTCGCGGCGAGCCTGTCCGGCTGACTCCAAAGTTTGCGGAGGCCTTGAACCGCGCGCCTCAGCATCGCGTGAACTGGAAGGAGCGAACCGGCACTGTCACGCGCTGCAACGCTCATTCGGTCTACGTCAATTGGGATGATCTGTGCCCGCGATCAGTTGAGACGCTGCCTCTGCAAGCAATCGAGCGGGTGATGCGATGAGCGACACCACCATGGCCCTAATCGCTGTCGCAGTCTTCGCTGCTGGCATTGGCTCATTCATCGCAGCGTTCATCGTGGGCGACTGGCGGCTTCTGATCGTGACGTTGATTGCGCTGGGGTTGGTGGCGAGGGCGACGGCGGCATAGCCACGCTCTCGCTACGTGAGTTTTAGTCTGACTTTTCAAGGGGAAATTGAGATGAACATCGACAACGGCAAAGAATTTTTTCTCGTGTTGTGCGGCGGTACGGACGACGAAACCAGCGTGGATTGGGACGGAAACGTTGGCTTCCCGACCAGGGAGCAAGCCCTTGAGAGTGCCAGAGAGCTGGCATTCGACGGCGGTTCTTACACCATGTTCCGCTGCATCCCCATCGATTGCATTGAACGTGGCCCGGTGCGCGTGAAGCCGATCACGCCGAAGAAGTCATAACCGCTCTCATCTCCACACCTCTGAACAGGAGAATTCGAATGCTTGCCCCGACCGAAAAGAAGGAATTCCGCTCTCTCGTCGTCGCCAGCGCCGCAACCGGTGTCGGCCTGTGCGAGGGCCTGAAAATATCCCAGTTCGCCGAGGTCTACGAATTCGTTCTCGGCCATCCGGTCTGGACCCATGAGCTGCCCAGCTATGGGCCGAAGGTCCGCGAGATTCTCAGCGAGCAATTTCCGCTGATGCCGACGAGCGAGTTGGCCCACGAGAACTATGCTGCCGCCGCAGAGGCCATGACAGCGGCTTATGGCGAGAAGGTTTTCGTTCGGCCTGGCTTCGGCGAGCGCACCAAAAGCCCCATTGATACGCTCGCTGAGATCGTCGGGCCGGAAAAGATCATCGTCGTGAAGGCGTGACCGCACCGCTACTCCCTCTCCAACCGTGAGCATGAGCAACATCACACAACGGGGAATTTAGCTATGAGCATGACAGAGATCGAGGGCGTCCCGACGCGTGAATCCGTGAAGCCCGGCATGGCCCATTTCTCTGGGACCGGTCCGGCCGGTGTGACATGCAGCTCCTGTGCGTTCTTCACGCCGACGTCAAGAGGCAAGCTCTACCGCTGCGCGAAATACACTCAGCTCACCGGCAAGCAGGGGAATTGCATCAAGGGTGAGTTCTATAGCTGCAAATATTTCGAGCAGAAGGCGAAACGGTGATGAGCCAGTGCGATTCCGAGCCCGCCGAAATGGTGCGCGTGGCCGATCAGTCCGACTGCAAAGCCGTCACTGCGGCGCAGGTTGCCGAGGTGATCGACCGCGCCATAGCGGACAAGGCATCGGCCGCAGACGCCCTTATCAAAGAATTTGACATTAGACCGAGGCAGAAATGAACCCGTCACAGCAGTTTATTCTCTTGGGCTCCGTGAGCCTTGCCCTCGTTATCACTCTAGCCGTGATGGTGTTCGCATGACCGACCGCGACACCAAAACCGAAGAAGAACTCCGCCCCGATCGGCCGGTTATGCCCGCCCCAGGCGAACCCGGCTATGCCGAGTTCATGCAGCGAAGCATGAAGAACGCCTACTACCGCGATCCGGTCATGTTCGCTGATTGTGCGCCGACTGGCGGTCCGCGGGGAGAGGACTGAGCGATGAGCGATTCAGTTCAGCCGTGTTCCGCTGGGAGCGCTGGGGCGCCTCGCTATTTCGTCAACATGTACACAGACGGCCCGGCAACGAGCTGGAATGTCATCGATCGCCAGACCCAGGAATGGTTTCGTCGCTTCCCCACCGAAGCCGAAGCGCGGGAATACGCCGACAGTCTCAACTGGCACGCCGCCGGCCGCACACGGGCCGGCAACGACATCGGAGGGATCTGACATGAAGCCGCTTCACGCTGCGTTCTGCCGCCTGCGCCGCTGCCCTTGCTGCCAGGGCAAATACAGCAAGAAGAATTCCGGATCGAACAAGAACGCCGGCAAGACCGCTGCCCGGATGAAGGCTCGCCGCGACATCGCCAAGGAGTTGCGCGCATGAGCGACACTCGGGCTTTGGCCGAAGAACTCCGCGAATACACGGCCATGAAATACGCGGGCGATTGCAAGTGCGGCAAATGCCAGCTTGTGCCCCGCGCCCTGGTCGAGCGCGTCTATCATACGCTCAACGGCAGCACTTTCGATGTTGCCCAAGGATGGCGGTTGATCGATACCGCTCCACTCAACGGGAAGCGCATCCTCCTGTTCCAGCGCGGCCGTGGAGCTTTTGAGGGATGGTGGAAACACGAGTGGCCCGACGCTGAAGCGTATTGGACGGATGACGCTGACAGCGAGCCCGCGCCGACGCACTGGCAGCCACTGCTAGCCGAGCCAGGCGCCGCCCAGCCGCCGGCCGCTCCGGTCGAGACGGAGCCCAAGAACTATTGGACATGTTGTCACTGCGACGCCCCTCTTTCATGCGCCGCCTGCGGGATCGAGCAACCAAACGACAGTGAATATTATCGCGAGATTTCGCGACACAATGAGCTGCCGAAGGTAGAGGTCGAGCGGCTTAAATCACTCTCGCCATGTTCTGCCGGCACCGATTTAGTGACGCGGCTGTTCGACGAGGCCGATAAGTCGATCGGTGACCTCAAAGGGATACTGGAAGAAGCCGCAACGACGGTCGGTGCCCAGGCTATGGGGCTGGAAGCTTGCCACGCTGAGATCGCTCGCCTCCGCGGCATCGTCAAGGCTCAGGGCGAGGAAGTTAGGCTCACGCGCGAAGCAGATGAAGCCAAGGACAAGGAAATCGCCCGCCTCAGAGATCTACCGCAGGGAGCGTCGAAGTGATTCAGCTCCACCACGCCGACTGCTTTGATGTGATGCCGACCTTAGAGGCCGGCTCCGTTGATTTTATTTTGGCAGACTTGCCGTTCGGCACGACGGCTTGCGAATGGGATAATCCGGCCCTCCGACACGAGAGGCGTCGATCGGCCTCGGCTCCAGGCGCAATCGATATTGCGCGGCTGTGGTCAGAGTATCGCCGCCTTCTCAAGCCTGAGGGGGCGATAGCCCTGTTTTCGTCGCAACGGTTCACGGCACTGCTTGTGGCTAGCAACTACGAAAACTTCGCCTACACATGGGCATGGGATAAAAAATTCGCGGCGAACTTCGCGCAAGCGAAGAGAATGCCGCTGCTAGTCTGCGAAGAGATCGCCGTGTTCTCCACCACGGGTAAGCTGCCTCGCTATTTCCCGATTCTGACCGAACGGGACAAGCCGATCAAGGCGGGTGGCAATAGCCAATCCGGTAAGGCGATCAGAATTCAAGAGACCGAACGGTCCCGCGCCTACGCGGAGGCAAAGACTGTCTACACCACAAAGAACCCGACGAACCTTCTGCCGTTCAATTGCCGGGAGGAACGCGGCCTTCACCCCACGCAAAAGCCAGTCTCGTTGTGTGAATACCTGATCCGCACCTATACAAATGAGGGTGAGATCGTTCTCGACAACTGCATGGGCAGCGGAACGACGGGTCTAGCCGCTAGCAACACCGGCCGTCGCTTCGTTGGTATTGAGCGCGATCCGAAATATTTCGAAGTTGCGAAGCGGCGCCTTTTATCATCCCCACTGTCGCGCCCGGAGTCTAAGTGATGGCGCTGCACGAGCAAAGCGTCGGCAAAACCGACGAGTGGTATACGCCGAAGTACGTCTTCGACGCGCTCGGCTGCCGCTATGACATGGACGTGGCCGCGCCTCAGGTCCGAACCTACGTGAGCACCCCGACTAGCCGTTTCCTGTGCTCCGATAGCCTTGAGATCGATTGGGACGGTTTCGTATGGATGAACCCGCCATTCGGCAAGCGGAACGGCCTGATCCCCTGGCTGGAGAAGTTCTTCGCGCACGGCAACGGTATCGCTCTGACGCCGGATCGCACGTCAGCGCCGTGGTGGCAGCAATTTGCGCCGCGCTCGGATCTGGTTCTAGCCGTCTCCGGCAAGATCGAATTCATCGGGGTTGATGGGCAGCCCGGCACTTCGCCAGCGCAAGGCACAACGTTGCTCGCGGCCGGCACCGCCGCCGTCGAGGCCATCGTTCGCGCAGCTCGCGCCGGGCTCGGCTCGCCGTTCAGGCCACTTTCGTTGCCTTCGCACGACCGAGCACCACAGGGGGAATAGATGCAGCGACTCAGGCCGAAGGCAAATCCCGAAATACAAGCCTACCAACTGACGACCGAGTTAGTGCTGCCTGCGTTGGAAGCCCACAAGCCTCCGCCTGGGTTGAGGCTGGCCAGCGCCAGTTGGCATTCGGGCCGTCGTGAAGTCCACGATGTGAGATACATCGTCGAAAACCCAAGCGGCTTCCTTTCTGAGGCCGGGCTGAATGATTGGATCATTGTTGAGCCTGGCGGAGAGTGCCGCGTTTGCCGGCCGGCGACGTTTGCCGCGATGTTCGAGCGCATCACAGATGATGTGGGAGGTGCGCGTGAGTGATCCACGCGAACGGACCCAGGACGACATCGACCACGACATGGGCCTGGATGATTGCTGCCCGAACTGCGGCGGCGAAGGTGTCGTCTATTCCTGTTTCGAGGAATGGGCCTGTGTCGATCCGGAATCGGGTTGCGATCTTTGCGAGGAGCCCTGCGATTGGTGCCAGCCGCGCAAGCGCTCTGTTGCTCTGCCTTCAGAGGATCGGGCATGAGCTATTGCGATTGCGATACGGATTATGATCCGCCGTCGTTCTACTCCGAGACGACAGTGAAGGCTCGGAAGCAGCACCAATGCACCGAGTGCGGCGGCCCTATTCTCCCTGGCGAGACGTACAAGCGCCGCAGTGGCAAATGGGACGGCGAGGTCCGCGACTATCCGGAGTGCCACCTTTGCGTCGAGCTACGCGAGTGGGCTACGATCTCGATGCCGTGCTTTTGCGCCAACACATTCGAAACGCTGCACGAAAAGGCCCGCGATATGGTGGACGATATCAGGCACAAGGTGCCCGGCATCGTCTTTGAGTGGGGCCGGCGCATCATCAAGATCGAACGCCGCAGGTACGGCCATTGGCCTCGCCTAACGCAGCGAACGGCGCCACGAGCGCGCCGCGTTGCCTCATCACAAATCTCCTCAAAGGAGCGCTGAAGTGACCCTATCCGTAAAATGGATCGATCGCGGCCGGGAGCCGCAGTGCCCGCCGAATCCCGCACATCCCAAGGGCATCGATATTGACCAGTCGCGCGGCCAAGCGGCCGTCTGCGAAACCGACCTCCCCTATCCCGCAAAACGTTGCGGCCTGTTCGTCGTTCAATGCGACGCATGCGGCCAGAACGTCGTTATCACCACCGCCGGCCGTCCTGACGACCCGAGGTCGATCAAGCTCGCCTGCATGAAACCGGAGAAAGTTCAATGACCCCCGACCTCTGCATCTATCACGGCGGCTGCGATGACGGCTTTGGCGCGGCCTTCGCGGTTTGGAAGCGCGATGGCGATGCCGTCACCTATCATCCCGGAGTCTACGGCGTGGCGCCCCCGGATGTGCGGGGCCTCGACGTGGCGATCGTGGACTTCTCCTATAAGCGCCACGTCATGGTCGAGCTTGCTAGGCAGGCGAAGTCTATCCTGGTGCTCGACCACCACAAGACGGCTCAAGCCGATCTCGACGGGCTTGCGGCGGAATGCCAGAACGTGGAAGTTCAATTCGACATGGCGCGCAGCGGCGCCGTCATGGCGTGGCAGTATTTCCACCCAGCCGCCGAACTGCCCAAGTTCTTCGCATACCTTCAGGATCGCGACCTCTGGACCAAGAACCTGCCGGGCGTTGACGAGTTCACGGCTGCGCTGCGGTCCTATCCGCAAGACTTCGCTACGTGGGATCGTCTCCACTCGGAGGGCGTTATTCATCTGATCGAAGAAGGAATGTCGATCCAGCGCTACTATCGTGGGCTGGTCGAGCAAGCCAAGAAGCATGCCTTCTTCCGCGAAGTTGGCGGCTACCGGGTTCCGGTCGTCAATGCCTCGATGTTCATGTCGTCTGAGGTTGCCGGCGAGCTTGCCGAAGGCCAACCCTTCGCCGCCGTCTACGCCGAAACCGAGAAAAGCGTGATCTGGTCTCTACGCTCGCGAGCTGATGGAGTCGATGTTTCGGAAGTTGCCAAGCGCTACGGCGGCGGCGGCCACAAGAACGCTGCCGGCTTCACGGTGCCGCGCTCGTGACCTCATCCCCGCTCACGTCGAAGGATGGCCATGGCGATAGTTGACCGAAGCAAACATTTGTTCACTGTCGAGAAAACATCGAACAGCGCCTGAAATCTTTGGAATTTTTCACTCACTGTCAGTCATTCCGAAGTGTCGTAAACCCTGTTAAAATAGGCAAATGACGAAAGCTCTCCCGTTCACCGAGCATTCCATCGCCCGCCTCATCCGCGGCATCGAGAAGGCTGGAAAGTTCGTGATTGGGGTGCGAGCTGACGGCACCCTGATCGTGGGGGATAAGCCAGTCGAGACGGCTTCCATGGTCCCGCTGGTCAGCGACAATGCCGCCCCCTCCAAATGGGAGGACCAGGAGGCATGATGATGGAGACCAATCTTCCGTTCCTCGAACGAGACGAAGACCGCCACGGCAACGATCGCATCTATGTTCGCCGCAACGGCAAGCGGATCAGGATCCGCGAGACCGAAGGAACGCCGGCATTCGCGGGCGCCTATGCGGCCGCCGTTGAGAAGCTCGGCGACCCGCCCAGTAAGCGCGCTCGGAATCCTGTCCTCCTGCCGACATGGGCGAAGGGCACGTTCGGGTGGCTCGGCACACTCTACTTCGCGTCGAAGGGCGAAGGCGGTTTCCTCCCGCTCGCGAAGGACTCCCGGCGTGCTCGGCGCAACGATCTTGAGGAATGCTTCCTCGTGCCGCTGAGCGAGACCGACGCGGATCCCATGGGCAACTGCCCGGTGAAGTATCTCTCAGCACAGAAGATGAAGCGCCTGCTGGACCTGAAGGAAGGTGCCGGCGCCGCCACCAACCGCCGCAAGCACCTCTCCGCGCTGTGCGCCTGGGGCGTGGATGCTGGCCACCTGCCGAGCAACTATGTTCGGGACGTGAGGGCCGGCCGGGCCGTCAAGGGCGGCGGCTACCACACTTGGGTCATCCCCGAGGTCGAGCAGTTCATTGCCTTCCACAAGGTCGGCTCCCGGGCCGTCCTCGCCCTCGCCCTGCTCCTGTTCAGCGGAGCCCGCCGACAGGACATGGTCGATCTGGGTAAGCAGCACGCCCGCGGTGGCTGGATCCGCTACGTGCCCAAGAAGACGCTCTACAAGCGTCGCACGATGTCCCAGAAGCCCCTGCTGCCGATCCTCGCCCAGATCATCGAGGCGAGCCCGTGCGGCAAGCTGACGTTCCTGGAGACGGTCTACGGGAAGTCCTTCACCCCGGCCGGCTTCGGGAACTGGTTCCGTGACCGATGCGACGAGGCCGACCTGCCGCACTGCACCGCCCACGGCCTCAAGAAGGCCGGCGCGACGATCGCGGCCGAGAACGGCGCCACCACCCGGCAGCTCATGGCCATGTTTGACTGGGATACGGTCTCGATGGCCGAGGTCTACACCCGCGCCGCAGAGCAAAAGCGGCTGGCCGGAGAGGCCATGGCCCTAATCACACTGGACCGCAAAGAGAACGAAGATTGTCGCACCGATGAGCCGGGTGCTGTCGCACCGGCCAAAATTGTGAGGTAGATCAAATGGATACGAAAGACGTGGCAGGAGTGGCAGGGCTACCAGAAGCAAGCAATATCAATGAGTGCGACGCTCGCGAGGCGCCGAAACAACCCGCGAAAGGCCGCAGAAACCCGGCCAAGTGTCGCACTTCAGCACTCCGCAAAACCCGCTCGATGCTGAAGAAGGCCGCCATGGCCGAGCCAGGCGATACGCCGGAGCGCTGCGGCTATCACAACATGCTGGAGCAGACCGAGAACCTGACCAAGCCGTGCGACTGGCCGCATCGAGATCGCCACCTCATGGCAAACCTTCAGCAACAGCAGCAACGGCTGGCCAGCCTGAAGAGTGAGCCGCCATGCGCCACCTGAAATGGATCTGGGACTGGCACGTCACGGTGACGATCGGCCTCTACGCTGGCCTGCCTGTCATCTGGTTCGCGTGGACCCAGCGAACGCCGCCACCTTGGTCACCCGCAAAGCGCAGGGGGCATCGATGACGATTATCGTGGTTCCAAAGCAAGTGCAGCGGGAGCTTTCGGAAATGTGCCGGTTTGACGACCCGCTGCCGGGCGCTCGGTACGCAGACATCCGGGTTAATGATCATCATGGTTGGCTGTGGAGCACAGTACCAACCTGTTGGCTGCCGTGGAATCGCACGCGCCGGCCCACATCCACACAGCGACAGGGAGAGCTTAACAGTGGCCGCTGAGCGCAACACCTACAACTGGATATTGGCGCACCTGACATACCCTCATGAGGACTGGTGCCTCATTTGGCCGTTCATGCGTGACAAAAACGGTCGCGGCGTGATCGAGACTGAAGGCGAGCACTATGCTCACCGGCTCATGTGCAAGCTCGCAAAGGGCGAGCCGCCAACGCCGGAGCACGGCACCGCGCATAGCTGTGGCGCAGGACACCTTGGCTGCGTCAATCCCCACCATCTTTCGTGGAAGACCCAAGCCGAGAACCTGGAGGACTGCATTAAACACGGCACTCAGCCGAAGAACCATATCGGAAACCGAGGGCACTTCTCTCGGGATGAGGTGGAGCAGATCAGACGCCTACTCGGAACGCAGACGCAACTATCGATCGCCCGGCTCTACAGGGTGACAGAGAGCACGATCAGCGATATCGCGCGCGGCCGGTACTATTCTCGGGAGTCCAAGATCAAGCACTGGACCGCCGAGGAGGACGCAAAGATCCGCGACTGCGTGGCGCGTGGGTTGAGTTTTCCGGAGATGGCCAAGGAACTCGGCCGCTCGCTCGGCGGCACGACCGGCCGCGTCTACCGCCTCGGTCTTACGTCGGGCCGGCCGCCCAACAGATCGGACTACAGTTCGATCAGGCGCACTAGAGATCTTCAGTAGGCTGGGAAAGTGACAATGCGCCTGACGATCGACGGCAATGCGGATGACCTGATCTTGGCGGTACGCGCCGTTAGGAAACTGGCAGAGACGCCGGATAGCAACGAGAGCTACGTCTGCTTCGAGGGCGGCGCTGAGTTCTACGTGCGACGGCTCAAGTCGGGCTACTCAGTCAAGCAAACCGCACCGCAAGTGACGAATGGAGATCGTTCATGAGCATCTATATCGCAAGCAAGACGAGGCACGCGCCGCTGTGGCGAGATTTGCGGGCGGCCGGCGCCCCCATCATTTCGACGTGGATTGACGAGGCTGGCGAAGGCGAGAGCGCCGATCTAAACGACCTCTGGCGCCGTTGTATCGTCGAGTCCTGCTCATGCGATACGCTTATCGTCTACCGGGAGCCGCAGGACGTGCTCAAGGGAGCGTGGGTCGAGATAGGCGCCGCGCTCGCATCGGGCAGGCCAGTCTACGCAGTTGGTCTGGATGGCTTCACCATCTCGAAATACCAGGGGATCATGCACTTTCCGACGCTTGCCGACGCATTCAAGGCGGCCGGCTACCCGCAGTCGTGACCGAACAGCTCTGAGGAGGGCACATGAAGAACGCACTTATCGAGCGACTTGAGATTGAATCCAAGGTGCTCCGTGACGCAAGCTGGAGCGGCATCGCGACGACCATGCTTGACGCAATGGTCACGCTCCGAAAGGCCCGCGAGGCACTTTTCAGAGCAGCGCCGAGCCACCAGGGCGGGCATAGCGACACGGGGGCGGCGATTGCAGAAGCCCTCGGCGTCGGCTTCCCGCTCAATGTCTACGACCTTGAGAAGGCCGCCAAGGATGAGGGCTACGACCCGAACGAACTTTGGCCGTGGCTAGCAGCCCAACGCGGGCGCCGCGCATAACCGATGCTGAGCAGGAAACGCCCGTGAGCCTACAGGAAGACGTCCAACGCGCTGCCGAGACCGTTCGAAGTTGGCGAGCGGAGCACCTGCGCATTGCGGCCAATCGTCTCGATCGGCATATTGAGAAGCTGAAGGCTCAAGCCGCCGAATACCGTGAACTGGCAAGCCAACTCGATCACCCGCAATCGTAAACAGGGAGTTCTGATGTCCCACCATCCTTCGCTAACTCATATCAACCATGTGTCGGACCTTTCCGAAAAGGAAAAGGACCACCTCCTGGAATTGATTGTTGACCGGCTTGGTTGCGACCTGTTCTCGTACAAGTTCGATGGCGAGAGCGAGCGCATCGTGCAGCTCGTCAAGCGAGACAAACGATCCTAAGCGAGGAGCATTCATGAGCCTTGACGTATATCTTGAAGCCGACAGTCCTCCAACATCTCCGAACGGAGGCAGCGGGGTCTTCGTGCGCCGCAACGGTGAAACCGTCGAGATATCCCGTGAGGAATGGGACCGCGCTTTCCCCGGCCAGGAACCAGTCGTTTTGACGGCTGAATACGGCGTCGATTGTACGGTCTACGACCGCAACATCACGCACAACCTTGGCAAGATGGCCGATGCGGCTGGCGTCTATTACGCCTGCTGGCGCCCCGAGGAGAAGGGCTGGACCAAAGCCAAGGATTTGATCGAGCCGCTGGAAACCGGACTGAAGCGGCTCTGCGACGACCCCGAAGCATTCAAAGTTCACAACCCAGCAAATGGCTGGGGCGACTATGATGGCTTGGTGCGCTTCGTCGCCGACTATCTGAATGCATGCAAACAATATCCGGAGGCCCGCGTTCGGGTCTCGCGATGATGGGCAATGAGTGCTGAAGTGACAGACCTAGAAATCATCGGCGACCTGCATGGCGCCAAGGTGTTGATCGACCGCTCGACGCAGTCAGTCATCATCGCCAGCGACGACATCAACCCGATCAAGTTCTCGATCGACCATCCGTATATCCAAGGAACCAAGCTGGAGCGCGAGGCCCGCGCCGCACTACAGCGTTGTCCCTGAGCCACCTTGCATGACCGTTCGCATAACCAAGACGCCCGAGGCCGTTCCGAAGACGGGCAGCTACAAGGTGACGTGGCCGGACGGGCACAAGTATTTTTACTATGATGACGAACCGTCACGCCGCATTAGGCCAGACACAATGACTAGCGAACAGGCTCTAGAGGCGGCCAAGACTTTCGCGAGGGAGAAGAGAGATGCTTAACCGACGCTCGCTCATCACGGGACTGATCTCGCTTGTGGCTGCTCCTGCCATTGTGCGGGCTCAGAGTTTGATGCCGGTGAAGGCGGCCTCTGATGAAATAATCGCTCTGAGGGTTGCACCCTTCACCACGGACGGCATACATCCAAACCTTAGGTCCCTCGTCGGATATGCGGGGAAGGTTGTTGAATACATTCCAAATGCCGACAGGTTTGTGCACCTCCCCATCGCTATTAACGCAGGAGAAGAGTTCTTTGTGAGAACGGCGTCTGATAGCCTTACTTCGATGCGGATTTTTTTGGCTACGGCACCCAAGCCGCAATAGCATTCTGCAAATTGGCACCCGCCGCAATTGCCGCTATCACTGTCGTGTTTGTCGGGTGGATGCCGTCGCTGGTAGCGCCAGCCTGGAACTTGAATGGATTTCCTCCCGACACGTCCATTACATATGGCGAGATGTCGATGACTTCCGCCAGACCGTTAGCTGTGGTCAGCGCGTCGGTCGTCATGTCTTGGCAAACAAGGTCAAGACATTCGCCCGAGCCATAGTGACCGGCCGTCGTCTGGTTCGCTACCGTGGCCCAACTGTCCGAGGAGGAGGTCCGGGCGATGTATTTCACCCAGGAGGTGTGGATTTTTCTACCGTAAGCGCCCGTCAGATACAGGTTGTTGTTCATCGCCCTTAGGGCAATAAGCACGTTATCAGCTCGAATGCGCTCAGTCGCTCCGCCCGTGTTCGCAATGTCATTGGTCAGGTAGTTGTAGAGCACATGCGTGCAGTATCGAAGGATCGCTTGCCGGCCAGAACATCCGGAATTAAATTCGGAAGCGTAGGTCGATCCGGCTGAGCCGCGAATCCAAGGAATTTTGTTCCCACCGACATTGAACAGGGCTCGAACCGCAAAGCCACCGTTACTATTGCCGCCGCCAGACGTTGCCGTTGTCACACCGTCCCAACTGACGATGCTGTCTCCGAAGACGGCAACGCTGATTTCCGGCGCTACAAATTTGCCCAGCAGCGCGGTCGGTCCGAACCCTCCGAAGAATGCAGAGAAATCCTGGCCGCCGGAGGGGACTGACAGCGCACCAGCCGTTCCAATTTGCGTGGTGCCAGTCGATCCTGAAACGGACTTCTCTCCGCTTTCGATTGCCTGACGGCCGTTTTGAGGCCAGAAACCCGCGGACGTCGGCGAATCCCATCGGCTCACGGAAAACACGCGAGATTGCGCAGGGATCGAACTCACGCCAAAAGCGGTTGCCGGAATCGGATCTGTTATTACGAGCGACGTTCCGTCAGAGAGTGCCAGCGTACTTGCGCCCGAAAACGTGCACACGACGGCGACGCTGTTATACTCAATATGCGCCGCAATCGTTCCATCGTTGCCGATCGTCGTCTCGACGCCATTGACGATGCGGTAACACGAGAACGCGAGACGAACCTCCGTGAGCGCCTTGCGGCCGGTGTAATGACCGTACCTGCTTTCAATGCGCTGCTGCGCCGAGCTATTAAACGTTTGCCGGCTGATTGGGGTATTCCCACCAGTTCCGGCAACTTGCAGCGGCCTACCCGCTGGCCCAAGGGCACCGCTAGAGCCAAAACCGCCCCGCGCGCCCTGCCTGCCGAGCCCCCACGCGCTCGGGCCACCCGCAAGCGCGGCGTATCCGGAGCCAAAAGGCGACCGATCAAAGAGCTTCTTGAAGTCCATCTATCGTCCTTCGGCATGCGAAATCGCGTCGGCGAACTCGCCAACGGGAGGGAGTGAATTTGCGACGGTTAGGTCAGGCTGCTCGAGCGAAATGGGCGAGCAAGAGCGTACCGACGAGAAGGATCAGCCCGAAAATCAGGACGCCAAGGAACGCCTTGGCTTTCTTCACAGGCACTTCCGCGCTTCCTTGATCTGTTGCCAGGAATAGCCTTGGCGAATGGCCCAAGCGAACGCAGCGGCTTTGCCGTACCTCGCGACCTGTTCCCGGACCATGTCGCAGGTGATGCCGGGCGGAAGTTGCGGCCCAGTGAGGCTGAGTAGGACCAGCAACAGGATCACTTTGAACCGCCGTACCAGTGCTGAAGCGCAAACACGATCAGGCCGCCAATCGCAGCGCTGATCGCGTGCGCGAACTTGCCGACGACGAAGATGAAGTTGGACACCCCGACAGATTGCTGTCGGTTCTGTTCCATCATCGTCACCTTTGGCTTGATGTCCGCGATATCGTTTTTGGCGATGAGAAGGTCTTTTTCGACCGTCGAAATTGCCTTTCTTGTGTCTGCCAAGTCGTTGCGGATGTCGGTTCGATACCTTGCAGACGCCTCCCGGTCCTCCGAAAGGGTTCGCAGGATCATTTCGAGGGACGATTTGATCCCGCCAAGCTGGAATGAGAGGCTATCGACTTCGTCGCCAGACATTCCTACCTCTTGATGATCCGGGCTACATTTTCGAAGCCGCGCTTTGCGAAGTAGAACGAGACGATCAGATTTGCAGCCCAGCCGGTCCAGCAATTGTCCCCGACCCTGCAAAGGCCATCCGTCGAGCCGAGGCCGAGCATCTTGTCCCAGACCAGCAGCTTTCCGAAGTAGAGGGCGACGGCATAGCCCATCAGCTTGTCGGGCTCGTACCAGTGCCCGAGCTCTGCGATGCGGTACTGCGTGATGGCCTGCGTTTCGGCGGTCTGAGCGGCTATCTCTGTGCTCGCCAGATCAGCCGCAATCTTGTTGTCGGCATTTGCCGCCTTAAGCTTGGCCTGATAGGCATCGATCAGGCCCCTGATGACCGGGCCGCCGATAAACGAGATGATGGCCATCCACATGCTATTCGGCCTTACCGATGCCGCGCAACCGCGCTGCGATCGTGACGACGGAGATTCCCATCATCACATAGGCGAGATACTGCGGATTGTTCTTCAGCACCTCCATCAAATGCGCCTTGAAGTCCGGATCGCCGAGCATCGTGGCTATCGGATCGAGCCATGAAAACACCGTACCTGCGCCAGCAACGAACAGGCCCCAGAGCACCGTGACGGAACGGCCCATCAAGGCCCAAACCTTGCCCCAGAAAGTATCCGCATCGTCGTACAGATCCTTCAGGGCCGGAATTGCGCGCAGCACGGGCCGCAGAAACATGAAGTACGCACACAACGCACCCGGGATAACCAAAAGCCAAATCATGAAAACCTCCTATGCCTTCGCGTAGGCGTCGGCGCGCTGTGAATGGACGATGGCGTAATGGATGAACTGGATAGCGAGGCCGACGAGAACGGCGATGGCAATTCCGCATGCGATCTTGCCACCCAGCGTCATGTGCGACCAATCGAGCGTGGGCAGGGCGATTCCGCTTCCGCCGCCGGTCGTCGCAGCACCTGTTCCGGAATTTTTGGAAGCCGTCTTGGCCTTCTTCGCCTCGAGGTCCATCTTCTTGCGAGCATCTGCATCGGTGAGCTTGGCCCCGACCGATAGCCACATGCGGACCGCTGCGGCTTCACCGTTCGCCACCCGCCTGCCCCAGCCTTTGCCGAAGGCGCCCCAGGTCCGGAGACTTTGCAGGAACGACAGCCGGACGCGCCAATATTTCTGGATCAGCGCCACCTTGTCAGGCGCGGCCTGCGCCTTCGGCACAACGTCGGCGATCGTCTTGACAGGAACGCCTAGCGCTTTGCCGGCCCACTGGGGAGCTCGGCCGACACCGGAGTTGATCGCCGCATCGAGAACCGAGTAATCGAAGCCGGCCGGAAGTTCGTCGTATCGCATTGGCGCCGCGTAGTGCTTGCGGTAGATGTCAGAGGCGACGTCCTTCGGCATGTTCTTGACGTCTTGCGGCGTCGCGTTCGCCTTCCAATACATGCGAGCATCGTAGATCGTGATGCCCCAATTGGTTGCCCCGCCGGGATCTCGAGGGTCGTTCGTATAGCCGCCTTCGTCCGCAAACACGCGGACCATGGCGGCGTCATAGGTTGCGGCTACCATTTGCAGGCCCTGCAGTTGGGGTGGTTGGTTTCGGCTTTTCCGTTGCATTGCCAGTACGGAGGGCACTGGCAGGCAGCCGCTGGAACCGCGATCAGCAGGCACAAAACTACCGCCGCCGCGGACAGGGCGTTGAGATCGACCATTGATGGACCTTGGGTTGTGGTGGTAGATTCCTGCCCGGGGCCGGGAGGACTTGATGGATATCGCGCTTTATGCGCTGCTTGGGTTTGTGGTGCTTGGCGGCCTGTCGATCTTGGGTTGGAGCTTTTTCCTCAACAGA
>Ga0102590_1001191_pt1 | contig 41626 bp, 37 predicted proteins | sample AraplaMF_Col_mMF_FD_76859 | JGI IMG/M metagenome (GOLD analysis project Ga0102590, IMG submission 76859) | Arabidopsis root microbial communities from the University of North Carolina, USA - plate scrape MF_Col_mMF | ecosystem: Host-associated > Plants > Roots > Endosphere | place: USA... | reverse complement strand
ACGATGGCCTGTGCGAGAACCGTTGCAGTCGTGGTGCCGTCGCCGGCGACGTCGTTGGTCTTCGAAGCAACTTCGCGGACCATCTGGGCGCCCATGTTTTCGAACTTGTCTTCGAGTTCGATTTCCTTGGCGACCGAAACACCGTCCTTGGTGATGCGCGGAGCGCCGAAGGACTTGTCGATAACGACGTTACGGCCCTTCGGACCAAGCGTGACCTTCACTGCGTCAGCGAGGATATCGACGCCGCGCAGCAACTTTTCGCGCGCGCCGCGGCCGAACTTTACTTCTTTAGCTGCCATTTTGAGAACTCCTGAAAAGGGGTGTCAGCGATATCGGATGAAAGACAACCGGCTGATTAGCCGATGATGCCCATGATGTCGGCTTCCTTCATGATCAGAAGGTCTTCGCCGTTGATCTTGACTTCGGTGCCCGACCACTTGCCGAACAGAACGCGATCGCCAGCCTTGACGTCGAGTGCTACGACCTTGCCGGACTCGTCACGAGCGCCGGAGCCGACAGCGACGATTTCGCCTTCCTGCGGCTTTTCCTTAGCGGTATCCGGGATGATGATGCCGCCCTTGGTCTTCTCTTCGGATTCAACGCGACGGACAACGACGCGATCGTGAAGCGGGCGGAAATTGGTGCTTGCCATTGTCTAATCCCTCGATCAAATGACATTCGCGGACCGGGGTGGCCCACAAGGTGGATGTTAGCACTCAACTCCTGTGAGTGCTAGCGCCGTGCATTTAGGGATGGCTCCAGAAGGAGTCAAGAAGAGCCTTCACGGATTTTTGTGCCGGAATTGTGGAGACATGCAGCATTTGTCCCGCGTGGCGCCGAGCCTTTGCCATAGCCTGCCTTTCCGAGCCTTGCCCGCCCGGGCGAACATGGGCTGGCGGCTGGCGGGCCGGCCAACTCGCCACGCATCATCTGGCCAATGCCTGGCGATATCGTTGCCCGCCTGCTTCCAAGGTTGACCGCTTTACAGCGGAAGTCGACATTTGCCTCGAGTTGGACAGGCAAGGCAGATTGTCAGGGTCTGCACGGAAGCCGATATCATGACCGCTGTGCACGGCCATGGTCGCCCAGTCGCAAGAAAATGCCTAGCGTTGGAAGGTGAGGTGGATGGTGCCACTCGGCGCGGTTTCCGACTTCACCGTGCAGCCGGCTTCCAGGCCGCGCAGATCGTCCCACAAGCGTATGCCGCGCCCGAGCAGGATCGGAGCGATAGCGACATGAAGGCGATCGACAAGGCCCGCCTTGAGGAAGTCGCGAACAACGGTAGCACCGCCGCCAACCCGCACGTCTTTGCCGCCCGCCACACTGACAGCCCGCTGTAGCGCATCGGCAGGTGTAGTGGCGAGGAAATGGAAAATTGTCCCGCCAGCCATCTCCAGGGAAGGACGTGGCTTGTGGGTGAGGACGAAAACCGGACACCGGAACGGCGGCTCGTCACCCCACCAGCCGCGCCAGTCCGGATCGTCGGGAAAGTTGTGGAGACCGAACATGCCGGCGCCCATGATCTCGGCCCCCACATTTTCGAAATACGCCTTCGCGTAGTCATCGTCGATGCCTGTCGTCCCAGCCCCGCTGGTATCCTTGAATACGCGCTCGCGGAACGTGCGGGTTGCTACATATGAGCCGACGAGACGCGACCAGTCCTCGCCGAACGGGACTTCCGGCGTCTGGTCCGTCGTTGTCGCGAAACCATCGAGCGAGATCATGAGATCGACACGAACTACCACTGTTGTTCTCCTTGCGAGTGGTTGCACCATGACAGCCTCCATCTGTAGGCCAGACACTAAGGCATGTGCCTTTGTATCGAGGGCCGAACACTAAGGCAAGTGCCTTATTGTCCTTGACTGGCTATCGGTGACGTTTTAATAGGCCACATGCCCTACCACTCGACACCGCTCGACCTTGCCTTTCACGCTCTCAGCGACCCGACCCGCCGCGCGGTCGTCTCGCGCCTGGCTGCCGGCGAGGTACCGGTCAGCGTCCTGGCCGAGCCTTTCGACATGGCGCTGCCCTCCTTCGCCCAGCATCTCAAGGTGCTGGAAGATTGCGGGCTGATCGCCAGCGAGAAGCGCGGGCGCAGCCGCTGGTGCAGGCTGGTGCAGGCGCGCTTCGACGAGGCGGCGGACTGGATGGAAGCGGAGCGCCGGCGCTGGACCGAGCGGCTGGATCGGCTGGAAGCCTATTTGGACGAGACGCAAGAGGATGATGAAGGACATGGCAAACCCGTTTGAGACCTGGTCGCTCGATCGCGAAATCGTGCTGGTCAAGCTGCTGAACCACCCACGCGACAAGGTCTTTGCCGCCTGGATGGATCCAAAGGCACTGGCCAAATGGTACGGCCCGACCGGCCTCAACATCGAGAGCCACGAGGCCGATATCCGCGAGGGCGGGATCTGGCGCTTCGATATGGTGGGCATGTTCGAGGGCAAGGAGCATCGTTTCGCGAACCTCATGCGCTTTCTGGAGATCGTGCCGAACGAGCGGATCGTCATGGATTACGGCACGCCCGATCCTGATGACCCCGACCGTTTCCGCGTTACCGTGACCTTTGATGAGCAGGCCGACGGCAAGACCGTGCTGACCCTGCGCCAGCTCCACCCCAGTGCCAAGCGGCGCCAGGTGGTCATCGGTTTCGGCGCGGTGGAATACGGGCTGCAGACGCTCGAGGGCCTTGCCGCCTGGCTGGACGGCTGATGTCATTAGAGGTGCCTATAATATGCCTTGCCGGTTTCGACGATGCGCCGAAGCCGGCACGCCAGGCTCACCTTCAACGAATGAACATGTTTCGGTGGGGTCAGCGAAAAGCCAAGTCATGCCGAAAGCCGCCATTGGCTGTATCTGTCACGTCGCTGCGGAAATGCCTTGCCAATGAAGCCTGCCTTTGCAATGTCACCGGGGATCGAAAGCGAAGCAGGAAAGCGGAATGGCAAAGCGGATTGCGAACTTCTCCGAGATCACCGATCAATATGACGCGGTGCTCTGTGATGTCTGGGGTGTCGTGCATAACGGCATCGATCCGTTTCCGAAAGCGGGCGAGGCGCTGCAGGCCGCTCGCGCCGCGGGTCTGACGGTCGTTCTCATCACCAATTCGCCCCGCGTCTCCTGGCAGGTCGTCGAGCAGTTGCGCCAGATCGGGGTGCCCGACGACGCCTATGACCGCATCGTCACTTCTGGTGATGTCACCCGCGCGCTGATTGCCGAAGGACCGCGTGACGTTTTCCTGCTTGGTCCCGAGCGCGACAATCCGATCCTGGAAGGCCTCGATATCGAGCGTGCGGCGGCCGGTGAGGCCACGTCGGTCGTCTGCACCGGTTTCTTCGACGACGAAACGCAGAAGCCCGAGGACTACACCGATATGCTGCTGGACTTCAAAGCCCGCAACGTGCCGATGATCTGCGCCAATCCCGATCTCGTCGTCGAGCGCGGCCACCGCATCATTCCCTGCGCCGGCGCGATGGCTGCCTATTATGAGCAGCTCGGCGGTTCCACCCGCATCGCCGGCAAGCCGCACCGGCCGATCTATGAGGCGACCCTTGCCGCCGCGCGCGAAGTGCACGGCGATTTCCCCGTTGACCGCGTTCTGGCGATCGGCGACGGCATGCCGACAGATGTTCGCGGCGCCTTGAATTATGGCCTCGATCTTCTCTACATCAGCGGCGGTATCCACGCTAAGGAATATACGCTGAACGGGGAGACCGACGAAGCGATCCTGCACGCCTATCTCGAACGGGAAAATGCCGCCCCCAAGTGGTGGATGCCGCGCCTCGCATAAGAGAATTGAAGCCGATGACCGTGTTCCACCGTAACGAAACCCGCGAACCGCTGCCCGATCATCTGAAGGGCGGCGTCATTGCCATCGGTAATTTTGATGGTGTCCACCGCGGCCATCAGTCGGTGCTGAACCGGGCTCTCGATATTGCACGGCAGCGCGGTATTCCCGCTTTGGTGCTGACCTTCGAGCCGCATCCGCGCACTGTCTTCAAGCCGGATGCACCGGTCTTTCGCCTGACACCGGCGCCCTTCAAGGCACGTATCCTGGAAGAGCTGGGCTTCAACGCAGTCATTGAATACCCCTTCGATTACGAATTCTCGCAGCGCTCGGCCGAGGATTTCATCCACTCCATATTGAAGGACTGGCTCGGCGCTTCCGAAGTTGTCACGGGCTTCGATTTCCACTTCGGCCGCGGCCGGGAAGGCGGCCCTGCCTTCCTGATGGATGCCGGCAACAAATATGGCTTTGGCGTCACCCTGATCGACGCCTTCCGCGATGAGAACACCGATGTCGTCTCATCGAGCCATATCCGCGCACTGCTGAAGGAAGGCGATGTCTCCTCGGTCGCCGCCATGCTCGGCTATCACTATACGGTGCAGGCGAAGGTGATCGATGGCGAAAAGCTCGGCCGCCAGCTCGGCTTCCCGACCGCCAACATGCAGTTGCCGCCGGAGGCGGAACTTGCAGCCGGCATTTATGCCGTCCGCTTCCGCCCCGAAAGCGGCAGGCTCTACGATGCGGTGGCAAGCTACGGCCGTCGCCCGACGGTGACGGAAAATGGTGCGCCGCTGCTCGAAACCTACCTTTTTGATTTCAGCGGCGATCTCTATGGCCAGACCTGTTCGGTTTCCTTCTTCGGCTATCTGCGCCCCGAATTGAAGTTTGACGGGCTGGATCCGCTCGTCGCGCAGATCAAGCGCGACGAGGAGGAAGCGAGGGCTCTTCTCGCAGGTGTGAGACCGCTCGGCGAGCTCGACCGGAAGCTCTGTTTCAGCTGAGCAATTCCAGCAAAACTGCTTGAGCGTTTTGCGTCCGGAATTGCGCAAAAACGAAGAACCGTTCAGGCAGTGCCAAGCGCGGGCTGAGCCTTCTGCCGGGGTGGTGGCGGGAACGCGAGCGCAATCGCTGCTGCACCGAGCCCGACCAGGGCGGAGCCGATGAACAGCCACGAATAGTTGGCATAGGTATCGTAGATCCAGCCGCCGATCAGCGGGCCGAATGCCATGCCGATGCTGGAGAGCATCGTTGCCGCGCCGAAGACGGTGCCGATGATGCGCGGGCCGAAATATTCACGCGCCAGCAACGCATAGAGCGGCATCACCCCGCCATAGGCGCTGCCGAAGATGACCGCGAGCGCATAGAATTCCCCGAGCTTGCTGACGGCAAGATAGGTGGCAAGGGCCGCCGCCTGCACCAGCAATCCTGCGATGATGACCGGCTTCACGCCGATCCGGTCGGCCAGTGTGCCGTAGAGCAGGCGTCCGCCAAGGCCGGCTAGGCCCTCGACACTGTAGATGCTGACGGCAGCCATGGGGGCTACGCCGCAGAGTGTCGCGTAGCTCACCATATGGAAGATCGGTCCGGAATGGGCCGCGCAGCAGGCAAAGAAGGTCAGTCCGAGAACGATGAATTGCGGCGAACGGAAAACCTTCCAGAGATTGGGAGCACCGCCATCCGCAGATACCATGGCATCATGCATATCCTGAGGCGGCGACGGGCGACGGCGCACGAGAAGTGCCGCCGGGATCATCAGGATCAGCGCGCCGATGCCGATGATCATCATCGCCGGGCGCCATTCATAGGCTGTAATCAGCCAGCGCGCGAATGGCGAGATCGTCATCGGAGCAACACCCATGCCCGCCGAAACCAGCGAGACGGCAAGGCCGCGGTTCTCGTCGAACCACTCTGTCGTCGCGGCGATCATTGGCGCGAAGAAGGCGCTGGCCGAGAGGCCGACGAGCACGCCATAGGTCAGCTGGAACTGCAGCAACGTTTCCGCGCAGCTGGCAAGCATCAGCGCCAGCCCAAGGATGACGGCGCCGATCAGCACCACCGGGCGTGGCCCGAACCGGTCGCTGGCCGCACCCCAGAAGAAGCCGCCGATGCCCATGACGATGAAATTGAGCGTCATGGCGCTGGCGATACCGGCATGCGACCAACCCGTCGCATCGGCGATCGGTTGCTGGAAGATTGCGAGAGAAAACATGGCGCCGAGCGCAACGCACGTCATCAGTGCGCCGGCCGCGACGATAACCCAACGATAGGAACTGCTCATATCCTCATCACTCCTTGCGAGCGGGTTTGATCGGCATGATGGATTTCTGATGCCCGCAAGTCAAAGACGTTCGGGCAATCGGGAAATCGACACGGGGTGTTGGGTTTTTTGCCTCGGGAACAACAATATTGCAGCTCCCGCCTGTTTCCAGCGGTTGCCGACCGGCACGGGCAACTGCGAGAGCCTGAGTGTCGTTCCTGAATTCGGTTGGGACGAAGCATTCCCCGTGCAGCTTTTCGTAAGGTCGCGGCTCTGAAATCCCTCTTCCTTTTCCGCCTAAAAGCGCCTATGAACCGGCGCGATGAGTAAATTCCGGCTGGCGCATTCGATACGAATTATCGGCCCGGTCTTCCGCGCACGCTAAGTTGCCGGAAGGTCCGGGTTTTTGGCGCTTGAGCTGAGCGAGCGCTTTCCGTCACCACAGATTTCATGTCCGCGTGCCCTTTTCGGGCCGCCAGAAGCGATTGTCACACATGACCGAAACAGCCGAAAAGATCGATTACTCGAAGACCCTCTACCTGCCTGAAACGGATTTCCCGATGCGCGCCGGCCTGCCGCAGAAGGAGCCGGAGCTCGTTGCGCGCTGGCAGAAGATGGATCTTTACAAGAAGCTGCGCGCATCCGCCGCCGGCCGCGAAAAGTTCGTCCTGCACGACGGCCCGCCCTATGCCAATGGCAACATCCATATCGGCCACGCGCTGAACAAGATCCTCAAGGATGTCATCACCCGCTCCTTCCAGATGCGCGGTTACGACTCCAACTACGTTCCCGGCTGGGACTGCCACGGCCTGCCGATCGAATGGAAGATCGAGGAAGAAAACTACCGCGCCAAGGGCAAGGCCAAGCCTGACCTGACCGAGCCGTCGGCGATGATCGAATTCCGCCGCGAATGCCGCGCCTATGCCGAAAAGTGGATCGCCATCCAGGGTGGCGAATTCCAGCGCCTCGGCATCGTCGGAGATTTCGAAAACCCGTACCTGACGATGAACTTCCACGCGGAAAGCCGCATCGCCGGCGAACTCCTGAAGATCGCCAAGAGCGGCCAGCTCTACCGCGGCTCCAAGCCGATCATGTGGTCGGTCGTCGAGCGCACGGCGCTCGCGGAAGCCGAAGTCGAGTATCATGACTATGAGAGCGACACGATCTGGGTGAAATTCCCGGTGGCGAAAGGCTCCGATGCCCTCAAGGACGCTTTCGTCGTCATCTGGACGACCACGCCCTGGACGATCCCCGGCAATCGGGCGATCGCCTATTCCTCGCGCGTTGCCTATGGCCTCTATGAAGTCACGGCTGCCGAGAACGATTTTGGTCCGCGCCCGGGCGAAAAGCTGATCTTTGCCGATAATCTCGCTGAGGAATCCTTCGCCAAGGCAAAACTGCAGTACAAGCGTCTCGCCGACGTCACGGTTGCAGATCTCGTCGGCGCCACCTGCGCTCATCCGCTTAAGGGCCTCGAAGGCGGCTACGAGTTTTTGGTGCCGTTGCTCGATGGCGATCACGTCACCGACGATGCCGGTACCGGCTTTGTGCACACCGCACCGAGCCATGGCCGCGAAGACTTTGATGTCTGGATGGCGCATGGCCGCGAAATCGAGGCACGCGGCATCGAAACCAAGATCCCGTTCCCGGTCGACGATGGCGGCTTCTACACCGCCGACGCGCCCGGCTTCGAAGGCGCCCGCGTCATCGACGACAACGGCAAGAAGGGTGATGCCAACGACCGCGTCATCAAGGCGCTGATCGAGCGCAACGCGCTCTTTGCCCGCGGTCGCCTGAAGCACCAGTATCCCCATTCCTGGCGTTCCAAGAAGCCGGTCATCTTCCGCAACACGCCGCAGTGGTTCGTCTATATGGACAAGACGCTGGCAGATGGCACGACGCTGCGCACCCGTGCGCTGAAGGCGATCGACGACACCCGTTTCGTGCCTGCTGCCGGCCAGAACCGCCTGCGCGCCATGATCGAGCAGCGCCCGGATTGGGTACTTTCTCGTCAGCGCGCCTGGGGCGTGCCGATCTGCGTCTTCGTCGATGAACAGGGCCAGGTGCTGCAGGACGATGCGGTCAACCAGCGCATCCTTGACGCTTTCGACGCCGAAGGCGCCGACGCCTGGTTTGCCGAAGGCGCCAAGGAGCGCTTCCTCGGCAACGAGCATGATCCGGCCAAGTGGTCGCAGGTCATGGACATTCTCGATGTCTGGTTCGACTCGGGGTCCACCCACACCTTCACGCTGGAAGACCGCCCCGACCTGAAATGGCCGGCCGATCTCTATCTCGAAGGTTCGGACCAGCATCGCGGCTGGTTCCACTCCTCGCTCCTGGAATCGGCGGCGACCCGCGGCCGGGCGCCATACGACGCCGTCCTCACCCATGGCTTCACCATGGACGAGAAGGGCGAGAAGATGTCGAAGTCGAAGGGCAACGTCACCGCACCTCAGGAAGTCATGAAGGATGCCGGCGCCGATATCCTGCGCCTCTGGGTCATGACGTCGGACTATGCGGACGACCTGCGCGTCGGCAAGACGATCATCCAGACCAATGTCGATGCTTATCGCAAGCTGCGCAACACGATCCGTTGGATGCTCGGCACGCTGGCCCACGACAAGGGCGAGGTCATCGCGCTCGCCGATCTGCCGGAGCTGGAGCAGCTGATGCTGCACCGTCTCTCCGAGCTCGACCAGCTCGTGCGCGAAAACTACGACGCCTTCGACTTCAAGAAGATTGCCCGCGCGCTCATCGACTTCGCCAATGTCGAGCTTTCGGCCTTCTACTTCGACGTCCGCAAGGATGCGCTCTATTGCGACGCGCCCTCCAGCCTTCGCCGCCGTTCGGCCCTCTATGTCATCCGCACGATCTTCGATTGCATGGTGACCTGGCTTGCGCCGATGCTGCCCTTCACGACGGAAGAGGCATGGCTCTCGCGCAATCCTTCAGCCGTCTCTGTGCACCTGGAGCAGTTTGCCCCGGTCGCCACGGAATGGCGCAACGAGGCGCTCGCCGAAAAGTGGAAGAAGATCCGCGCGATCCGCAGCGTCGTGACCGGCGCGCTCGAAATCGAGCGCAAGGACAAGCGCATCGGCTCGTCGCTGGAAGCTGCACCTGTAGTCCACGTTGCCGACGCGGAATTGCGCAAGGCGCTCGAAGGACAGGATTTCAGCGAAGTCTGCATCACCTCCGGTATCACGATCGAGGCGGACGCCGGCCCGGCTGATGCCTTCCGCCTGCCGGAAGTGCCTGAAGTCGCTGTCGTTCCGAAGCTTGCCGAAGGGGTGAAATGCGCCCGTTCCTGGCGCATCACCACCGATGTCGGTTCCGATCCTGACTACCCGGATGTTTCGGCGCGTGATGCGGCCGCATTGCGCGAACTCGGCATCCAGGTCTGAAGATATTTGCCGGGTGAATTGCCTTTATGGTGTTCATCCGGTAAAAGCTGCCTGAAAATGGCCGGATTTTTGCGTCAGGGGGACGTTTGTCCGGTGGGCAGTACTGATTCCGGCATGCGGGAAGGGTTTTCATGTTAGCGACGCATTGGTTCCGTTTGGGCGCCTGCCTGTCTGTTGTTCTGGCGGCGAGCTCCACAATGTCCGGCTGCGCCAGCAGCCCGACTTACGGCACCGACAAGACCGCCATGGAGCAGCTTGCCGACGACCTCGGCCAGTCGGTTTCGCTGACCGGCGCCGGCCCGAAAAATGCTGGCGTGAAATATACGCCGCGTCCGACGCTCGTCATGCCCGCGAAGGACCAGAAGGAAACCCTCGTTCAGCCGCAGGAAACTGTTGCCAACAAGGACAATCCGCAGTGGGTTGAATCCCCGGAAGAAGCCCGCACGCGCCTCGTCAAGGAAGCCGACGAGAACTCGGATAATCCGAGCTATCGTTCGCCGCTCGCCAGCTCTGCCATCGAAGGCGGGCGCCAGACGACGGAAGCCCAGACCAAAGCCTATCGCGAAGCGCGCGCCCTGCAGAAGGGCGCATATATCGACCAGCGCCGCTACATTTCCGATCCGCCGACCGAATATCGCGCTGTCGAAGATCCGGCAAAGCTCGATGATCTCGGCACGCCGGAACAGAAGAAGGCGAAGCAGCGCAAGAAGGATGCAGCGGTCGCCAATAGCGGCACAAAGTGGTGGCAGATCCTTCAGTAGGACTTTAGCGGCGTAGCGTCGATCAACTGCTCAGCGTCAGCATAGCGGCGCTTGCGACCGGCACTATTGCGTGTCTCGTCTCTCCGAAAAGAATGCCCTCAGCATATCCGCCGATTCCGTCTCGTTGAAGCCGGAATAGACTTCCGGTGCATGATGACAGGTCGGCTGGGCATAGAAGCGCACACCATTGTCGACCGCGCCGCCCTTCGGATCTTCCGCGCCGTAATAGAGCCGGCGGATACGGGCAAAGGAAATAGCCGCCGCGCACATGGTGCAGGGCTCCAGCGTCACATAGAGATCAGCGCCGGCAAGCCGTTCCTGGCCGAGCCTGTCCGAAGCCATGCGGATCGCAGCGATCTCGGCGTGTGCGGTCGCATCGTTGAGTTCGCGCGTACGGTTTCCGGAGCTCGCGACTGCCACGCCATCGACGACGACGACGGCGCCGATCGGCACTTCGCCGCGATCCCCCGCAGCGCGCGCTTCCTTTAACGCCATCTCCATAAATCGATTTGTCTTCACGTTCGCGAGAATTTCCACTTAACCGCAGGTGCATGACCTGATAGACAGGCGCAAAAGGCAGGCAAACAGCAAATGACACCCAAAGACAAGCCAAAACGCCCGGGCGCACGGCCCCCTGCGCGCGACGCGCGGCCGAAAGGCGGCCCGAAGGCCGGTATCGGCAAGCCATCGAAGGCAGCTTCCGCGAAAGTGGTAGCCAATGAAGCGGACAGCGACGCCAAGGCGGAACGCATTTCCAAGGTGATGGCGCGCGCCGGCGTCGCCTCCCGCCGCGACATCGAACGCATGATCATGGACGGCCGCGTCACCCTGAACGGCAAGCTCCTCGACACGCCCGTCGTCAACGTCACGCTCGAAGACAAGATTGAGGTCGATGGTATTCCGATCCGCGGCATCGAGCGCACGCGCCTCTGGCTCTACCACAAGCCCCAGGGCTTGGTAACGACCAATGCCGATCCTGAGGGTCGCCCGACCGTCTTCGACAATCTGCCGGAAGAGCTTCCGCGCGTCATGTCGATCGGCCGTCTCGACATCAATACCGAAGGTCTGCTGCTGCTGACCAACGACGGCGGCCTCGCCCGCGCCCTGGAACTGCCGACCACCGGCTGGCTGCGCCGCTACCGCGTGCGCGCTCATGGCGACATCGATCAGGACGCGCTCGACAAGCTGAAGGAGGGTATTGCCGTCGATGGCGTTCTCTACGGCTCGATCGAAGCCACGCTCGACCGCACCCAAGGATCCAACGTCTGGATCACCATGGGCCTGCGTGAAGGCAAGAACCGCGAAATCAAGAATGTGCTCGGCGCGCTCGGTCTCGAGGTCAACCGCCTGATCCGCATTTCCTACGGCCCCTTCCAGCTCGGCGATCTGCCCGAAGGGCACGTGATCGAGGTGCGCGGTCGCACGCTGCGCGACCAGCTCGGCCCGCGCCTGATTGAAGACGCCAAGGCGAATTTCGATGCGCCGCTCTACAATGCGCCCGCCGTTGCCGCCGAAGAGGCCGAGGAACCGGCGCCCGAGCGCCGCGAACGCCCGCGCCGCGACGAAGACAAGCGCGAACGTGCGCTGAGCCGCCTCGACACCAAGCGTGATGACAGGCGAGACGACAGGCGGGATGACCGTCGTGACGATCGCCGCGGCGACGATGACAAACCGAAGCGCCCGGCGCTCGGTACCCGTCGCAACGCCAATGTCTGGATGGCGCCCGGCGCGCGTCCCCTCGGCGAGAAGGCGGCGGCCAAGGCTGCCAAGAATGCCCAGACCGCGCGTCGTCGCGGCGAGACGGCTTCCCCGGCGAAGGAACAACGCTTCGATCGCGGCCCGGATCGTCCGCGCCCGCAGATCAATCGCGTCCACGAAGAGGATGGCGAGTGGATCCGTTCCAGCGAGGAACAGCCCCGCAAGCGCGATGAGGACGAAGGTTTCGGCCGCAAGCGCTCTTTCGGCGATCGCCCGCCGCGTGGTGAGGGTGGCGATCGTCCGCGCTCGGCCCGAGGCTTTGGCGGTGAGGGTCGCTCCGAGCGTCCGCGCGGTGACAAGCCATTTGGAGACAAGCCCCGCGGTGAGCGTCGTCCGCGCACGGATGGGGAGGAGCGTCCGCGTTCCTTCCGTGATCGTCCGCGTGAGGATAGCGAACGCTCGTCGCGTCCGGCCCGCAGTTTCGGCGGCGAAAGCCGCTCCGACCGTCCGCGTGGCGACAAGCCCTTCGGTGCGAAGCCCCGCGGCGAGCGCCGTCCGAGGGCAGAGGGTGAAGAAGGTGCACGTCCTTTCCGCTCGCGTGAGGAGGGCGGCGAGCGCTCCTCACGTCCGGCCCGCAGCTTCGGCGGCGAAGGTCGCTCGGAACGCCCGCGTGGCGACAAGCCTTTCGGTGCGAAGCCCCGCGGCGAACGCCGTCCGAGGGCAGAGGGTGAAGAAGGTGCACGTCCCTTCCGCGCTCGTGAGGAGGGCGGCGAACGCTCCTCGCGTCCAGCCCGCAGCTTCGGGGGCGAAGGTCGTTCGGAACGTCCCCGTGGCGAAAGATCCTCTGGCGACAAGCCCTTCGGCGATAAGCCGCGTGGCGCAAAGAATTTCACGGGCAAGCCGAAGGGCGATCGGCCCGATGGCGGCGGCAAGCCTTCCGGCGGGCCGTCCAGAGGTGGTGCGAAAGGCAAGGGAATGACGCGCGGTGCGGATCGTCGGCGGTGAGTTTCGCGGACGGCTGCTAGCCGTACCAAAATCGAGCGATATCCGGCCGACTGCGGACCGGACGCGTGAGAGCCTGTTCAACATTCTGAGCCATGCCTATCCGGAATGCATCGATGGCACCCGGATCCTCGATCTCTTTGCCGGCACCGGCGCAGTCGGTCTCGAAGCCGTCTCGCGCGGCTGCCGCCATGCGCTCTTCGTCGAAAACAGCGTCGAGGGCAGGGCTCTTCTCTGGGAAAACATCGATGCGCTCGGCCTGCATGGCCGCACGCGCATGTTGCGCCGTGACGCGACCGATCTCGGCAGCGTCGGCAATCTCGAGCCTTTCGACATGCTGTTTGCCGATCCGCCTTATGGCAAGGGGCTGGGTGAGAAGGCGCTTGCGGCTGCTGCCGACGGCGGCTGGCTCAAGCCTGGCGCGATTACCGTTCTGGAAGAACGCGCCGATGTTGCCGTTTCGGTGCATCCTTCCTATGTTTTCCTCGAAAGCCGGATATTCGGCGATACAAGAGTGCATTTCTTCCGGTATCAGCCGCAGTAGCCGGCACGTTGGGAGCAGATCGTGCCGCAGGCGGAAATCATCAGTCCGAAATCGCCTGCGATCAGCGATCTGCCGACGGTTGCCGTCGCCTTCGGTGGGGGCGGTGCCCGCGGCCTCTCCCACATCCACATCATCGAAACGCTGGATGAACTCGGCATCCGCCCGGTAGCAATATCAGGGTCGTCCATCGGCGCCATCATGGGTGCCGGCATGGCGGCCGGCATGTCGGGTGCTGAAATCCGCGAACATGCGCTGGCAACCGTGGGCAACAAGGCTGCCGTCGTCAGCCGCATCTGGGGCCTGAGGCCGACAACCGTGCGCGACGCCGTCGCCAAGGGCATCCGCATCGGCCAGTTCAACCTCGAACGTATTCTCAAAGCCTTCCTCCCATCGGAGCTTCCGCAGAAATTCGAGGATCTGCTGGTCCCGATGAAGGTGATCACCACGGATTATTACGGCCAGGCCGAGGTCATTGCCGAACATGGCGAGCTCTTCCCGGCGCTCGCCGCGTCATCGGCCATTCCGGCCGTCTTCATGCCGGTCCGGCTGCATGGGCGGGTCATGATCGATGGCGGCATCGCCAATCCCGTTCCTTATGAATGCCTGATGGACCTTGCCGATATCGTCATCGGCATCGACGTCGTCGGCGCGCCCGAAGGCGACGGCACTCACATTCCGAACCGCATGGAAAGCATTTTCGGGTCCGGCCAGCTTATGATGCAGGCGGCGATTTCCCTGAAGCTGAAGCTCATGCGGCCACATATCTTCCTGCGGCCCATCGTCGGCCGCACCGGCGTCATGGATTTCCTGAAGGCGCGCGACGTGCTCGCCATGTCGGTCGGCGTGAAGGACGAGCTGAAATATGCCCTCGACCGGGAGATCGAGGCGCGATTGAAGCGGTAGAGGAATAAAGCATCAAGCGTCCGCCGTGACATCGGCCGTCGTCGCCAGCGGATCGTTGTTGTTGAAGGAATCGGGTGCACGCTTGGGCTTGACCAACGGTTCCGGATGGATCGGCGTCGAAAACAGCAGATCCCGTCCCGCCTGCAACCCCTCGGATACTTGCAGCACCAGTCGCGCCTCGTCGCGCTTGCGGATGTCCTCGCCGATCTCATAGGCCGCGACTTCGGACACGCCGAGCGCTTCCAGAGTGCGTCGGCCGAAAAGCAGACCGGATTCCAGCGTTTCGCGCAGCTCGTAGTCGACACCTTTGTTGCGCAGTTCGATGGAGTGGATGCGGTCATAGGAGCGCACGAAGAGTGTCGTCTGCGGGTAGTCGGCCTGGATCAGCTCGATCACCTTGTCGGTGATCTCCTTCTTTTGGGTACAGACGAGCACGATCTTGGCCCGGTCGATACCGGCCGAACGCAGCACGTCCTTGCGGGTGCCGTCGCCGAAATAAATGCGGAAACCGAAGGAGGATGCCTGCCGGATGCGGTCGGCGGAGAAGTCGATGACGGTCACGCTCCGGCCGCCGGCAAGCAGGATCTGCGCGGCGATCTGGCCGAAACGCGAGAAACCGACCATCAGCACGTCGGCACCCGCACCCTCGAAATCCTCGTCGAGCTCTTCGTGCTCTTCTCCCGACAGCATCCGCTTGGAAAGCGCGGCACCGAGCGGCGTCAGCGCCATGGACAGGGTAACGATCGCCACGAGCAGCGAAGCCGTGCTGCTGGACATCAGCCCCGCGACGGCGGCCGTGGTGAAGAGGACGAAGCCGAATTCACCGCCTTGCGGCAGCAGGAAGGCGATGCGAACGGCATCGTTGTGCGAGGAGCGTGTCGCGCGGCAGAGCGCATAGATGATGAGCGCTTTCACGGCCATGATGATAGGCACGGCAACGATGATGAAGATCACGTTGTCGAGCAGCACCTGAAGCTGCAGCGACAGTCCGACGGCAATGAAAAAGATAGCGAGAAGCACGCCGCGGAAGGGTTCGATATCGGCTTCCAGCTCGTGCCGGTAGGAGGATTCCGCCAGCATGACGCCGGAGAGGAAAGCGCCCATCGCCATCGAAAGCCCGGCGAGCTGCATCAGGCTCGCCGATCCCATGACGACGAAAAGCGCGGCCGCGATCATCGCTTCGCGCGCGCCGGTGCGCGCAATGATCTGGAAGAGGGGTGTCAGCAGGTATCGGCCCATGATGATCATCGCGCCGACGGCGGCCACCGAGATAGCGAAATCGACCAGTGGATTGCCGCTGCCCTTGTTTCCATCGAGAATGGTGACGACTGCCAGAAGTGGCACGATCGCCAGATCCTGAAAGAGCAGCATGGAGAAGGAGCGCTGCCCGTAGCGAGTGTTCACATCTCCATCGCCTTCGAGGATCTGCATGGCGAAGGCGGTTGAGGAGAGCGCCAGGCCGAAGCCCGCGACGATGCTGCCGCGCCAGTCGAGGGCGCCGGAGACCCATGCGAGTGCGGTCAGTGCCAGACCCGTCACCGCCACCTGTGCCGTGCCGAGGCCGAAGATATCGCGCCGCATCTGCCAGAGGCGGGTGGGCTTCAACTCAAGCCCGATGATGAAGAGCAGGAAGACGACGCCGAGTTCGGCAACATCGAGGATCTGCTCTCCATCCGTGATGCCGTGGAAGATCGGCCCGATGACGATGCCGGCCGCCAGATAACCGAGAACCGTGCCGAGCCCGAGCTTCTTGAAGATCGGCGCAGCGACGACCGCGCCGCCGAGTAGCAGGATGGTTTCCGTGAAAAGCGCGTTGGGTGCGGACATGCTTCATTTCTTTCGATGGCGGGGCAAGCAGGCAGCCAGGAAAAGAATCGGCATCCACGGCCTTGATGCTTTCAGGAGTGCACAATAAATGGAACGGGAAGGAAAGGCCAAATCATGTCCTCTGAAATCGATTCCTCGACACTTCTTTCCCGCGCAAGTCAACTGATCGATCTGGCGAAAAAGGCAGGCGCTGACGCCGCCGACGCCGTCGTCGTCCGCTCGCGCGCCCAATCCGTCAGCGTTCGCCTTGGCAAAGTCGAAGGCACCGAGTCCTCCGAGAGCGACGACTTTTCGCTTCGAGTCTTCGTCGGCAAGCGCGTGGCAAGCGTTTCCGCCAATCCGGGTTTCGACCTCACGGCTCTGGCCGAACGCGCCGTCGCTATGGCCAAGGTCTCGCCGGAAGACCCATTCGCTTGCCTGGCCGATGAGAACAGGCTCGCAAAGACCTATCCCGACCTGCAGCTTCTCGATACGACCGAGGTCGGCGCCGACCATCTGCGCGAGGCGGCCCTTGCGGCCGAAGCCGCTGCCCTTGCGGTCAAAGGCGTCACCAACTCGTCGGGTGCCGGCGCTTCGGCCGGCATGGGCGGGCTGGTGCTTGCCACGTCGCACGGTTTCGAAGGCAGCTACATGGCCTCGCGCTTCGGCAATTCCGTCAGCGTCATTGCCGGCGAAGGCACCGGCATGGAACGTGACTACGATTTCGACAGCCGCCTCTACTATGCCGAGCTAGACGATCCCGCCGAAATCGGCCGCCGGGCCGGCGAGCGCACCATCAAGCGCATCAATCCGCGCCAGGTGCCGACAGGCAAGGACATCACTGTCATCTTCGATCCGCGCATCGCGCGGGGTTTCGTCGGCCATATTGCCGGCGCCATCAACGGCGCCTCGGTTGCCCGCAAGACGAGCTTCCTGCGCGACAAGATGGGCCAGCAGGTCCTGAAATCCGGCCTCTCGATCACGGACGATCCGCTGATCGTGCGCGGCCCGTCCTCGCGTCCCTTCGATGGCGAAGGCGTCTCCGGCGAGAAGCTGGTCATGATCGAAGACGGCGTGCTCAAGCACTGGTTCCTCTCCACCTCCACCGCAAACGAGATCGGCGGTTTCGAGACCAACGGCCGCGGTGTCCGCGGCGGCACCTCGGTCACGCCGGCCTCGACCAATCTTGCGCTGGAGCCTGGCGACATCTCGCCGGAAGAGCTGATCCGCAGCGTCGGCAACGGTTTCTACGTCACCGAACTGATCGGCCAGGGCGTCAACATGATCACCGGCGAATACAGCCGCGGCGCGACAGGCTTCTGGATCGAGAATGGCGAGCTCACCTTCGCGGTATCGGAAGTGACGATCGCTTCGAACCTCAAGGACATGTTCATGCGGCTGACGCTTGCCAACGACATCGATCGCAAGTTCGGTGTGGCGGCTCCGACTTTCGCGATTGAAGGCATGACGCTTGCCGGCCGCTGACAAACGGATCGAAACGATGAGCGACCTTGAAAACCGCTGGCAGAGCGATCTCGCGTTGATCGCCGATGCTGCAAGACAGGCCGGCGCCGTTGCACTCGGTTATTTCAACAAGTCGCCGGAGGTCTGGTGGAAGAACGAGGATCGCTCTCCCGTCAGTGCCGCCGATTTCGCTGCGAACGAAAAGCTCGAAACCATCCTGCGCAGCGCACGGCCGGCCTATGGCTGGCTGTCGGAAGAGACTGACGACGACGCAGGACGACTGGAATACGAGACGCTGTTCATCGTGGATCCGATCGATGGCACGCGAGCCTTCCTCGCCGGCAAGGATCTCTGGTGCGTCAGCGTCGGCATCGTCCATCTCGGCCGCCCCGTTGCCGGCGTGCTTTACGCGCCGGCGCTCGATGAGCTTTACGAGGCAGTAGAGGGTGGTGTGGCGCTGAAGAACGGCGAACCGATTTCCGTCTCCACGCGCGGCGAAGCCGATCTCAGCCAGCTTGCCGTCAGCGAGGAGCTGTTCAGGATTTTGCCGGCGGCGGTTCGCGACCGCAGCGAGCGCGTCAAATATATCCCCTCACTCGCCTACCGCATCGCCATGGTGGCCGATGGTCGGTTGGACACGACGTTTGTCGGGCGCAATGCCCATGACTGGGATATCGCGGCAGCTGACCTTATCCTCGAGCGTGCCGGTGGCGGTCTTGTCGACCTTTCGGGGCATCCGACAACCTATAATAGAGAGAAAGTCAGCCACGATGCGCTCTGCGCTTCACCGGTCCCGCGTCTCCGCGAATATCTGGACTTGTTCACTCAGCTAAGAGACGGTTGACGTTTCCGTCAAAATCCCTCAGATGAGGGGCCGGAGGAGAATAGGCAGAAAGAGAATAAAAATGACGGACTCCGGCGGTAAAAAGCAGCTCCTGCACCTCGTCTTCGGTGGCGAACTCGAAAACCTCGATGGCATCCAGTTTCGTGATCTGAAGGATCTCGATATTGTCGGTATTTTTCCCGACTATGCCACGGCACTGACGGCTTGGAAGTCGAAGGCGCAGCAGACGGTCGACAATGCGCATATGCGCTATTTCATCGTCCACATGCATCGTTTGCTCGATCCGCAGGATACGACCGGGAGCAAGTGACCCGCGCAGCAATCGGCTTGTCCTCCGCTGTCCACAGCGGAGGCCTTCGTGCATCGGTTCTCGCCCTCGTTCGACGCATTCTGAACAAATTGATCGGTCATGGCGGCCGCAACGATAATTAGGGAATTGAATTGATGTCGGTCTGCATGGATCGGAGGTCTGCTGAATGAGCTCTCGGATGGCGCGGATCGGTCTGAACGCGTACCGTCTGGCGGGAACTGTGGCGTCGCCGGTCGTCGGCCTCTACATCACCTATCGCACCGCCAAGGGCAAGGAAGACCGTGCTCGCCGGCTGGAGCGTTTCGGCTATGCGAGCGCCAATCGCCCGCAGGGCCCGCTCGTCTGGTTTCACGCGGCAAGTGTCGGCGAAACCAACGCCGTCATTCCCCTGATCCGTGAAATTCGCCGCCGTGACATCCATGTCATCCTGACGACAGGCACCATCACCTCGGCAAGGCTTGCCGCTGAGCGCCTCGGCAATGATGCGATCCATCAATATGTGCCGCTCGACCTGAAGCCCGCCGTCGGCCGCTTTCTCGATTACTGGCAGCCGGATTGCGCCATCATCGCCGAATCCGAGATCTGGCCCGCGACGGTGCTTGAACTCGGCCATCGCCGCATCCCGCAGATCCTGGTCAATGCCAGGATGTCGGATCGCTCCTTCACCCGCTGGCGGCGACGGCCCTCGCTTGCCGAGGCACTCTTCGAAAATCTGGCGCTCGTCATTGCACAGTCGGATGTCGATGCCGAACGTTTCCGCGATCTCGGCGCCGTGCCGGTCATCACGTCGGGCAACCTGAAGGTCGATACGGATGCACCGCCTTATGACAGCGCTGTTTTCGCTCGCTACAAGAAGCAAATCGGCGATCGCAAGACATGGGCCGCGATCTCCACTTTCGACGGTGAAGAAAATGCCGCCGGTATCGTGCATCGTGCGCTGCGCGATCGCGACAAACAGCTGACCATCATCGTACCGCGCCACCCCGAGCGCGCTGACGAGATCGAGGCAGCCCTTGTCAAGCAGGGTCTGAAGGTCGCCCGCCGCACGCGGGACGATGTCCTGACCCCCGACGTCGACATCTTCCTGGGCGACACGATCGGCGAAATGGGCCTTTATCTTCGCCTGACCGAAGTCGCTTTCGTCGGCCGCTCGCTCTTTGCCGAAGGCGGCCAGAACCCGCTGGAGCCGGCCATGCTCGGCTGCGCCATCCTGTCGGGCGGCAATGTCCAGAATTTTCGCGAGGCCTATCAGAAGCTCGCTCGTAGCGGCAGTGCCCGCATGGTGCGCGATACCGAGATGCTGGCGAAGGGCGTGCATTATCTTCTGACCAATGACGAGGCGCGCGGCAAGATGATCCAGGCCGGTATCGCCGCCGTGCATGAAATGCGCGGTGCGTTGAGCGCCACGTTGAAGGGGCTGGAGCCCTATATCAATCCGCTGACGGTGAAGGCGCGCCTTCTGCCGAAGGCCGTGGCGCAAGCCTGAGGAGCAGCCATGTCGGCGCAGACGAAGATCAGGGGCATCCTCTTCGACAAGGACGGCACGCTGCTCGACTACGACGAAAGCTGGTTGCCGGTGAACCGTGAGCTTGCCCGGATCGCCGCCGAAGATGACGCTGTTCTTGCCGACCACCTTCTTGCCGAATGCGGCATGGACCCGGTCACCGGCCATATCATTCCAGACAGCCTGCTTGCTGCCGGCAATACCCGCCAGATCGCCGAAGGGCTCGTTGCTGCCGGCTCGAAGGTCGATATGATCGAGCTGACGATCAAGCTCGACAATCTCTTTGCCAATGCCGCCGAATTTTCCGTGCCGGTGACGGACCTTGCCGCCTTCTTCGGGCGGCTGCACGGGCGCGGCTTCAAGCTTGGCATCGCCTCCAGCGACAATGAGCGTTCGATCCGCCAGACCGCCCAGCGTTTCGGCATCTCTGAATTTGTCGATTACATCGCCGGTTATGACAGCGGCTTCGGCAGCAAGCCGGAGCCGGGCATGGTGCTCGGCTTCTGCGCGGCAACGGGCCTTCAGCCGGAAGAGGTCGCCATGGTTGGGGATAACAACCACGATCTCCATATGGGCAGGAACGCGAAAACCGGCCTGACGATTGCGGTTTTGACTGGCACCGGGTCGCGTGAATCCCTCTCGGCCTCCGCCGACCATGTCTTCGACGACATCACGCATATCGAGGCCCTGCTGCCGGACCTGCAGCCGGCCTGACACCCAAAGACTTGCATTTTCACGCGTTTTGGCTTCTCAATCCGCCCGGTCGATTATGTAAGACCTCGCCACGGGGGGTGAGGGCAAGGGAAACGGACGGCATCATGATATCCGAAGCACCGCCTTTCTGGTGGAGGCGGGCAGGTTGGCAGGCATGGGCTCTGTCGCCCCTTTCTTTCCTTTATGGCCGCGTGGCGGGCTACCGCATGGTCCATGCGAGCCGCGCTTCAGTGCCGATCCCGGTCATCTGCGTCGGAAATTTCACGGTCGGCGGAGCCGGCAAGACGCCGACGGCAATCGCCATTGCCCGTGCCGCCAAAGCAAAGGGTCTCAAGCCTGGTTTTCTAAGTCGCGGCCATGGCGGCTCGCTCGATGTCACCACCGTCGTCGATCCCTCTCATCACCGCGCAGTCGCTGTCGGCGACGAGCCGCTTCTGCTGGCTCAGGAAGCACTGACGGTAATCTCCCGCAGGCGTGTCGATGGTGCGGCAAGGCTGGTCGAAGAAGGCGCCGATTTCATCATCATGGATGACGGTTTCCAGAGCGCGCGCCTCGCAATCGACTATGCGCTTCTGGTAATCGATGCGACACGCGGCCTTGGCAACGGCCATATAGTGCCGGGCGGCCCGGTGCGCGCGCCGATCCGTCTGCAACTGCGCGAGGCGACCGCCCTTCTGAAGGTCGGAGAAGGCAATGCGGCCGACCGCATCGTCCGGATCGCAGCGCGCGCTGCCAAACCCTATTTCACCGCCCAGCTGAAAGTGTCCGGAGAGAATTATCTGGAGGGCCTCAAAGTGCTCGCCTTTGCGGGTATTGCCGATCCGGAAAAATTCTTTCGCACCGTCCGTTCGCTTGGTGCGAGCATCGAGGTCGCGACTTCCTTCGGCGACCACGAGCATTTGAGCGAGGAAGAGATCGACGGTCTACTGACGACAGCAGACCAGCAGAATCTGACGATCGTCACCACCTCTAAAGATTTCGTCAGGCTCGCCGGCCATCACGGCAAGGCAGCGCAGCTCGCGGCCCGCTGCCGCGTCGTAGAGGTGGAGATGGCGTTTACAGATCCACTTGCGCCCGGGCTCATTATCGATCGCGCCTTTGAAGCCTGCCGCCAGCGGCGGCTCAGGGAAGCGAAAAAGAAAGCCTAGCGCTGGTTCGGCAGAATGCCGGCGCGTCGGTCGGCTTCAAGCGCGGTGGCGACATCGGCATAGGGTTCCTGCCGCGCCACGCTCCAGTAGCGAAGTTCATCGAGCGGGATCTGTTTGCCTGTCAGTGCGCAGACGACATAGGAACCGGGCGACAGAATCTGAAAATCGCCGTCCAGATAACGGATCTTCGCCTCGCGGTTTCCGTATCCTTCGAACAAGTTCATGCGCTCCATTCCCCGCAGTCTGTCATCTGTCTGCCATACTCCCCGAAACGTCCTTTTGCCAGCTTTTTCAGCTCCGGCCGAATAGTCGCTCGATATCGGCAAGCTTGAGTTCGATATAGGTGGGACGCCCGTGATTGCATTGGCCGGAGCCTGGGGTCACTTCCATTTGGCGCAGCAGCGCGTTCATTTCTTCAGGCCGCAGCCGCCGTCCTGATCGCACCGAACCATGGCAAGCCATTGTTGCCGCCACATATTCGAGCTTGGCCGAGAGGCCGGACGCTGTATCCCATTCGGCGATCTCGTCGGCAAGCTGCCGGATCAGCCCAGACGCATCGACCTCGCCGAGCATCGCTGGCGTTTCGCGCACGGCAATGGCGCCCGGGCCGAAGCGCTCGATCGCAAGGCCAAGTTCGGAAAATTCCGCCGCATGCACCATCAGCCGGTCGCAATCCTCTTCGGGAATGTCGACGATCTCGGGGATCAGCAGCACCTGCGACGGCAGCCGCTTCGAATGCAGCGCTTTGCGCATGGCCTCGAAGACCAGCCGCTCATGGGAAGCGTGTTGATCGACGATGACGATGCCGTTGTCTGTCTGCGCAATGATATAGTTTTCGTGGACCTGCGCCCGCGCGGCTCCGAGTGGATAGCGCACCGCCGGTTCGCTCGCAGCTGCTGCCGGCACTTGCGCGGTGGGATCGAAAACCGGCTCTGAACGCGCCGTCGGATGGGCAAGCCCGTCGAAGGAGGCTTGCGGTCTTTCGCTGAGACCGGTGGCCGGCTGATAAGGCCGGGATGGGGAGGTTGCCGCCGACCAAGGTGCCTGCGGCCGCTGCGGCGCCGCCTGGAAGCCAGGCCGGAAGGCGCGCAGCATGTCGCTTGCGCCCGTCGTTGCGGCGCGGCTGCCGTCACGTGCAAGCGCTTCGCGGATCGCGCCGACGATCAGCCCGCGCACCAGTCCCGGATCGCGGAAGCGGACGTCGGATTTCGCCGGATGCACATTGACGTCCACAAGCGCCGGATCGAGCGTGATCGACAGCACCGCGACGGGATAACGGCCGGAGGGAATCGTTTCGGCATAGGCCCCGCGGATCGCCGAGAGGATGAGTTTGTCCTGCACCGGGCGGCCATTGACGAACGCATATTGATGAGCCGAATTGCCCCGGTTGAAGGTCGGCACGCCGGCAAAGCCGGTCAGTTGCACGTCTTCGCGCTCGGCATCCAGGGCAATGGCATTGTCACGGAATTCCTTTCCGAGCACCTGCGCCATGCGCGCCAGATGATCCTCGCCGGTTGCCGGAAATTCCAGCGTCGAGCGGTCGGGGCCAGAGAGCACGAAACGCACGCCCGGAAAGGCGATCGCCATGCGTTTGACGATCTCGGTGATGGCCGCCGCTTCCGCCTTCTCCGTCTTCAGGAATTTCAGCCGCGCCGGCGTCGCGAAAAACAGATCGCGCACTTCGACGATTGTTCCCGGATTGGCGGCTGCCGGGCGCAGATGCACGATCTTGCCTCCGGCAACGGAAATTTCGTTGCCCGCCGCGCTCTCACGTTTGCGGCTTGCGATGCTGAGCCGCGCCACCGAACCGATGGACGGCAATGCCTCGCCCCGGAACCCGAGCGTTCGGATATCGTCGAGCGTATCCGATATCTTCGATGTGCAGTGTCGCTTGACGGCAAGTTCAAGATCGGCGACGTCCATGCCGGAACCGTTGTCGCTGACGCGCAGCAGCGCCTTGCCGCCGCCGGCGGTTGCGATTTCGATACGGGTCGCGCCTGCATCGAGCGCGTTTTCGATCAGCTCCTTGGCAGCACTCGCCGGGCGTTCGATGACTTCGCCGGCAGCGATCTGGTTGATGAGCGTTTCGGAGAGCTGTCTGATGGCCATGGGCTTATTTTCGAGGATTCGCGGCCCGGAGGGAAGGGGTTTCATCGTGCTGTAGATAATGACTCAAGACCTCTCCCCCAAATTTGGGGGTCATTACCGTTAAGCGGCTTTTAAGACAAAAACGGCATTTTATTCATATACCTCCGAGACTGCGAAAATCGGACAGATGTGGGATGTGAATGAATGAGTGCCGGCTTCGAAAAGGCGGACACATCATCTGTGAGTGACGCACTGCCGCCTGAAGCTGATCTTCAAGCGGTGCTTTTCGATGCGGTTTGCGACAGTCTTTCTGCTGCATTCGTCATCTATGACCGCAACGATCTTCTTCTCTTTGCCAGCCGTCAGGTCCTGGAATTCTTTCCAGTGTCGGAGGACGTGCTGCGCCCGGGCGCCCGCCTTCGTGATTTCCTGGGTGCGGTCTACGATACCGGCATTCGCGAGCAGACCCTCGAGCGCCAGCCGGGTTTGCTCAGTCGCGAGGACTGGTTGTCCCAGCGCATCGCCTCCCATTGGCGCGAACGTTTTGAATCCGTCGAGCGCCACGGTGCCGATCGCTGGGTGCGCTTCCTCAAGCGCCGCCTGCCGAGCGGCTACGGCGTGACCGTTATTTCCGATATTTCCGAGGTGCGTAAGCGCGAGGAACAGTGGCGGTACGATCTTGAGCGCGTGCAGCTGACCGAGGACATTCTCGACCACCTGCCGTTCCCGCTCTTCGTCAAGGATCGCAACCTCGCCTATGTCGCCGTCAACAAGGCATTCTGCGAGAAATACCAGACGACGGCCGACGAGGTCCTGGGTCGCAAGAGCGGTGATCTGTTTTCGCCTGACATTGCCAAGCGCTTTGAGGAAAGCGACCGCCACGTGCTGGAAACCGGCGAAATGTCGGTCTCCCGCCAGCGCCAGATCGCCCGCGACGGCACCGAGCGCGACATCGTCAGCCGCAAGCACAGGATCGGCAAGCCCGGACGTTATTTCCTCGTCTCGACCATGCAGGACCTGCCGCGCGACGGCGACGATCTCGACGAATTCCATCGGGCCTCCGAGATCACCACTTCCAGCAACCAGACCTACCGCCGCGCCTATGTGCCGGTGCCGAACGCATCGCAGCGCCGCGAGCCGGCAGCGATGGAGGCGATCGTTCCGGAAAATTTCTCCGGCCGAAAGATCCTCGTCGTCACGTCGGATCTCGCTGCCGAGACTGCCGCACTGCGCACGCTCGCCAAATACGGCTTCGAATCCTGCTCGGTCCGCGGCGAGGATGAGGAGGAACGTTTCCTCGAGATTGCCAGCTCTTCGGGAATCTCGCTCGATCTTCTGATCATCGACAACCAGATGGGCTTGCGCTGTCTGGAGCTTGGTGAACAGTACGGCATTCCCACTCTCGTCATGGATGGCTTTCAGATCGCCAACGAACTGACCTTCCAGATTGCCCGCCACTTCAACCGCAACGGACGCGGCGGCACGGAGGGTGACTGGGAAATTACCACGACCGAAGAAAACGTGGGTCTTCAGGTTCTCGTCGCTGAGGATAACGACATCAACCAGATCGTCTTCACGCAGATCCTAGAAGGGCTCGGTTACCGCCATCGGATCGCAGCAACCGGCGAAGAGGTTGTTCGTCTCTGGGCAGAATATCGGCCGCAGATCGTGCTGATGGATATTTCGCTTCCGGTCTTCAACGGCTTTGAAGCCTCGCGCCTCATTCGCCAGATGGAAGAGGGACAGGGCACGCGAACGCCGATTATTGGCGTGCTGACGCAAGCCTTCGAACGCGATCGTGCAGAATGCGCCAATGCCGGTATGGATGACGTCATCATGAAACCGGTAAGCCCTGACATCCTTGAAACGGTATTTCAGAAGCATCTGATGAACGAGCCAATCAAAGCTCAAATCTAAACAACAGACCGGTCAACTCCCCAGATTTTGGGAATGCTTGGGGTTGTATTCTGCTCGATTTACTATCGAATTGTTAAGACTTGGCCGTCATTCTTCACTAGGGTGTGGAGGAAAATCTCGGGTTTGGATTGATGGTGTCGCCGGAAATACCATTCATGGCCGTTAGTCAGAATGAGCTACAGGCGATGGCCTATACCGATCCGCTGACGGGATTGGGCAACCGCAATCGCATGCGCGATAAGGTGATGCAGATTTCGGCCGAGCGGGCCAGCGATCCGGCGCCCTTCACGATTGGTATCGCCAATCTCGACAGTTTCAAGCCCATCAACGATCTCTTCGGTTCTGCTGCCGGTGACGAAATCCTGTGTCAGGTCGCCCATCGCCTCAAGGCCTGCATTCCGGATGGTGCCCTGGTCACCCGTCATGATGGCGACGAGTTCGCCTTCGTTCTGCCGCTGATTTTCGAGCGCGCGAGCGCGGAGAAATTCGGACAGATGATCCGTGAGGTGCTCTCGGCTCCCTACGATCTCGGCGACCGCAATGTGCGCCTTTCCGCCTCTTTCGGCTTTGCGATCTATCCATTTGCCGGCGAAGACTGCGAAGAGCTTTTGAAAAGTGCGGAAACCGCACTCTATCGTTCCAAGCGCCGCGGACGCGGGCAGATCACCGTCTATTCCCGCGAGATCGCGCAGGAAATGAAGCGGGCGACCCAGCTTGAACAGGCGCTTCGAAATGCCATCATATCGGATGCGATCGACGTGCATTTCCAGCCGATCGTCTCGCTCGCCAACAATCAGGTGGTGGGCTTCGAGGCACTTGCCCGCTGGAACGATCCCGACCTCGGCTTCGTCTCGCCCGGCGTCTTCGTGCCGCTCGCCGAAGAGCGAGGCTTCATCGACGCCCTGTCGGAAGCGCTCTTGCGCAAGGCTGCGGAAGCGGCCCTTTCCTGGCCGCGCGAACTGTTCCTGTCCTTTAATCTGTCGTCCGCCCAGCTGATGGATCCGGGCACGAGCACCTCCATCCTGTCTATCCTCGGCCGTGTGGGCTTCGACCCGCATCGCCTCGAACTGGAAATTACCGAGACCGCTGTCATGAGTTCTGCCGACACGGCGCACCGGATCATTTCCGATCTCAGGGCAGCCGGCGTGCGCATCTCACTCGACGATTTCGGTACCGGCCAGTCGAGCCTCGGGCGCCTGCGCGATTTCATCTTCGACAAGATCAAGATCGACCGCGCCTTTGTCTCGCGCATCAATTCCGACCGCGCTTCCGAACACATCATCAAGGCGATCCTTGCGATGTGTGAAGGCCTTGAGCTGGAAGTCGTGGCCGAAGGGATTGAGGATTATTCCGAAGCGGTCAAGCTGCGTACGCTCGGCTGCGGCATGGGGCAGGGCTATCATTTCGGCCGGCCGGCCGATGGCATCGCCACGCTGCGCTTCCTCCACGAGAACTACTATTACGACACGAGCGCACAGGATCGCGTCAGCGCATAGGGGCAAAAAAAGCAATGGCGCCCCATGGGACGCCATCACCTACGCTCTACTCTCCGTACGAATTACTTGTTGGTGGTCGAACCTGTCGACGTATTGTCCGTCGGCATGGCCGTGCCGGTAGCCGCCGGAGCCTTTTCGGCTGACTGCATCGCAAGTGTCTTGAACTCCGGTGCCGCCTTGAGGGATTCGGCAGTTTCTGTGGTCGTCAGCTTGACGGAACCGTCCTGCGTATTCTGCGCGACGGTGATCTTATTCATGGGAACGGCGACATTCTTTTCACCGATCCCCAGGAAGCCGCCGACACCGATAATGGCCGCAACAAGCCCGCCATCCTTCTTCATGATCAGGTCGTTGACGCTGCCGATGCTCTCATTGTTTCCGTTGTAAACAGACTGGCCAATATACGTATTGGCACTGATCTGGTCCGGAGCCTGTTGCGTCAGATAGCTGTCGCCACCTGCCTGGGCCGTGTCGGTGCTCGGTGCCGGGGCCGGAGCCTGTGCGGCATCACCTGCAGGTGCCATCGGCTTGACTGGTTCTGCCGGTGCCGGAGCGGCCGGCTCAGCGGGTGCAGACTGCGCCGGAGCAGCAGGGTTAGCCGGCTGGGGAGCTGTCTGCGAAAATGCTGCCGGTGCGAAAGCCGTGGCAAACAATGCGCCAGCGGCAACGGTCGTCAGAAGTTTGCGTGTCATTTCGAACCTACCTTCGTTTCTTGAGTGATCCCTGGCGCGAAAGGGCCTGTTTTTCAGGAATACCTGCCGCGCCGGTTCAAGAATGAAATGACCGATCAGCTTATTGGTTCCGGACGAAGACACGGAAAGTTTTGCAGTTTTCACGGAACCTTGACCGGAAAAAGCCCCCAAAAAACAAAAGGCGCCCCGCGAGGAGCGCCTTTATAAATTGCGGACTTCGCAGTTCAGATCACATAGGCAGGATCGAAAACGCCCTTTACCGTGATGCCGAGCTCAAGCAGCGCGCCTGCGCTTGGCTGGGCGGAGCGGGCATCCTCATCCAGACCTTCCCAGGCGGTCGTCACCACTAGCCGGTCGGCATTGGCGCCGATGAAGGCCGGGCAGGAAGGTTGCGCTGCCGGCACCTTGTAGCGAGCTATGCGCAGGCCATCCGGGCTGTAGCGATCAACAACACCGGCACCCCAGCGCGCGTTCCAGATATAGCCGTCGGCATCGCAGACTGAACCGTCGAGACCGCCGGGTTCGTCCATGCTGTCGACCATGACGATCGGTTCACCGGACGGCAGGCCGGTCTGCGGATCGACCATGACCCGCATCAGACGGCTGATCCGGGTGTCGGTAAAGTAGCCGATCGTACCATCGGGCGAAAAGCAGATGGAGTTTGGAATGCTGATGCCGCTGAAGATCTTCGTCACCTTGCCGGCGGCAACATGATAGATCGCGCCGGCCTGGTTTTCGGCGCGTTTGCTCATCGTGCTGATCCACAACGCGCCTGAAGGGTGCGTGCGCCCGTCGTTGGAGCGGTTTTCCGGCTTGTCGTTTTCCAGCGCCGCATAGAAGGTCAGCTTGCCGCTCGCGATATCCCGCACGAACAGCCCTTCCTCGGTCGCCAGCAACTGGCGGCCAGAATCGACGCGGGCCAGAACGCTCGCCATGACAGGCAGCGGATGTACCTTCTTCTCGTCTGTCGAAAGATTGAGCTCGTGCAGTTCCTTGCCGAGAATATTGAACCACCAGACGGAATTGGAAACGGGATCGTAAGTGGGGCCCTCACCGAGAACCGAATTGGTATTGCAAAGTGTTTTGCCCTCGAATTCATAAATATCAGTCATATGCCTATGCTCCTATGGCCGCGTCATAGGCTAAGATGGTCGCCTTGGCGCGCTCGGCAACCTCTGCATCGGTCATTCCGGGCTTGTAAATGCTGGTGCCGAGACCGAAAGCCAAAATGCCCGCTTTGGTATAGTCGGAAAAGTTCTTGTCCGACACGCCGCCGACCGCCGCAATCACCAATTCCGGCGGCAGGATGGCGCGGATTGCGGTGATGCCTGACGGCCCCAGAACGCTTGCAGGGAAGAACTTGAGGCCGGTCGCACCTGCGCGGGCCGCCTGCAGCGCTTCAGTCGGGGTAAAGACGCCCGGCATGGTCACCATGCCGTAGTCGCGGGCGCGGATGATGACGTCGGGCTCAACATTCGGTGTGACCAGCAGTTTGCCGCCGGCGGCATGCAGGCTGTCGACGGCTTCTGTCGTCAGCACGGTGCCGGCGCCGATCAGCACATCCGACGGCGCCATCTTGGCGGCGATTTCGATGGACTTGAATGGCTCCGGCGAATTCAGCGGGATCTCGATCGCCGTCAGACCGTTTTCGATCAGCGCGCCGACCACGGCTTGGGTTTCCTCGGGCTTGATGCCGCGCAGAATGGCAATCAGCGGACGCTTCATCGTGGGGAAGGGGACACGGTTCATCAGAATATCTTTCTCAGTTCGCCGAGATGGCTCAATTCGGCCAGATGGCTTGGGCAGCGGCCGAAAGCCCGCCGCGAACGGCGGCATCGGCGTCGATGGCGGTGAAGGAAAGGGAGAGCGTACGGAAGGCCTGCTCGTAGAGCGCCTGCAGGCGTCCGGACGCGACGAGGGTAATGGGAGTATCCTTGCCGGCGTCCTGCAGCGCGCCGGCGATTTCGAGGCCGATCAGCGTGCCGGAGAGTTTGGCTTGGGCGGCGGCAGCCGAAATACCGTGCAGAAGCTGGCCGGAACGGGCCGTGAAAATCAGGTTCGACGCGAGGGCCGGCCGCTTGAAAGCGGCAGCAACCGCCGTTTCGAAGGCCGCGGTATCGGCCGGCTGGTCCTCGGCGCCGGCGACCGCATGCATGAGGATCGTATGTTTGGTAAGGGCGTCGAAAAGTTCGCCCGTCATGAACGTGGAAAAGCCGGTGACCTTGGCGTCACTGACATGCACCCATTTGGAATGTGTGCCCGGCATGCAGACGGCCTGGGCGCCGCGGCTCGTGGGCCCGAGTGCCCCGAGAAGCTGCGTTTCCTCCCCGCGCATGACATCCGGCGTCGCTGCATCACGCTGTGCAAGGCCCGGCAGAATACGCACGTCGCGGCTTTCGCCGGGCACGGAAACTGCGCCTGACAGGATCGAAGAGAGCGAAGCGGGCACGTCGATATAACCCGCCTCCACCCAGCCCTGCCGTGCGCCTGCCATGCCGCAGACGATGACCGGCAGGTTATCAGGCGCTTCCACGGCTGCGAGATGCCCTTCAAGAACCTGGGAAAAGCCGGTTTTGGCGGCGGTCGTCATGCCTTCGCCGCTGCGGCGCTCGGCGAGAACGGCGCCACCGGCATCGATAAGCCATAGCCGGAAGCTGCTGGTGCCCCAGTCCACCGCGACATAAGCAGGATTTGCCATCAGAGAACGCCTCCATCGACGATAAGGGACTGCGCGGTCATGCCGGCTGCGCAGTCGGATGCAAGAAACAGAGCCGGACCGACGATCGCGTCCGGCTTCAATGGGGTCTTCAGGCATTGCTCCTGCACGGAGCGGGCAATGCTTTCCTCCGTCAGCCATAGTTTCATCTGCCGCTCGGTCACCACCATGCCCGGCAGAATGCAGTTGACGCGGATATTCTCAGGGCCGAGCCTTCCGGCCATGCTCTTTGTCAGGCCGACGACTGCCGCCTTGGCGGCGGCATAGGCAGGAAAGACGCCCATGTTCAGCTTGAAGGCAATCGACGACATGTTGATGATTGCTCCGCCGCCGGCTGCCCGCATCGACGGGGCTGCCGCCTGCGAGGTGAAGAAGACATGGCGCAGATTGACCGCCTGGTTATTGTCCCAATAGTCCTCGGTCACATCGTCGAATTCGTGCCGGTCGTCCCAGGCCGCATTGTTGACAAGTACCCGGATCGGCCCTGATGTTGCGACGACAGCGTCGACCGCGCGCCTGATGGCATCGATATCGCGCAGATCGGTATGGTAGAAACTGACGGGGTGCGCATTCTCTTCTGAAAGCCGCTCCGCCAGTGCCCGGCTTTCCGCCTCAGCGATGTCGAGGAAGGAAACCTTTGCACCCTGCCTTGCGAAACCCTCGACGAGGGCAGCCCCGATCCCGGAACCGCCGCCGCTGATCAGCACCGTGCGATCCCTGAATTCAGGAAATTGTGCAGACATAGCGCTCACCGTTTCTCCTCCCACCTGTCGCTAATTCCATTATTTGGAACTTAATTTGACTATATGGAATTATTCGAATAGGCTGGCTTTCCTGTCAAGGGTAGGAAAGGTAATGAGCTCCGAAGGCGACAGCATGGCGCATGTGGATGACAAGGGCGCGTCGCGTGATACCGGCACGCTCGGCAAGCTCATGGTGCTGCTTGATCTCGTCACCCATGCCGACGCTCCCTTGCGCTTCACCGATATTCTCGCACTTGCCGATCAGCCGCGCGGCACGTTGCACCGGCAGCTCGGGCATCTCGTCGTAGAAGGGCTTCTCGAGCTTGATGCCGAAGGGCGTTACGCGCCGGGTCTGCGGCTGCTCGACTTCGCCTCACGCAGCTGGGCGCGCAACGAATTTCGCCTGATCGCCGCGCCGCACCTCGCGGCCCTTCATCGCGAGACGGGCGAAACAGTTCATCTCGGCGTGCTGCGTGGCTCCTCCATTATTTATCTCGACAAGGTCGAAGGGCACCAGCCGGTGCGCATGTATTCACAGATCGGCAATGCCTCGCCCTGTTATTGCACCGGCGTCGGCAAGGCCGCCCTTTCGGTTTTGCCGCCGGAGAAGATCGATGCACTCCTGCCCGGTCTGCATTTCAACCGCTTCACCTCGGCGACGCATGTGAATGCCGAGAGCCTGCTGGCGGAGATCGGCGAAATAGCTGCCGCCGGTCATGCTTTCGATCGCGAGGAACATGAGGCCGGCATCCGCTGTGTCGCCGCCCCGATCTGGTCGGACGACCGCTCCTTCATCGGCGGGGTCTCGGTTACCGGGCCCGCTTACCGCCTGTCGATGGAACTTCTCCAGGAATGGGCCGTTCCGGTTCAGGTGACGGCGCGGAAAATCATGGACGAAATGCGCATCCGCCTCGGGCCAAGGCGTTGAAACGGGCTTGACCATAGTCAATTGCTGGACGTCGGATACATAGCATGCTTATGATGTGTGTGTTATTGAGATTTGACGGCGAATCACGCCAACTGGGGTCGTCCGCGAAATCATCGACAATTCACCGGCCGAACGCGCTGCACGCCGAGGCTGAACCTATTGATCTGACGGGCGTTGTGTAACCCACCCTGTACCTGCCTCTTTTCCACACAGGCTGCCAGCGGTTTACCCAAAGCCCGGTTCGGAGGCGAAAAATCTGATGGCAAGTTTACCGCAAACTTCGGTGGAAGACGCCTACGTCCAGGAGGTCGCCGGGCTAAAAACCCAGTTCGACATTTTTCGCTTCATGAAGCGGGTGACAGAGGCATATCGTAGCCGCGCCTTTATGGTTTTGAACCTGCCGCCGATTACCTCCTTCGACCTTCAGGCCAATACGATCATCACCAGCTGGCCCGCTGAATTGCTGTCGATCTACGATCAGGAAGGACTGATGGTGAACAGCCCCGTCCTGCGGCGGCTGCGAACGTCGACGCTGCCGTTCTTCCATGACACGTCGCGCGCCAACTGGTCGCGCGATGACGGCAAGGCTGGCATCGTTGCGACTCTTTTCGAACGCTTCAAGATGGTGCGCTGCGGCTATTTCCCGACGCACGAACCATCAGGTGCGCGCGGTGCAGTCTCCTTCGCCGGGGACCGCGAGCCCTTCACCGCGGTAGAGATGCGGGAACTGAGCTACATCGCGATCCATGTCTTCGATCGGCTCGCCGAAATCCGCAATCTCGATACGCGCATAACCGACACGCTGACGGATCGCGAGATCGATTGCCTGAACTGGACCGCCGCCGGCAAGACCAGTGCGGAGATTGCCGAAATCCTCGATCTCTCGGAACATACGGTCAATCACTACCTGAACCGAGCAACGAAGAAGCTGGATACGGTCAATCGTACGCAGGCTGTCGCCAAGGCGCTGCGCATTGGCCTCATCAAGTAAGGCCCTGATTTAGTAAGGCCGGTTTAGCAGGCCTTGCAGCCCAAAATTACGTCAGTCGACTCCAGGCTGCTCAATATCTGAGCGCCAGGCCCTTCACAGGCGGGCCAGAACTGACGATTGCCATCCTTTTCCGCAAATTCAGCATTTGGCACGCTTCCTGCATTGTTATCGGCAGAGGTCCAGAGGGGACTTTGAAACAGCGCCAGCTCAATGGCGCGACCGACACGCCGCCGTCTGATATCGCGCCGCTTTTCTCCCGGCGTTCCGATATCGGCGGTGGTTGTTGCGTTTGGGCAACCGCCCGTTGCTCTGTTCCGAAAACGGACGATTTCGTTAAAATTTTTTCTGGTCTTTTTCTCAGCTTGCGCTAGTTCGCCTCGAATTGCGTCGGTTCTCGGGGAGTCCGTTGCGGCCATCAGGGCGAAAGCCCGGCGGACTTGATGGCCGCAGCGGAGAGAGAACGCATTGCCTTTCCGTGATGCAAGTTATGTCTGCTGCCCGATTTCGTTTGGCGAAGCTGTCAGCCTCCACTATTTACTGAAGAGGTAGAAGCAGTGAGGGCGGAATGACCGAGGTCACCAAGGAACAGGTTCTGGAAACGCTGAAGACCGTGCGCGGACCGGATCTGGAGCATAATATCGTCGAACTCGGCATGGTTTCCGACGTCTTCATTTCCGATGGCAAGGTCTATTTCTCCATCACCGTGCCTGCCGAACGTGCCAAGGAACTGGAGCCGCTGCGGCTTGCTGCCGAGCGTGTCATCAAGGAAATGCCGGGTGTGAAGGGTGCGCTCGTGGCCCTGACCGCAGATAAGAAGGCAGCCACCAGTGCGCCTGCTGCGCGTCCCGCCGCGCAGGCTGACCATAGCCATCACGGCCACTCTCATGCCCCACAGCAGCCGCGCACTGCCAAGATCGGCGTTCCCGGCATCGGCGCCATCATTGCCGTCGCATCGGGCAAGGGCGGCGTCGGCAAGTCGACGACGGCGGTCAATCTGGCGCTCGGCCTGCAGGCCAATGGTCTTCGTGTCGGTATTCTCGATGCGGATATCTACGGCCCCTCCATGCCGCGGCTTCTGAAGATCTCCGGCCGGCCGACCCAGATCGACGGCCGCATCATCAATCCCATGGAGAATTACGGCCTCAAGGTCATGTCCATGGGTTTCCTCGTCGATGAGGAAACCGCGATGATCTGGCGCGGGCCGATGGTTCAGTCCGCTCTCCTGCAGATGCTGCGTGAAGTCGCCTGGGGCGAACTCGATGTTCTCGTCGTCGACATGCCGCCCGGCACTGGCGACGCCCAGCTCACCATGGCCCAACAGGTGCCGCTCGCCGGCGCCGTGATTGTTTCAACGCCGCAGGATCTCGCGCTGATCGATGCCCGCAAGGGCCTCAACATGTTCCGCAAAGTCGAAGTGCCGGTCCTCGGCATCGTCGAGAACATGAGCTATTTCGTCGCGCCCGATACCGGCACGCGCTACGATATCTTCGGCCATGGCGGCGCCCGCAGGGAGGCTGAGCGCATCGGCGTGCCCTTCCTGGGCGAAGTGCCGCTGACGATGAATATCCGCGAGACCTCCGATGCCGGAACGCCGCTCGTCGCCTCAGATCCGAATGGCATCGTCGCCGGCATCTACCGCGCCATTGCTGCCAAGGTCTGGGAACAGGTTGGCGAGACGCCGCAGCGTGAGGCGCCTGCGATCGTATTCGAATAAAAACGAATCACGCGCCGATCACCCCGAATTGTGGGCGAAATGAGATGAAAAGGCGCAGTTCACGTAACATGTCTTGATTATTTCCTGGCTTTGCTTCATATGCGCGCCGGCGTCATGATGGCGCGTCTGCAAATGCTCTGTATGGCCGCTGCTTTATGAAGTTTCCGGCCTCTCTGCATGTTCGGAGTTGGCTTGTCGATCGACGGATTGGTGACTGCGATGCGGTGGAGCGACCCGGCCGAAAAGGCCGGATATGACCGGAGCTGTATGAACGTTCTTTATCCCCTTCCGTCTCGGTCGATGGCGAGTGCGTCTAGGCGCCATCGCGCCCGCAACGGCATGGTAGGGCTTTCGACAAAAATGGTTACACCGGTTGGGCGCCGCTGGCGCCGGAGATGCGGGCTGTGATCACAGCGTACTGTTCCAACTGCAAGTCGGTCGAGATCCGTGATCTTGCCAATCCTCCGGAATTGCCGGCGGATATGGTATGGATCGACATGATCGAGCCGACTCGCGAGGAAGAACTGCATGTCGAAAAGATCCTTGGCATCGAAGTGCCGACCCGGGACGACCTCAGGGCGATTGAGCCGTCAGCCCGCCTCTATGTCGAAGGCAACGCCGTATACATGACCGCTTCGCTGATCTGGAAAGCGGAAACGGAAGCACCCACCCTGACGGATGTCGCCTTCATCCTTGCCGGCGACAAGCTGGTGACCATACGCTACGCCCATCCGAAATCCTTCGCCCTCTTTATCGCCGCCCTGCACCGCATACCCGAGCAGTGGCGCAGCGGCGGCGCTCTGCTTGCCAAGCTCCTGGAAACGATTGTCGATCGCACCGCCGAAGTTCTGGAAATGTCGGTGTCCCGCCTGGACATCCTCTCCGTCCACGTCTTCGGTGATCGCGCCAAGAAGGTGCGCAAGCCTTCGAACTATCTGGAAGAAAAGCTGAAGGACATTGCCGGCCATCACAGGATGATCAGCAAGCTGCGCGACAGTCTCGGTTCGCTCTCGCGCCTTCTCACCTTTTTCTATACGATCCCGATCGTGCAGCACGATCAGGAAACCAAGGAACTCTGCCGAACGATCTCGCGCGACATCCAGTCCCTTTCGGAGCACGCGTCCTTCGTCGCCGGCAACATCACCTTCCTGCTCGACGCCTCGCTTGGCCTCATCAACATCGAGCAGAATGCCATCATCAAGATTTTTTCCATTGCTTCGGTCGTGTTCTTGCCGCCGACGCTGGTCGCTTCCATCTATGGCATGAATTTTGAATACATGCCGGAGTTGCACCTGGCTGCGGGTTATCCTTACTCGCTCGGTCTCATGGTGATCTCCGCCGTCGTTCCCTTCTTCTTTTTCCGCTGGAAAGGCTGGCTCTGAGGAGCCTGTAATTGCTTCATGTCTGAAGAAAGCCATTCTCAAGAACGTGACCTTACGCCGCGCAAGCTCTTTTATCTTGCGCTAGGCTCCGTAGGTGTCGTTTACGGGGATATCGGCACGAGCCCGCTTTACGCGTTTCGCGAAGCGCTGAAGCCCGTCGCTCATGATGGTCTCACCCGTTTCGAGGTCATCAGCCTTATTTCACTGATGATCTGGGCGCTGACGATCATCGTCACCATCAAATACGTGCTCTTCCTGCTGCGCGCCGACAACGACGGCGAAGGCGGCACCCTGTCGCTGCTGGCCCTCCTGATGAAGACCGCCAATGGCCACACTGCGCTGCTGATGCTGCTCGGCCTGATGGGTGCGGCACTCTTCCTTGGCGACGCCATGATCACGCCCGCACTGTCAGTCCTGTCGGCGGTCGAAGGCATCAAGCTGGTCACGCCGCGGCTGTCGGAATATATCGTGCCGATATCGGTGGCGATCCTGGCGCTTCTCTTCGTCGTACAATCTCATGGCACGGGGGCGGTCGCACGCTTCTTCGGCCCGATCACGGCGCTTTGGTTCCTGGTTATGGCTGCCGCCGGCATTGCCCATATTTCGGACGATTACGGCATTCTCGCCGCCTTCAACCCCTATTATGCCGTCAGCTTCCTGCTGCATGAGGGCTTCTACGGCATCGTGGTCCTCGGCGCCGTCTTCCTGACCGTCACCGGTGCGGAAGCACTTTACGCGGACCTCGGCCATTTCGGTCGTCGCCCGATCCAGTGGGCCTGGTTCCTGCTGGTTTTCCCGTCGTTGACGCTGAATTATCTGGGGCAGGGCGCGCTCGTTCTCGGCAATCCGATGACGATGTCCGATCCCTTCTACCTTATGTACCCGCAATGGGCACTGCTGCCGGTCGTCATCCTTGCGACTGCCGCCACCATCATCGCCAGCCAGGCCGTCATCACCGGTGCCTTCTCGCTCGTGCGCCAGGGGATCAACCTCGGCTTCCTGCCGCGCATGGAAATCCTCTTCACGTCCGAGACCAACACCGGGCAGATCTTCGTGCCTTCGGTCAACGCGGTGCTGTTCTTCGGCGTCATCTTCCTCGTGCTCGGCTTCAAGACTTCGGATGCACTGGCCACCGCCTACGGCATCTCTGTCACCGGCGCGATGGTCGTCACCTCGATCATGGCCTTCGAATTCGTCCGCGCCCGCTGGAACTGGTCGCTTCCTGTTGCCATCATCGCGCTGCTGCCGCTGGTCATTCTCGAGCTGATCTTCTTCGGCGCCAACCTCTTGAAGATTCATGACGGCGGTTACATTCCGATCATGATTGCCACGGCCTTCACCGTCATCATGTGGACCTGGCGTCGCGGCACGGCGATCCTGACGGAAAAGACCCGCCATACGGATATTCCGCTTGCCTCTTTCGTAAGCTCCATCGAGCGCAAGAGCGAGCATTCGCCGGCCCATGTTCCGGGCACCGCGATCTTCCTGACCAGCGATCCGGACTCGGCGCCCGCCGCATTGCTGCACAATCTCAAGCACAATCATGTGCTCCATGACCGCAACGTCATCCTGACGATCCGCACGGTCAACAAGCCGCGCGTCTCGCCGCAGGAGCGCTACAAGGTCGAGCAGATATCCGAACGCTTTTCGCGCGTGGAACTGCTCTTCGGCTTCATGGAATCACAGAATGTCTCCCAGGCGCTGGCGGCCTTGCGCAAGACCGGCCTGAAGTTCGACATCATGACGACCTCCTTCTATCTCGGCCGCCGCAAGCTGGTGCCTGATGCGAAGTCCGGCATGCCCTACTGGCAGGACCGCCTCTACATCGCGCTCGCCAACGCTGCCGCCAATCCCTCCGACTATTTCCGCCTGCCGGCCAACCGTGTGGTGGAGCTGGGCTCGCACGTCATTATTTGATGGGGTTGAGAGGGCGGTCTCGTCGCTCTCTTTATCCAGCGTCGGCGCTGTCTCATGAGCTTGCAAAGACCCCGCCCCAAACCCCTCCCCACAAGGGGGGCTTAAGCTGCCGCGGACAATTTCGACGTCTTCAGCCGTTCGAAAGCGGCAAGGCGCTCTCTCCGGGTTAAGCCCTTCCCACCCTGTGGAGGGGTCGGGGAGGGGACTTTTCGCCGGGTCGAACACCCATCCCCCTAAAATCCCAAGAGCTTTAGAATATGCAAGAATCCTCATGGTCATATTCCGGCACGGGTCGTTAACCAGCTATCAAGGTTAATGCGAGATTTTCTTGGGACTGTTCCTGCGTCCCATGCCTGGAGTCCGCGTTGCGTCGAAATGGTCGTTCTCGCAGCAAGCTGCGTCTCTTGCCCCAGAATTGGGTCTCTCCCGCGATTTTCGGCGTGGCCGGATGGTTGATCTTTCCGAGCGTCGCTTCTCATGCCGATCTTGCCACCATGCTCGCCGGTCTCGACAATGATGGCGAAAGCTGGCGCATGGTTTTGACCAATTCGCCCGCAGGCTCCATCCACCAGGCGGAACTTGCTTTTGCCGACCCTGCGGTCACCGGTTCGATCCCGTCAGGCGCCGGCATGGTGTTGCCGGACGGCCGAAAGGTCGCCTTCGTTTCGGGCAAAAAAGGCAACGAGGGCATCCCGGACGAGGATCGCGTCAATCGCAATGCCAAGAAGGGCCGCGTCGTTGCTGTTGAAAGAGTGCAGCCGCCGAAGGATTTCTCCGCCGGCTCCATCCTCGAGCGCACGAAACTCCTTTTCCGCCCGGTCTTTGATCTCAAGGACAAGTCCGCCTTCGTCAAGCCGGCGATCAGGGGCAAGGAGATCGAGATCGCGACTGCCTTCTACAAGACACAGCCGGTGCAACAGCAGGACACTGCCGTCCCGGAAATGCTGGCAAGCCTCGTGACCAGCAACAAGGCCGACGTGTTGGCGACAGCCTATGCACCTGCCGCACCGGATTATTCCCGTCAGTCCCCCTTCGATTCGATCCTGACCGACAAGGATGAAGGCCGCTTCGTGCCGCAGATCGGTCCAAAGGACCATGCCTGGGCCGCCAGCATCCTGCCGCCCAGCGTCTTCTCCGCCAGCGAGCAGCAGTGCCTGGCTTCGGGCATCTATTTCGAAGCGCGCGGCGAATCCGTGAAGGGGCAGGCGGCGGTCGCGCAGGTCATCCTCAACCGCGTCCGTAACCCGGCCTATCCGAAGACCATTTGCGGCGTCGTCTACCAGAACGAGGACTGGCGCAACCGCTGCCAGTTTTCCTTCGCCTGCGACAACATCAAGGACCGCGTGAATTCACAATATCACTGGCGCGTTGCCCGCGATGTAGCCATGGCCGTGACCGCCGGCAAGATCTGGCTGCCGCAGGTTGGATCGGCCACGCATTACCATGCCGTCTACGTCCGGCCCGATTGGGCCAGGACAATGGAAAAGGTGGGCCGCATCGGCATGCATGTCTTCTACCGGACTTATGGCGGCGGTTGGAGCTGAGGCAAAAGGGCTGCTGATTGCGGATTTTATGCAGACCGGCACCGTTCGAAGACGGATTCTTTGGATGAAATCGGGCGCAGGTGGCCAGATTCCGCTTAAATATTTGATTTTTTGCGGTTATTTTATGGCTGGACACGGGCTGTCTACGCCTTGACTATGCTAATCCCTAAAACTATGTTGCGCGCGACTTCAGAACGGGCCGGAAGGTTCTTTAACCTTTGCGTCCGTGGTTCGGAAAACCGGGGTAGCGGGATTGCGGGCGACGGGAGCGGAGGAGAGCACGATGGCGGATGACCGCGAAGAAAGTCTTGAGCAGCGCCGTCGGCTGCTGGAAGCGGAACTCGCCTCCAAGCGTGTCGATGACAGGAAGGAAGAAGCGCGGGAGGCCAGCGCCGAGCAGAGCCGTAAAGGTTATGCACAGGCGATGAAGCTCTCCAGCGAATTCATTTCCGCCATTGTTGTTGGTGCTGTACTCGGCTGGCTCTTCGACCATTTTGTTGGCACGACGCCTTGGGGGCTGATTGTTCTTCTGCTTCTTGGATTCTGTGCCGGCGTACTGAATGTTCTGCGCGCCGCGGGGAAGGTTTCCCAACCCCTGGATCGCAGAACACCTGAGAAATAAGGGCCGTTCTGGCCCAGTGCAATTTTCGCCTTCCGGCGGATCAAAGAGAGAGAGCAACCGGTGTCAAACGATCCGACTCATCAGTTCCAGATCTTCAAGATTGTGCCGATCGAGATCGGCGGGATTGATTTCTCGTTCACCAACGCATCTCTCTTCATGGTGGCTTCGGCTGCTGTCGCTGCTGGTTTCCTCTATTTCTCGACCACGAGCCGCGCCATTATTCCCGGCCGTTCGCAGTCGCTTGCCGAAATGTCCTATGAGTTCATCGCCGGCATGCTGAAGGAAGGGGCGGGCACCAAGGGGATGAAGTTCTTCCCGCTGGTCTTCTCGCTCTTCATGTTCGTACTGACGGCAAACCTGCTCGGCATGTTCCCGTATTTCTTCACGATTACCAGCCAGATCATCGTCACTTTCGCGCTGGCGATCCTCGTCATCGGCACGGTTCTCGTCTACGGCTTCTATAAGCACGGCTTCCATTTCTTTAATGTCTTCGTGCCCTCGGGCGTGCCAGGCATTCTGTTGCCGCTGGTCGTCTCGATCGAAATCATTTCCTTCCTGTCCCGTCCGATTTCATTGTCGGTTCGTCTTTTCGCAAACATGCTCGCTGGTCACATCACGCTGAAGGTGTTCGCAGGCTTCGTCGCCTCGCTTGGAGCCCTCGGTGCAGTCGGTGTCGGCGGAGCCGTTCTTCCTCTCATCATGACCGTCGCCCTGACCGGTCTCGAGTTCCTCG
>Ga0102590_1001186_pt1 | contig 41713 bp, 39 predicted proteins | sample AraplaMF_Col_mMF_FD_76859 | JGI IMG/M metagenome (GOLD analysis project Ga0102590, IMG submission 76859) | Arabidopsis root microbial communities from the University of North Carolina, USA - plate scrape MF_Col_mMF | ecosystem: Host-associated > Plants > Roots > Endosphere | place: USA... | reverse complement strand
TCCACTTCGTCACCTTGTAGGCGCCGGAGCCCGCGGTCTGCTGCTTGGTGAATTCGAGACCCCAGGGATCCTTCTCGCTGGCGTTCTTCTTCACCAGCTCGGAGTTGACGATGCAGGGCACGATCACAGCGAGATCGGGGATCGTCAGCCTGTCCTTCTTCAGGAAATCGACGCGCACGGTGTGGTCGTCGATCACGACGAACTGCTCCGGCTTGGTCAGCGAGCCCGCGCTCATCTGGAAGGTCGGGAAGCCGCCGACACTGACGGCGCGGTCCAGCGACCATTTCACGTCCTTGGCGGTAACCGGCGTGCCATCGTGGAATTTGGCGTTCTTGCGCAGCTTGAAGATGACCGACATGTCGTCGATCTTGAATTCCTCGGCCAGCTCGGGCTTGAACTTGTCGCGGTCGTAATAGGGCACGCCGCCCGGGCCGGCCTTCATCTCGTGGCTGATCAGGCGGTCGTAGCAATTCCACGACACCTCATAGCCGGGCACGTTGGTGCCGACGCCGTGGATGTCGAGATTGTTGGGGCCGCCCTCCGAGACAATCAGCAGCGTCTCCGACCGCGCATCGGCGTAGGCGGACGAGATCACGGTCGGGACGGCCGGAAGCGCCGCGCCAGCGGCCAATCCGGAAACGGACTTGAGGAAATCGCGGCGCTTCATGGCAATTGCTCCAACTCAGAAGTTTCTGGTTGGAACTGGATTCGCAAGGTTCGTGCCAGAGCTTAACGAGGCCTTACTTTGTATCTAACCAACTGATTTACCGGACAAATAGCGGATTTCAGCTATTGATTATTCTATGGGCAACCCGGCTAATTGCATACAAAGATGCAATTTTGCCGTCATATTAGGCTGAATTCATGGGCGCCGCTGAATTGAGCAAGCCGGTGCTTAGCTCGCCCAAATCAGCTCCTGAAGCTCGACGAGGTCACCCGCCTTCTCCTGCCAGCCCTCGATGCAGATGTGGCTGTTGAGGTCGCTGGCGCGGTGCAACAGCATCAGGGCCATCAGGCGGCGCTTGAGCGCGAAGTCCGGCCTGGCATAGCCAAAACCTTCGAGCAGGCTGCGCACCCTCCCCGGCCGGCCCGCCGCCATGAAGGCGCTGGGGCCGAGCAGGTCGTAGTCGCGCCATCCGGTCAGGACATCGCCGAAGTCGAACAGGCCGGCGAGCGACCATTCGCCGTCATCGCAGGCGAGCAGGAAATTCTCAGGAATGTATTCGCCGATCAGGATCACCGGCGGTGCGTACATCGGGATCAGCTCGGCTGCGTCGCGCAGCAGATCGTCGAGACCGGCGAGGAATTTCGGCGCAAGGCCGAGGCGCGTGTGCCTGTTACGGCAGCCCTGCATCTGCCCGCGCACGAAGTCGCCCCAGCGCGGCTCGATTTGCGCGAGCGGGCCGAGCGGCGCGCGCTGCACGGCGGCGATGGTCTCGCCGATCTGGCGCAGCAGGCGCTCCTTCTGGTCTTCGGGCAATCGCGGCCAGGCCTCGGAGCCGAGCGTACCGGCAAGCCGGCTGATGACGAGGTAAGGCCAGCCGTCACGCATCCCTTCCGCGACGATCTCCGGGATCGGCAGATGGAGGCGGCCGGCAAGCTGCGTCAGCGAACCGCGCTCGGAGACGAATTGCGCGCGCAAATGCGGCGGGAAGATTTTCAGGATCAGCTTCTCATTGAGCCCGACGACGAGATTGGTGCCTGTTACGAAGACATGCGGCGCGCTGGTGTCGAGGCCGTGACTGCGCGCGATGTCGGTGGCGATGGGGAGCCATTGCGGCGGATCGGAGCGGAAGGCGCGAAAGCTTTCGGCGTCGGTGAACTGAGGTAGTGCCATAGACATCGCAACCTAGTTGCATTGGAGTTCGTCATGCCCGGGCTTGTCCCGGGCATCCACGTTCTTTGTGCGGCGACCAAGGCTTGGATGGCCGGGACAAGCCCGGCCATGACGCTGTGAAAGAGCTTGCGCCCTCATTCCGAGCTTCCAGCCCGTCACTACCGGTCCGGACTTGCGCGCTCGAACTGGCGCAGGATCTTGTTGCCGCGCTCGACCGCGGCGTCGAGCGCGGCTTGCGCGCTCTTCTGGCCGGCAAAGGCCAGCTCCAGTTCGTCCTCGATCGCGCCGCGGATCAGCACGAAGGAGCCGAGCCGGATGCCCTTCGAGTTCTCCGTCGGCGGATGCAGCGTGATCTCCTCGAACGAGATCGCCGTGCCCGGATTGCGCCCGTAGAAGCCCTGCGCGCGCGTCAGCTCGAAGGCGGCGCGGGTCACAGGCAGATACCCGGTGTTCTGGTGCCAGGCGGCCTGCACGCCGGGCTGCGACAGATAGGCAAAGAACCGCGCCACGCCCTTGTATTCCTCGCGCGGCCGGTCGCGCAGCACCCAGAGCGTGGCGCCGCCGATGATCGAGTTCTGCGGCGCGTCCTTCACGTCCGGCCAATACGGCATCATGCCGTAGCCGGCCTCGAACTTCGAGTTCGCCTTGATGTCGGCGCGCGTCGCCGAGGAGCCGATGAAGATGCCGCATTCGCCCTTCTGGAAACGCGGCTCGGCCGACTGCCCGCGGCCGCTGTAGTCGAACAATTTCGTCTTCTGCCATTCGGCGAGCTGGGCGATATGCTTGACGACAACAGGATTGTTGATGGTCAGCTCCGCGTCGAGCCCGGCAAAACCATTGGCGCGGGTCGCCAGCGGCAAATTGTGGAAGGCGGAGAAATTCTCGATGTGGATCCAGGACGGCCAGGACGTGGTGAAGCCGCACACAGCGCCGCGATCGCGCAGGCGCTTTGCGGCAAGCCCGAGCTCCGGCCAGGTCTTCGGCGGCGTCTCCGGATCGAGGCCCGCGTCACGGAACATGGCCTTGTTGTAGTACAGGATCGGCGTCGACGAATTGAACGGGAACGACAGGAGATTGCCGGCCGCGTCGGTGTAATAGCCGGAGACCGCAGGGAGATAATCGGCCAGCGAGAACGGCTCGTTCATGTCGCGCATCAACGTGAACACCGGATAGATCGCGCCCTTGGCCGCTGTCATGGTGGCGGTGGCGACCTCGTTGACCTGGACGATCGCCGGCTGGCTGCGCGAGCGGAAGGCGAAGATCGCGGCCGTCACGGTCTCGGTGTAATTGCCCTTGTAGGTGGGCACGATGCGGTAATCGGATTGCGAGGCGTTGAAGTCGGAGGCGAGCTTTTCCAGTTGCCGGCCGAGCTCGCCGGACATGGCATGCCACCACGCGATGTCGGTTGCGGCACGAACCTGAGAGGTGAGCGCGAGGGTCGCGGAAGCGGCAACGATCTTCAAGAGGCGCCATGCTGACATCACGACCGATGATCCTGTCTCGCGAACAAAAGGCGACCTTTGCCCGGCACCTGCATAGAGCGCCGCCTCTGCGGATTCAATCAGGAATGAAACCCGGTCGCGTCGCACGATCAGACGACGCCTCGCGGGACCGCGGCAGGATAGCCTTCCCTTAACCTTCTGCTAGATTGGGTTGAACCTTTTGGTCCTGCCATGGACTCCACCACTGAGGGGTTGAGTGTGCCAGTGTTGAACCGTGCCGAACTCTCGCGGAGCGGGGTGGTTTTCGTCGCGCTGCTGATCGCCATATTCCCGATGGGTATGGGCGAGACGGGTGCCGTCGCGGGTGACCTCCGCTCTGCCGGCAGCAAGGTGGAGTGAGGCCGCTTGGCAGCACCCGGACACAGCGAGCACACAGACCGGCCGCCCGGCCCGGTCGGGCGGCTGCGCGCGCGTCTGGTCGGCGTGCTGCGCGCGGTGCCGATCCGCTGGCGCATCCTGTCGATCGCGGCGCTGAACTCCGCCGTTGTCGTGGTGCTGGTGGCGCTGATCTGGAACGGCTCGCAGGTGCTGGGCTCGGCCTGGGACGACGTGCGCCAGGTGCGCGAATCCGACCGGATCCTGGCGCTGCTCGAAAGCGAGACCGGGCGGCTGCAGAACCTGATCCACCGCTACATCAACCAGCCGAGCCCGGACCTGTTCGCCGAAATCCTGCTGCTGCGCGAGGCCGTGCTGGGCACGCTGACCAACCGCGCCGCCAAGGACCCGATGCTGGCAGGCTCGGTGGAGGAGCTGGAGCGCACCACCGACCGCTTCCTCAACGGCTTCGGCGAGCTGCGCGCCGTGCAGGCCACCATCGCCAAGACCTATGAGGAGCAGGTGCAGGGTCCGGCCCGGGACATGGCCGGGCTCTATTCCATCATCGAGGGAGCCACCGGCCATCGCGACGCGCTGATCTGGCCGTCGCTCGGCAAGTCGCGCGAGGCCTTCACCGCGATGCTGGTCGCAGCCAATTCCTATTATCTGTCGCTGTCGCCGGGCGCCGCCGACGACGCCCGCCGCAGCACCGAGACGATCGAGAAGACGATTCCGGTCATGATCGACCTCGCCGACAACGATCTGCAGCGCATGGCGCTGCAAAAGCTCGGGGCCCGCACCATGGCTTTGCGCGAGGGCTTTGCCAAACTCTCCGAGCAACTGACGAACCGCACCGAACTCTTGCGCAACACCATCGATGCCAGCCAGGCCGAGGCGATCGGCGCCATCGACGATCTCTCCACCAAGATGCGCCGGCGCGAGCAGAAGGCGCAGGAGACCTTCGACCGCACTTTGGCGGATATCTCGCGGCGGGTGCTGTCGATCGCGGTGATCTTCCTCGGCATCATCCTCACCGCCGGCGTGCTGATCGCGCTGTCGATCCGGCTGCCGCTGCAGCAGATCATGACCGCGATGCGCGCGATCGCGCTGGGCGACCTCGACCGCCAGGTGCAGGGCACCAAGGCCCGCGACGAGGTCGGCGCCATGGCGCGCGCGGTGGAGGTGTTCCGCGAGAACGCGATCGCGAAGCGCCAGACCGAGGACGAGCTGCGCGCGTCCAAAGAGAAGGCCGAGAGCGCGCTGCTCGAGCTCAATGCCGCGCAGCAGAATTTGATCGACGCCGAACGGCTCGCAGCGCTCGGCGGACTCGTCGCCGGCGTCGCCCACGAGGTCAACAACCCGATCGGCATCAGCCTGACCGTGGCCTCCAGCCTTGCCCGGCGCAGCGAGATCTTCGAGGCCCAGCTCAAGGGCGACGGGGCCTTGCGCCGCTCGCAGCTGGAAGAATTCGTGCAGTCCTCGCGCGATGCCTCGCAGCAGCTGGTCGCCAACCTCACGCGCGCCGGCGAGCTGATCCAGTCGTTCAAGCAGGTTGCGGTCGACCGCTCGCATGCCGAGCGGCGGCAGTTCTCACTCAGCGAAGCCACCGACCAGATCATCGCCAGCCTGAAGCCGGTGCTGAAGCGCTCGCCGATCACGCTCCAGGTCGACGTGCCCGAAGGGCTGCTGCTGGACGGCTATCCCGGCTCCTACGGCCAGATCCTGACCAATCTGTTCCTCAACGCCGCCAACCACGCCTTCGCCGACGGGCGCGCCGGCACCATCACGATCTCGGCGCGGCCGCGCGGCAGCGACGACATCGAGATCATCTTCACCGACGACGGGGCCGGCATGACCCCCGACGTGCAGCGCCAGGCCTTTGACCCGTTCTTTACCACGCGGCGCAACGAAGGTGGCACGGGACTCGGGCTCCATATCGTCTATAACCTCGTCACCCAGCAGCTCGGCGGGCGCATGATGCTGGAATCCAAGCTGGGACAAGGTACTACTTTTCGCATTATCATGCCCCGGGTCGCCAAGGGCGGCGCGCAAAGCACAGAGACTGACGGGACTGCTCAATGGCCGAACAGGACGATGTCCTCCACCTGATCGACGACACCGGTACCGCGCCGGAGGACCAGAGCGTCCGGAAATGGAAGATCGCCGTCATCGACGACGATCCGGCCGTGCATGACGGCACGCGTTTTGCGCTCTCGGACTATTCCCTCAACGGCCAGGGCCTGGAGATCCTCTCGGCGCATTCCGCGGCCGATGGTCGCAAGCTGATGGCCGCGCATCCCGATATTGCCGCCGTGCTGCTCGACGTCATCATGGAGACCGACGTCGCCGGGCTGGAGCTGGTCGAATTCATCCGCAACGAGCTTCAGAACGAGACCGTGCGCATCATCCTGCGCACCGGACAGCCGGGCCAGGCGCCCGAGCGGCGCGTGATCGTGCAGTACGACATCAACGACTACAAGGCCAAGACCGAGCTCACCGCCGACAAGCTGTTCACCTCGCTGACCGCGGCGCTGCGCTCCTATCAGCAGCTCGAGCGCATGGTGCAGACACGGCGCGGGCTCGAGATCATCATCGACGCCGCCTCGACTCTGTACGACTTCAAGTCGATGCAGCGGCTCGCCGAGGGTGTGCTGACCCAGCTCGCATCGCTGCTCAACGTCGATTGCGCCGGCATACTGGTTTTGCGCGACAATGGCGGTATCGATCCCGAGCTCTCGGTGCTGGCCGGCAGCGGCTGCTACAGCCGCTTCATCGGCACGACGTCCTCGCGCGCGCTTGATCCCGATCTGCGCGACATGGTCGAGGCCGCGTTCTCGCGCCGCAAGAACGAATTCGCCGACCATCGCAGCGTGATCTATCTGCGCACCGGAAGCGGCCGCGAGGTCGTGGTGCTGCTGCAGGCCGAGCGCGAGCTGTCGGAGACCGACCGCTCGCTGGTCGAGATCTTCTCCAGCCGGCTCTCGATCGCGTTCGACAACGTCATCCTCTACCAGCAGCTCCAGGACGCCAACACCCAGCTGGAAGACCGCGTCGCCCAGCGCACCCGCGCCCTGATGCAGGCCAACCGCCGGCTCTCGGCGCAATGGCTGCGGCTGCAGCGCGCCAACGGCTTCAAGAACGAGATCCTCGGCACCGTCGCGCATGACCTGAAGAATCCGCTCGGCGTCATCCTCGGCCGCACCGAGATGCTGAAGGAGCTGATCTCGACCGGCGCCTCGGCGAGCGGCGTGGTCGCCCAGGTCGACCACATCCGAGACGCCACCAAGCGCCTGACCACGATGGTCGACCATTTGATCTCGGACGCGATGGCCGACGCCTTCGACATCACCATCCGCCGCGAGCCGGTCGATGTCGCGGCCCTGGTCAAGGAGGTCGCGGAGGCCAACCAGCCGCTGGCGGTCAACAAGCAGCAGGCGATCAACGTCACCGCGCCGCCGAACATCGTCACCATGTGCGACACCGACCGCATCCGCGAGGCGATCGACAACCTCATCAGCAACGCCATCAAATACTCGCCGATCGGCGGCAAGATCACCGTCGCGGTCACCCATGAGGGCAGCGAGACCATCGTCCGCGTCACCGACGAGGGCGCCGGCCTGTCGCCGGAGGATCTCGGTCGCCTTTTCGGCCGGTTCCAGCGGCTGTCGGCCAAGCCGACCGCCGGCGAGAGCTCGACGGGACTTGGGCTTTCCATCGTCAAGCGTATTATCGACATGCATGGCGGCGAGGTGACGGCCGAGAGCGAGGGCCCCGGCAAGGGCGCGACCTTCACCATCACCCTGCCCGCGACCGAAATGCCGTGATCCAGAGACCATGACCCAAAGCCAGCACATCATGATCGTCGACGACGAGGCCCCGGCCCGGGAGATGGTCGGCGATTACCTCAAGATGCACGGCTTCACCGTGACGCTGTGCGACGGCGGCAAGTCGCTGCGCGCCGCGATCGACGGCGGCATGCCCGATCTCGTCGTGCTCGATCTCAACATGCCCGAGGAAGACGGCCTGTCGATCATCCGCGACCTCAAGAGCCGCATCAACGTGCCTGTCATCATGCTCACGGCAACGGCGAGCCCGATCGACCGCGTGGTCGGCCTCGAGCTTGGCGCCGACGACTACGTCGCCAAGCCCTGCGAGCTGCGCGAACTGATGGCGCGTATCCGCTCGGTGCTGCGGCGGAGCACGCCGGCAAAGGCCGCCGCGGCCGAGGCTGCGCCCGCCAAATCGGACAAGGACCAGCTGGTGCGCTTCGGCACCAAATGGCTCGATCTCGAAGCCCAGGCCTTGCGCGACGACGAGGGCAACGAGCATCCGCTGACCGCATCCGAGTTCGGGCTCCTGAAAGTGTTCGCGGCCAATCCGAAGCGCGTGCTGTCGCGCGAACGGCTGCTGGAGCTGGCCAATGCGCGCGATGCCGAAGCTTTCGACCGCGCCGTGGACCTGCGCATCATGCGCATCCGCCGCAAGATCGAGCCCGATCCGACCAAGCCTGCCGTGATCCGCACCATCCGCGGCGGCGGCTATCTGTTCTCGCCGGCGGGCGAGAAGGCGTAGGCGGGCGGGCGAGCGGCAAATACAGCTGTCATCCCGGGGCGCGCACAGCGCGAGCCCAGGATCCATAACCACAGAGTGTGGTGACGACGCCGAGCTGGTAACTCCAAGTCTTCGTCAAACTGCTCCCTGGGATTATGGGTCCCGGGTTCGCTTTGCGCCCCGGGACGCCAGGACAGTGCCTGGTGCGACCGAACGCAAAAGCCGGAAATACGTTCCCGGCGGCTCAGAGCGACGCCAAACGCTCTTCCCCGTATTTACCGTACATTGAAATTACACGCTTTTTTGCCCCGAATGTTTCGTCGCTCCCTCTCCGACGAAACAATTTTGCGGCGCATGAAACCATTTTCCCCTTTTCGTGCAGACGTCCCGAAACGTTGGCTCATTAACACTTTGGCTCAAGGAAACGCCGCTCGGTTGCGGCGCTACGGGGAGCCAGATCTATGCCGAACGTCATCGCCATCAACGCCCAGGCCAGTCAGAGCATCATTGCCGCTCAGGCGACTTCGGACGATATGCTTCTCGAGAGCATTGCCGACGGCAATCGGACGTCGATGCACATCCTTTATTGCCGTCACAACGTGCGCGTTTATCGCTTCATCCTGCGCATCGTGCGTGATGCCACCACCGCCGAAGACCTCGTGAGCCAGGTGTTTCTCGACGTCTGGCGCACCGCCGGCCAGTTCCAGGGCCGCTCGCAGGTTTCGACGTGGCTGCTGTCGATCGCCCGTTTCAAGGCGCTGACCGCGATGCGCCAGCGCCGCTTCGAGGACATCGACCAGGAGGACGTGCGCGAGATTCCGGACGGAGCGGATACGCCGGAGACCTCACTCGACCGCAGCGACACCAGCGCCATCCTGCGCGCCTGTGTTCAGAAGCTGTCGCCCGCGCATCGCGAGATCATCACGCTGGTCTACTACCATGAGAAGTCGGTGGAGGAGGTCGGGCAGATCATCGGCATCCCCCAGAGCACGGTGAAGACCCGGATGTTCTATGCGCGCAAGCAACTGGCCGATTTGCTTAAGGGCGCCGGCGTCGATCGCTTCGCCGCCTAAGCTTCATGATTTCAACGGGATATGGCCGCCCATGCGGCCCTGTCCCGGGACACGGAAGTGTTACCGCCGACGAAACAATTGAAACAAAGCACAACATCAGGCGGAAAAACTTCCCTCCTATAAAGCTCACATACGGTTTTCGTTAAACCTCCCAAGACCTCCAGCGACCCGGACGATGCCCCCGTCCGGGTCGTTTTGTATTTTGGGTTTGCGATGGCCCACGCCGGCTCCCGTCACGAAGGTGTGACGCCGCGTAACGACGGCCCATCCCATCGCGAACTGCCCTCGTGACCTCCATCACGAGGGCCCCATGCTCGAACTTCTCTTTGCTCTCCTCGCCGGCATTCTCACCATCGCCGCGCCCTGCACGCTGCCGATGCTGCCGATCCTGCTCGGCGCTTCGATCGGGCGCGCGGGACATTTGCGGCCGGCGATGATCGCGCTCGGCTTCGTCGCCTCGTTCTCCGCGACCGCGCTGCTGCTCGGGGCCATCACGCGGGCATTCGATTTCGATCCGAACGTGCTGCGCGAGGCGGCGTCGATCCTGCTGCTCGGCTTCGGGCTGCTGATGCTGTGGCCGGCGCCGTTCGAGTGGCTGTCGATCCGGCTCAATGGCTGGCTCGATCTCGGCAATTCCAGCGCCACGCAGCGCGAGGGCGCGCTCGGCGGGCTGGTGCTCGGCACCACGCTCGGCCTCGTCTGGACGCCCTGCGCAGGCCCCGTGCTCGGCTCGATCCTGACGCTGGTCGCGACGACGAAGAACGCGAGTTGGGCCGGCACGCTGCTGGTCGCCTACGCCATCGGCGCCGCCATCCCGATGCTGGCGATCGCCTATGGCGGACAGGCCGCGACCACGCGCGTGCGCAGCCTCGCGCGGATCTCGCCGCGGCTGCAGCAGGGGTTTGGCGTCGTCGTGATCGGCTTCGCGGTCGCCGCCTATTTCCAGTACGACACGCTGATCGTGGCGTGGCTCACCGGATTCTATCCCACCGGCCAGATCGGCCTGTGATCGCTTCCCATCTCAACGGAGGACGCTTCCATGACTCTGAAACTGCTCGCCGTGTCTGCCTCGCTGATCGGCTTCGCCCTGACCGGCGCCGCCATCCCCGGCATCTGTGACGAGGCCTCGCCCGCAACGCCGGTCACCGTCGCGGCCGCCAGCCAGGCGAGCGCGCCCGATTTCACCGGCATCACCAACTGGTTCAACTCGAAACCGCTTGGCATCGCCGACCTGCGCGGCAAGGTCGTGCTGGTCGACTTCTGGACCTATGGCTGCGTCAACTGAGTCAACACGCTGCCGCACGTCACCGACCTCTATGCCAAATACAAGGACAAGGGCCTCGTCGTGATCGGCGTGCACACGCCGGAATTTCCGTTCGAGCGCTCGGCCTCCAACGTGCAGGCGGCGCTGAAGCGCCACGGCATCACCTATCCCGTCGCGCAGGACAATGAGTCCAAAACCTGGAACGCCTACAGCAACCAGTATTGGCCGGCGCAATACATCATCGACCAGAACGGCAAGATCGTATTCCAGCACGCGGGCGAAGGCCGCTACGACGAGATCGACCGCACAGTGGCAAAGCTACTGAATGCAAACAGCTGACGTCGTGCGGTTAGACAAAGAGTCCTATAGGATGAGAGCTCAGCATGAGTCATCATGCATAGGCCGGGCGCGGTCACGTAGCTGAGCAGCCAGATCGGCGCCCCCGCAGTCCACAACATGTCGCGTTGTGACGGGAGCGCCGATGCTATCGAACCTTGATCCCATCGTGCTTGCACGAGCGCAGTTTGCCTTCACGATGTCGTTCCACATCGTGTTTCCGGCCTTCTCGATCGGGCTCGCAAGTTATCTTGCGGTGCTGGAGGCCCTCTGGCTGTGGACCGGCCGCGAGGTCTTCATCAACCTGTTCCACTATTGGCTGAAGATCTTCGCGATCGCATTCGGCATGGGCGTGGTGTCGGGCATCGTGATGTCCTACCAGTTCGGAACCAACTGGTCGGTGTTCGCCGACAAGACGGGACCGGTCATCGGCCCGCTAATGGCCTACGAGGTGCTGACCGCATTCTTCCTCGAGGCCGGTTTCCTCGGCGTAATGCTGTTCGGCCTCGAACGCGTCGGCCCGCGGCTGCACTTTTTCGCAACGTTGATGGTCGCGATCGGCACGCTGATTTCGGCGTTCTGGATTCTCTCCGCCAATTCGTGGATGCAGACCCCGACGGGCTACGCCGTCAATGCCGATGGCCAGTTCGTGGTCGACGACTGGTTCAAGGTGATCTTCAATCCATCCTTCCCCTACCGGCTCGTGCATATGGTGCTCGCCGCCTACCTGACGACATCGCTCGTGGTCGGCGCAGTGGGCGCCTATCACCTGCTGCGCGACCCGCATCTGCCCGGTCCCCGGGTCATGTTCTCGATGGCGATGTGGATGGCGGCGCTGGTCGCGCCGATCCAGATCCTGGCCGGCGACCAGCACGGGCTCAACACGCTCGAGCATCAACCGGCCAAGGTCATGGCGATGGAAGGGCACTACCAGAGCCACAAGGACGGTGCGCCGCTGATTCTGTTCGGCCTGCCGGATCAGGCCGCCGGCCGGGTCGACTACGCGATCCAGATTCCAAAACTGTCCTCTCTGATCCTGAAACATTCGCTCGATGCGCCGCTCGCCGGCCTCGACACCGTGCCGCGCGAAAACTGGCCGCCGGTCCCGATCACCTTCTGGTCGTTCCGCATCATGATCGCGCTGGGCTTCCTGATTTTCGGGCTCGGGCTGTTCAGCCTGTGGACGCGCTGGCGCGGCACCCTGTTCGATTCCCGGCCGCTGCACATCTTCGCACTGACGATGGGGCCGGCGGGTTTCATCGCCGTGCTCGCGGGCTGGATCACGACAGAGACCGGCCGGCAGCCTTTCACGGTCTACGGCCTGTTGCGGACAGCGGACGCCGCCTCCCCGCTGGCCGCGCCCGCGGTGGGTTCGTCACTGCTGGCCTTCGTCATCGTCTATTTCATCGTGTTCGCGGCGGGGGCCATCTACATTCTGCGCCTGATGGCGGCTTCGCCCCATCACGGCGAGCAAGGGCCGAGCGGCGACATGCCGTCGCGCGCCGCCGGCATCACACCGGCCTCGGGCGCGGCGGGACAGGGGGCGCTGTCATGATCGCCGCAATCGACCTTGCCACCGTCTGGGCCTTCATCATCGCCTTCGCGGTGTTCGTCTATGTCGTGATGGACGGATTCGATCTCGGCCTCGGCATGCTGTTTCCCCTGTTTCCCGCCAAGGCCGACCGCGACGTCATGATGAACAGCGTGGCGCCGGTCTGGGATGGCAACGAGACCTGGCTGGTGCTGGGCGGCGGCGGCCTGATGGCGGCCTTTCCGCTCGCCTATGCGGTGCTGATGCCGGCGCTCTATACACCTGTCATCGCGATGCTGATCGGGCTGGTCTTCCGCGGTGTCGCCTTCGAATTCCGCTGGCGCACCACTGCGGCACGAAACCGCTGGGACATTGCCTTTGCCTTGGGTTCGTTGCTGGCCACGCTGGCGCAAGGCGTCGCCCTCGGCGCCATCCTGCAGGGCGTTCAGGTCGAGGGGCGGCATTATGCCGGCGGCTGGTGGGACTGGCTGACGCCGTTCAGCCTGCTGACGGGAGTTGCCCTGGTGGTCGGCTATTCCTTGCTGGGCGCCACCTGGCTCATCCTGAAGACCGAGGGCGCGCTGCGCGACAAGGCCTACCGGCTGAGCTGGGTCCTGCTGTTCGCGATGCTTGCGGCGATCGCACTGGTCAGCATCGCCACGCCGTTTCTCAGCATTCAATACGCGCAGCGTTGGTTCGCCTGGCCGAATGTCGCCCTGGCCGCGCCGGTGCCGATCGCGGTCGCCGCCGTCACCGCACTCCTGATGCGCAGCCTCGGGCAAAAACAGGACTCCCGGCCGTTCTTTCTCGTGCTGGCGTTGTTCGCGCTGTCCTATGCCGGGCTGGGCATCAGCATGTATCCCTTCATCGTACCGCAGAGCATCACGATCTGGCAGGCGGCCGCGCCGCAGAACAGCCAGATCTTCATGCTCGTCGGCGTGGCCGGGCTGGTGCCGCTGATTCTCGGCTACACCGGCTGGGCCTATTGGGTGTTCCGCGGCAAGGTCCGGGCCGGGAGCGGTTATCACTGATGCCGCGCGAAACTGAGGCAAGGCAGCTGGGGCGACGGCTGATATGGTTCGCCGTGCTCTGGCTCGGGGGCGTCGGCGCCGTCACCGTGATTTCATTCGCTCTCAGACTGTGGCTTGCGCCGAAATGATCGGCCCTGTCGCCAGCCGGATCGTTTCCGGCGCGACGACGAGGGCGCAACGACGAGAGCGACCGGGTCGTGATGCCGCCGTTGTTGCTTGACTCCGCGGACCCGTCCGTGGAGTTTCGCGGCCTCGAAATCAGCCGCCCGCAATGGACGACACGACCACCAGCACCGACATTCGCCTTCGTGAAGGCGCCTCGATCGCGCAGCGGCTGGTCATGTCCGGCTTTGCGGCCGCCGTCGCGCTGTGCTTCACGCCGGGCCTGTTCACGCACGACACCCTGGAAATCATCGTCTCCGTGGTCGCGCTGATGGTGGGAGCCGGGTTCGTCGTCGGCATCATGCTGGCGCCGGCGGTGGTGTGGATCATCACACCAAACGAAATCCTGATCGGGCAACAAAGTCCGTTCGGGAAGCTCCGCACGCGGATCGTCACGAAGGACGACGTCAGCGGATTGCAGGTTCCCGGCAGCAGGCGGGTGAAGGCCCGCTTTCAGCTCGTCTTCACGCTTATCTCGGGGGAGCGCCTGACGTCGCCGCCGATCTCCGACGTCACCCATGTTCGTGACACCGTGGCCCGGATCGCCGCGCAGTTCGACGTCCCCAATGTCGAGGAGCCGGTCAATCCGCTCGATGCCAGCAATGCCGAGATGCATCTCGGCGAGCCGCTCGAAGCATTTTCCGCGCGGGACATCAGGATCGTCGCGCTGATCGCAGTCGCGCTGTGCGCCGTGCCCTACGCCTACAAGCTCTGGCGCGGATGGCCGCCCAGCCATGTCGACCTCCTGCTGCTGCCGCTCGGCGCGCTCGCCGCGTTCGCGGTTTACAGATACGCCAACCTCGTCACCGGCGCGTTCTGGATCATCCGCGAGGGCGATATCCGCGTCGAACGCCTGTGGGGCGACGGCACGCCGCGCGCAGACCATATCGAGGGGAACCAGGTGAAGACGATCTCGGTCGACCGCCGCGGCCGGTCCGAGGACGAGCACTGCATCGTCACGATCCGATTGCGCTCGGGGCGACGTTTTCGCAGCCCCCGGATCGGATCGAGGATCGAGGCTCGTGCCGTCGGGACTGAGATCGTGCGGCGGCTGGGGATCGCGGCGGAAAATAACAAGATCTAGCTGAGGTTCAGCGCCGATTGTCGGAGTCGATTTCCCCGCTCGTTCGGCCTGAGCCTCTCCCGCTTGAGGTCGGTGCGTAGCGCCGGGTGAGGGCTCTTTCCACATCGGGAGTGTCCCGTTGCGGAAGCACCCTCTCCCCGACCCTCCCCCGCAAGCGGGGGAGGGAGCGCACCGACCTCGCCGCGACAATCTGGGCTTTTCGCGCCATCCCCTGTTTGTGGCATTGCGAAGGGCCGGTCAAAAAACCAAAGCATTCTCGTGACATATCGTCTAAGGGTGCCTTGAACTTGCCATGAAGATGGCCCTGAGATTTGATGGTTCCAGATGATTTTGGCCTTGGCCGCGGGGAGAGCTTGAAATGACGGATTTTCGTCGCCTGACCGGGATGTTTGTGGCTGCGATCGGCCTGATCCTGGCCGCGCCCCATGCTTACGCCCAGCAGCCCGACCGCGGCGACGAGCCCGGCCTGGTCGCCGACGACGCCTATGAGCTCGATCCGGAATGGCAGAAACAGGTCGTCTACTTCCGCACCACCGAAGCGCCCGGCACGATCATCGTCTCGACCGCCGAGCGGCATCTCTATCTGGTCCAGCCCGGCGGACGCGCGATCCGTTACGGCATCGGTGTCGGCCGCGATGGTTTCCAGTGGCAGGGCCTGGTGAACATCACCAACAAGAAGGAATGGCCGGACTGGACGCCGCCGGCGGAGATGATCCAGCGCCAGCCCTATCTGCCGCGCTTCATGGCCGGCGGCCCCGGCAATCCGCTCGGCGCCCGCGCCATGTATCTGGGCACCACGGTCTACCGCATCCACGGCACCAATCGGCCCGACACGATCGGCACCAAGGTGTCCTCGGGCTGCTTCCGACTGGTCAACCGCGACGTCGCCGATCTCTACGATCGCGTCCCTGTCGGCACCAAGGTGGTGATCCGGCAGAAGCCCGAACTCTGATCTCCTCGCTTTAGCGAATATTCCTTTTCCCGATTTTTCGAGAGAGCAAAATGATGCGCACTTTTCGAGGCGGCCTGCTGATCGGGCTCGCGGTCGCCGTGCTGGTCGCCGTTCTGGCGATCATCTATGAATTCTACGATACCCGCACCCTGAAGCGCACCGTTCGCCGCGGCGAAGTGCTGTGCGGCGTCAACAAGGGCTTGCCGGGCTTCTCGATTCCCGACGACAAGGGCAACTGGACCGGCTTCGACGTCGATTTCTGCCGCGCGGTGGCCTCCGCGATCTTCAACGATCCGGGCAAGGCGAAGTTCGTTCCGCTCGACGCCGGCGAACGCTTCAAGGAACTGCAGAGCCGGAAGGTGGACATCCTCTCGCGCAACTCGACCTGGAGCATGGCGCGTGAGCTCGACTACGACCTCTATTTCCCTGCCGTCGCCTATTACGACGGCGCAGGCTTCATGCTGCCGCGCGCGCGCAACAAGGAAACCTCGCTGGACCTGACCGACAGCAAGGTCTGCGTCCAGGCCGGGACCACGACGGCGCTCAACGTCGCCGACTACTTCCGTGCCAACAACATGAAGTACGAAGAGGTGAAGTTCGACAAGCTGGACGACGTGGTCAAGGCCTACGACACCGGCAAATGCGACACGCTCTCCGCCGACGTCTCCCAGCTCTACGCGCTGCGGCTGAACCTGTCGAAGCCCGGCGACCACATGATCCTGCCGGACATGATCTCCAAGGAGCCGCTGGCTCCGGTCGTGCGCCAGCGCGACGACGACTGGATGATGATCGTGAAGTGGACGCTTTACGCGATGATCAACGCCGAGGAGCTCGGCGTCACCTCGGAGAACATCGACGAGGCCCTGAAGTCGAAGAAGCCGGACGTGATGCGGCTGGTCGGCACCGAGGGCAATTACGGCGAGCAGCTCGGCCTCACCAAGGACTGGGTCGTCCGCATCATCCGCCATGTCGGAAACTACGGCGAGATGTACGAGCGCAACATCGGCGAGAAGTCCAAGCTGAAGATCCCGCGCGGGATGAACCAGCTGTGGAACGCGGGCGGCGTGCAGTACGCGCCGCCGATGCGGTAACCGCTTTATCCTCCGTCATTGCGAGGAGCGCAGCGACGAAGCAATCCAAAATCCCTCCGCGGTGACAGTCTGGATTGCTTCGCTGCGCTCGCAATGACGATATTGATGCAGGCTCGCGCCACACTCTCAATCGTCATGCCCGGGCTTGTCCCGGGCATCCACGTTTTGAGGCGCTAAAGGACGTGGATGGCCGGGACAAGCCCGGCCATGACGGCTTGCGTTACTGCCTCAGCTCAATACCCCCGCGCCCGCGCCAGCTGCTCGGTGTGGTAGTTCGCGTCCCCAAACAATTCCTCGCACACCCGCGCGCGCTTCATGAAGAAGCCGATATCGAACTGATCGGTCATGCCCATGCCGCCATGCATCTGCACGCCTTCCTGCACCGCGCGGGTGGCGGTGGTGCCGGCGCGGGCCTTGGCGACCGCGACGGCTGAGGCGGCCTTGGCGACGTCGGCATCCAGCGCCTGCAGCGCCTTCATGGTGGCGGCGCGGGTGATCTCGATGTCGACATAGAGCTCGGCGGCGCGATGCTGCAGCGCCTGGAATTCGCCGATCAGCTTGCCGAACTGCTTTCTGTTCTTGAGGTACTCGACGGTACGGTTGAACACCTCCTCGCTGAGGCCGACCATTTCGGCGGCGACCGCGCCGCGGCCGATGTCGAGCACGCCGTCGAGCAGTGCGGCGCCCTGGTCGACCTCGCCGAGCACGCAGTCGGCGGTCACCTCGACATTGGCAAGCTCGATCCGCGCCGCATTGTGTGCGTCGACCATGATGGTGCGCTCGATCGAAACACCCTTGGCCCTGGGATCGACCAGGAACAGCGTCAGGCCGTCGCGCTCGCCGGCGGAGCCTGCGGTGCGCGCGGCGACGATGACGAGATCGGCGACGTGGCCGTCAACGACCAGCGCCTTGGCGCCCGAGAGCTTGAAGCCGTTGCCGGCGCGCACAGCCTGGAGGCTGGTCTGGAGCGGCCGATGCTTTGCGCCCTCGTCGATCGCAAGCGTCGCGAGCAGTGAGCCGCTGGAAACCTTCGGCAAGTACTCCGACTTCTGCCCGGCATTGCCGCCGCGGTTCAGCGCCGATGCCGCGACCACGCTGGTGGCGAGGAAGGGCGACGGCATCAACGTGCGCCCGATTTCCTCCATGACGATTCCGGCTTCCATGAAACCGAGACCGCTGCCGCCGAACTCCTCCGGCACGAGCAGGCCGGCAAAGCCCATCTCGGCGAAGGCGTGCCACAGCTCCTTGGAGAAGCCGGTGGGATCCTTGGAGTCGCGCAAGTGTCGCAAATGCGACACCGGCGCCTTGTCGCTGATCAGCCCGCGCGCTGAGTCGCGGAGCATCGATTGTTCTTCGGTGAGGACGAGGGCCATGTGCGTGTTTCCGATTCGAAGTCTATTTGTCGTCGTCATTCCGGGATGGCCCGAAGGGCCAGGCCCGGAATCCATAAGGCGGCAGAGTTGGTGGATGAATGGATTCCGGGTTCGCGACTTCGTCGCGCCCCGGAATGACTGGCAGCCTTACGCGCCCGGCAGATCCAGGATGCGCTTGGCGACGATGCCGAGCATCACCTCCGTGGTGCCGCCCTCGATCGAGTTGGCCTTGGTGCGCAGCCAGGCGCGCGGACGGGCGCCCTGCTTCGAACGCTCACTCTCCCATTCCAGCGCATCGACACCGCCGGCGGACATCAGGATCTCGTAGCGGCGCTTGTTGAGCTCGGTGCCGTAGTACTTCATCGCCGACGAGAAGGCCGGATGCGCCTGGCCGGCCTTGGCGAGATCGACGGCGCGCTCGGCGCAGGCGGCAAGAGCGGCTTCATCGACGTCGAAGCTGGCGATCTTGCCGCGCAGCATCGCATCGTCGAGCTTGCCTTGATCATCGGAGCCGACGGAGTCGGCCGCGATCTGGCCGAGCGGACGGCCGACGCCGCGCTCGCCCATCCCGGAGATCATCGCGCGCTCGTGCTGCAGCAGATATTTCGCGACGTCCCAGCCGCGGTTGACGGTGCCGACCACATGCGATTTCGGCACGCGGACGCCGTCGAAGAAGGTTTCGCAGAACGGCGAATAGCCCGAGATCAGCAGGATCGGCTTGGTCGTCACACCCTTCGAGGTCATGTCGAACAGGATGAAGCTGATGCCGTCGTGCTTCTTGGCGGCGGGATCGGTGCGGACGAGGCAGAAGATCCAGTCGGCGTAGTTGGCGTAGGAGGTCCAGATCTTCTGGCCGGTGATGACGAAATCGTCGCCGTCGCTTTCGGCGCGGGTCTGCAGCGAGGCGAGATCGGAGCCGGCGTTCGGCTCGGAATAGCCCTGGCACCAGCGGATCAGGCCCGCAGCGATTTTCGGCAGGTGCTCCTTCTTCTGCGCCTCGTTGCCGTATTTCAGCAGCGCCGGCCCGAGCATCCAGATGCCGAAGCTCGACAGCGGCGGACGCGCGCCGATTCGTCCCATCTCGGCGCGCAGCACCTTGTGCTCGGCAGCGCTAAGGCCGCCGCCGCCATATTCCTTCGGCCAGTCCGGCACGGTCCAGCCCTTGTCGCGCATACGCTCGAACCAGATGCGCTGCGGTTCGGAGGCGAATTTCGTGTTGCGTCCGCCCCAGAACACGTCGGCGTCGGATGTTGCGGGCTTGCGCATCTCCGGCGGGCAATTGGCTTCCAGCCAGGCACGCGTCTCGCTGCGGAATTTTTCGAGATCGGCGCTCTCAGTCTCGCTCATGGTCGTTTCCATCATCACAACTTGTTGGGTGCGACTCTGAGCCATCGCCCCGTGGAATTCAACCACTTCCGCAGGCTGCATTCGGCTATAGTCGCGGCGACGGCGAGCTTGAAAACAAAGAGGAAACGACAATGCGCCTGAAGCTTCTTTCGCCTGGCGAAATGAACGAGAGCCAGCGGCAGACCTATGACGAATCGATTGCCGGCAAGCGCGGCAAGCCGCCGGCGCCGATGATGGCATGGCTCAACAGCCCCGACATGGCCCGTCACGCCACGCGGCTCGGCGAGGTACTGCGCTACGACACGATCTTCCCGGCGAAGCTCTCGGAGATCGCGATCCTGGTGACCGCCCGGCACTGGACCGCGCATTACGAATGGTACGCGCATAAACGCCTTGCGCTGGCCGGCGGCATGGATCCGCAAATCATCGACGCTATCCGCGACCGCCGCACGCCTGTCTTCGACGATCCCAAGGGCCGGATGATCTACGATCTCGCGAAGTCGCTGCACGAGGGCCACGGCGTCGAGAAGGGGCTTTACGATGAAGCGGTAAAGCTGCTCGGCGAACGCGGCGTGGTCGAGGTGATCGGGCTGTGCGGCTATTACACGATGGTGTCGATGACGCTGAACACGTTCGCGTTCGAACTGCCGGAGGGCGAGGTGCCGGAGCTGTCCTAGTTTCGTATCCGGAAACGATGGGTTTCGGGATAAGGCCGTAGCGCCATCCCGAAGCTCGACTTAAGTGGAGTTCATCAGGGAGCACCACCATGTCGCAAAGCCCAGCCGTCGCCGCCGGCACCAGGATCGGCCACGTCCACCTCAAGGTCGCCGACCTCGATCGCGCGCTCGGCTTCTATTGCGGCGTGCTCGGCTTCGAGCTGATGCAACGGATGGGCTCGGGCGCGGCCTTCATCTCGGCCGGCGGCTATCATCACCACATCGGGCTCAACACCTGGGAGAGCAAGGGTGGCTCGCCGCCTCCGCCCGGCACGACGGGGCTGTTCCACACCGCGATCCTCTATCCGACACGGCCGGCACTGGCGGATGCGCTGCATCGGGTGCTGTCGGCCGGCATCGCATTGGATGGTGCGAGCGACCATGGCGTGTCCGAGGCGTTGTATTTGCGCGATCCCGACGAGAATGGCGTGGAGCTGTATTGGGACAAGCCCAGGGAGCAGTGGCCGTTCGGGACGGATGGCAAGCTCGCGATGTTTACCAAGCGGCTCGATGTCGAGGGGTTGCTGAAACAGCGGGAGGGGTAAACTCCACTGTCTCCTCGTCATGCGAGCGCAGCGAAGCAATCCGGAATCTTCCCGCAGAGGCAGCCTGGATTGCTTCGCTGCGCTCGCAATGACGGAGGGTGCGGAGGCGCGGTCGCGACTCTAGACGACCTTCGCTCGCGGCCTCCCCCGCACCATGATCAGCCCTGCCGCAATCACCTCCAGCGCGATACACAAATAGAACGGCAGCGCATAGCCGCCGGACCAATCGCGCAGGAAGCCGACCACGCCGGGGCCGAATGCATAGGTCACCTGGTTGATCGCCGTGTTCAGGCTGATCAGCACGCCGAACGAGGCGGAGTCGAATTCCCGCTGCACGATCAGCGAGGGCAGCGTGATGAGGTTGCCCACCGAGAAGCCGAACACCGCGCAGGCCGCGATCAGCACATAATCGTTGTGCAGGTTGATGACGACGAGAAGCGCCGCCGCCTGGCTCAGGAACGAGAGCGCCGACGCCAGCCGCTGGTTGAGGCGGTCGATCACCATCGAGAACAGCACGCGGCCGACCACCGCCATCGCGGTCAGCACGGCGACCGCGACCGCCGCGCGCTCGCGGCCGATCACCGGATCGAGGAACGAGATCAGGTGCACGATGAAGCCGACCTGCGCGAACAACACCAGGGCAAAGGCGATGGTCACCGTGAGAAAGCCGACGTCGCGCAGCGCCCATGCGCGGATCTGCGCCGACGATTGCGGCTTTGGTCTCGCCGCCGCATGCCAGCCGTGAAGATCGGGCGGGCGGCCGACGAGAAAGAGGATCACCGGCAGCAGCAGCACCAGCATGGCGCCGGCGGCGGCGTACATTGCGCCGGCGAAGCCGATATGGCCGATCAGCATCACCAGCAGCGGCACGCCGACGATGCCGCCGAAACTGGCGCCATTCAGCGCCAGGCTGATCGCCATGCCGCGCTTGTGGTCGAACCACAGGCTGATGGTGTTGGTGATCATGGCGAGACTGGTGCCGGCCCAGCCGAAGGCGAGCACGGCGTTGGCGAGATAGAGCTGCCAGGGCTCGCGCACCGCGCCGATCGCGACGCTAGCTGCCGCCATCGCCAGTGTGCCGGCAATCAGGCAGAGCCGCGGGCCATATGTCCGGACGGCCTCGCCGACGAAGACGACGAGTAACGCGCCGAACAGATAGAAGAAGGTGGTGCCGGAGGAGATCAGCGAGGTCGGCCAGCCCCTCGCGCGCTGCAGCTCGGCGACATAGACACTCTGGCCGTAGAAGCCGAGCCCCCAGCCGAAGGTCGCGAGCAGGAAGCAGACCGCGACGATGCGCCAGCCTTCGTAGCGACGGGAGGATTCGTCGATGGTGGGATGCTGAGGATTGTCGAGCATTGCCGCCTACTCCGTCATGCCCGGGCTTGTCCCGGGCATCCACGTTCTTCGATCCGCGCCTAAGACGTGGATGGCCGGGACAAGCCCGGCCATGACGACATCTAATTAACTCTCATCCGAAAAATCACTTCGACAGCGATCGAAGTATCAACGCTGCTGACAGCCTCCTGACAATCAGATTGCGTCCGGGAACTCACCCATCGCGGCCTCCAGCCGCGCCCGGCGACGGCGCGCATACGAGACGAGCGAGAGCACGACGAGGCCGAGCACCACGGGCGGGAACACCACCATGTTCACCGCCGACCAGCCGTAACTGGCGAGCAATTGCCCCGAAGAGAACGAGCCGATCGCCATCATGCCGAACACGAGGAAATCGTTGAAGGCCTGCACCTTGTTGCGCTCCTGCGGGCGATGCGTCTCCAGCACCAGCGCGGAGGCACCGATGAAGGAGAAATTCCAGCCGACGCCGAGCACGATCAGCGTGGCCCAGAAATGCATCGCGGTGATGCCGGAGAGGCCGATCGTGGCGGCGCCGGCCTCGAGCAGCAGGCCGGCGGCAACGATACTGGGTGCGCCGAAGCGCGCGATCAGCGCGCCGGTGAAGAAGCTCGGGCCGTACATCGCGACGATGTGCCACTGAATGCCGAAATTGGAATCGGACACGCTGAGGCCGCACAGCTTCATGGCGAGCGGCGCCGAGGTCATCACCAGATTCATCATGGGATAGGAGACGATGCCGCACAGCGCCGCGGCGACGAAGCGCGGCTGGGTCACGATGGTGAGCAGCGGACGTCCACCATGCAGGTCGGCCGGTGCCGGCTTCGGCATGTCGACGCCGGCGACGATGCCCATCGCGATCAGCGCGACCGCGGCCTGCACCAGGAAGCTGAAGGCGAACAGATAAGGCTGCCAGACATCCATGGTCCATTGGACCAGCTGCGGACCGAGCACGCCGCGAACACGCCGCCCGCCATCACCCAGGACACGGCTTTCGGCCGGTAGGCCGCGCTGGCGCCATCGGCCGCCGCGAAGCGATAGGACTGCGCCACCGCGCCGTAGAGGCCGCCGAGAAAGGTCGCCAAACAAAACAGCGCGAAGGAGCCGTGCAGGATCGCGAACGAGCCGAGCAGGCCGGTCAGCGTCCCCAAGCCGGTGCCGATGACGAACGCGGCGCGGCGGCCGAAACGGCGCGAGATCGCGCCGGTCGGCAGCGTGCCGGCGGCGAGGCCCACCACGTACATCGAGATCGGCACCGTCGCGAACGACATGTCGGGCGCGAGCGTGGCGCCGACGATCGCGCCGGTGGCGAAGATCACCGCCGAGTTGGCACCAGTCAGCGCCTGCGCCGCGGCGAGGCGCACCACATTGGCACGCACCCGCGCGTCGGCATCGATCTCATTGGCTGAAGTCACGTCCAACATCGGCATTTCCGCCCGAAGGTCTTTAAAGGGGGTTTTGTTGATTCCCGGCACTATGGAGCGGTGCAGGAGGGCGGGCAACCGGCGCAAACGGGCGCGGGCCATGCCCCTGACGCAATCGGCGGGATGATAGCCGGCCGCGCTCTTGACGGCTTGCGCTCGATCAAATCCTATCCGCCGCATTCTCCAGGAGTTTCGCTCATGTCCGTCGACGACAGGCCCACGCTCAGCGCTCCCGACGACGATCCCTGGTTGTGGCTGGAGGAGATCGAAGGAACGCAAGCGCTCGATTTCGTAGAGCGGCAAAATGCGCTGACGCTCCAGGCATTCGGCGGAGCGGCCTTCGCGCACGACCGCGACATCCTCGCGGCGATCTACGACCGGCCGGACAACATTCCCTATGTCAGCCGGCGCGGCGATGGTCTGCACAACCTCTGGAAGGACGCCGTCAACCCGCGCGGCCTGTGGCGGCGCACCAATCTGGCGGAGTTTCGCAAGACCGATCCGGCGTGGGAGACCATGCTGGATATCGACCAGCTCGCCGCGCGCGAAGACGAGGACTGGCTGCTGAGCTCCATCACCACGATGCCGGGACACTCGCGGGCCATCCTCGGCCTGTCGCGCGGCGGCAGCGATGCCGTGACGTTGCGGGAGTTCGACCTCGACACCAAGAACTTCGTTGCGGATGGTTTCGTGCTGCCGGAAGCCAAGGGCGGCGCCGACTGGCTCGATGCCGATACGCTGCTGCTGTCCAGCGCCCATGGCGAGGGCATGGCGACGAGCTCCGGATATTCGCGAACCGTTCGGCTGTGGCGGCGCGGCCAGCCGGTCGACCAGGCGCAGGTGATCCTCGAGACCACCGCAGATCACATGGCGCTCTCCGGCATGGCCGACGACACCGGCTCGGCGCCGCGGGTCTGGATCATCGACCAGATCGACTTCTTCAACCACGCCATCTGGCTGCGCGATGCGGCGGGCACGACGACGAAGCTCGACCTGCCGACCGGCGTCTGGATGCAGGCGCATGGCGACTGGTTCGCGATGAAGCTGCGCGCGGACTGGGTGGTCGAAGGCCGAAGCTATGCCACCGACACCGTGCTCGGCATGTCGCTCTCGGCGTTCCTCGCCGGCGGCCGCGATTTCGTGGTCCTGTTCGAGCCTGAACCGCGGCGCGCCTTGCAAGGCCTGTTCTGGGCAGGCGGCAGACTGGTGCTGTCGATCCTCGACGAGCTCAAGCCGCAATTCGAGATCTGCACGCCATCCTCTCACGCATGGAGCCGCGAGTCGCTGCCCGGGCTCCCGCAGATCGGCGTCGTCGACATCTGGCCGCTCGATCGCCATCCCTCCGAAAGCAACGGCGATCTGCTCGCCAACGTGCAGGACCCGCTGACGCCGCCGTCGCTGCTGCTGATCGAGCGCGGCGTCGCAAGCCCGACCTTGCTGAAGCAGGCGCCCAAAACGTTCACAGCGGATGGTCTCGTGGTGACGCAGCACGAGGCGATCTCGATCGACGGCGAGCGCATTCCCTATGTGCAGACCGGACCCGCACGGGAGACCGGCGATGCGCCGGTCTACATGAGCGCCTATGGCGGCTTCGCCCATTCGGTGAAGCCGTACTACAATCCGTCGCTCGGCAAGCTGTGGCTGGAGCGCGGCGGCACGATTGTGCAGGCGAATTTGCGCGGCGGCGGCGAGTTCGGGACGCGCTGGCACGATGCCGGCCGGCTCGCCGGCAAGAAATTGTCGCACGACGATTTCGCCGCCGTGGCCGCCGATCTCGTCCGCCGCGGCGTGACCAAGCCGAAGCGCATCGCAGCGCAAGGCGGGTCGAACGGCGGCATCCTCATCACCAACATGCTGGTGCGCTACCCCGAGCGCTTCGGCGCGCTGTTCTGCACCATCCCGCTGATCGACATGCGCCGCTACACCAAGCTGCTCGCGGGCGCGAGCTGGATCGCGGAATATGGCGATCCCGACAAGCCGGATGAATGGGAGTGGCTGAAGACCTACTCGGCCTATCACAACGTCAAAGCCGGCCAGCCCTATCCGCCGATCCTGATCGCCACCACGCGCCGCGACGACCGCGTCCATCCCGGCCACGCGCGCAAGATGGCGGCAAAGCTCCAGGCGATGGGCTACGAGGCCTGGTTCTACGAGCCGGCGGCGGGCGGCCACGGCTACGGCAAGGACAACAAGGAGCGCGCGGGGTTTGAGGTGATCGGTTTCCGGTTCTTGAAGGACAAGATCGGGTGGCGGGACGGCGAGGCGTAATCGCTTCTTGTTTGAAACAGTTCGAGCGCAGCGGGTGGTGCACCTCTCCCGCTTGCGGGAGAGGTCGACGCGCGAAGCGCGGCGGGTGAGGGTTTTCTCCTCTTGGCGGTTATCGCCCGCAGAGACACCCTCTCCCCAACCCTCCCCCGCAAGCGGGGGAGGGAGCGCACCGTCATCGCGGTTAGCGCGAAAACACCAGCGTCAGATTGTTCGCGGGCATGTCGATCGTATCGACCAGACCCAGGCGCGCGCCGCGCGCGAGCGTCTCGACGTCTCTGATGTCGCGCACGCCCCAGTCGGGGTTGCCCTCACGCAAGGAGGTGTCGAATACGGCGTTGCTGAGCGCGGTGTGCTTGCCATCGCGCTTGAACGGACCATAGAGCAACAGCTTGCCGTCGGCGCGCAAATAGCGGCCGGCGCCGGCGAACAGGCCTTCGGCCACGCTCCACGGCGCGATGTGGATGACGTTGGCGCAGAACAATGCGGCGAAGCTGTTCGGCACCTGGCCGGTTTTCAGCTCCGGACACCAGTCGGGATCGGCGAGGTCGATCCGCAAGGGACTGCGGATGTTCTGCAGGCCCGAATGAACGCGCCAGGCTTCGATGCTCTTGAGGTGGCGCTGGTTGAGGTCGCTCGGCCACCAGATCAGGCCGGGGGTGTGCCGTGCGAAATGGACCACGTGCTGTCCGGTTCCGCTGCCGAGCTCGATCACGTTGCCAGTCAGGCCGGCGAGATGTTTTTCCAGCGCCGCCCAGAGCGATTCGTGATTGCGATGAAATGCAGGCGCATCGAGCCGCCCGTCCGACTCGACCCGTCCGCCGTCCCTGCCAAATTCGACGACATATTCAGCCAATTGTGGTCCCCTTGAAAACGAGAACGAGATAAAAACGGCATGAGCGCCCAAACGCCCTGAAAACAGCCGGCCCGCGCCCCCGGGCCTGAATCCGCCGAACAAATAATCTCTTTAGTTGCAATGCGGAAGATATTAACTCCATTTTGCCGCCTGCATAGTCTTGATTGTCAGGCGGTGCCCTTTGTGCTTTGGAGCACTATATTTCTGCAAACGAGATCATCGACATAACGGCTCGGAATGACGCCTTGACCGCCTTTCCCCGGACGCCCGTCCTTTACGTCCTACTGGCCATCGCCGCCGGCCTTGCCGCAAGCTCCGCGCGGGCGCAATCCGCCGTGACTGACGGGCAGAAGCTCGCCTTCGACCGCGGCAAGGGCAACTGCCTGACCTGCCATGTCATCAAGGGCGGCGATCTGCCGGGTACGATCGGTCCGGAGTTGAAGGACATCAAATCAAAATACCCTGATCGCAACGAGCTGGTCGCGATCATCTTTGACGAGACCAAACGCAATCCGCAGACCATGATGCCGCCGTTCGGCCGTAACCGGATTTTGACTGAGCAGGAGATCAGCGCGATCGTTGATTTCCTGCAGACCCTGTGACTTCAGGCACGCCAGGAGACTCGAGATGACCCCACGCCCCCTCGCAACGCGACGCCTGATCCTTCAGGGCGCAGCTTCGGTCGCGCTGCTTGGCCTCGGCAATCTGCCGTTCGCGCCCGCGCGTGCCGCGGCCAACGACAAATATCCGGAGCAGGCGTTCAAGCTGAAAAACGAGGCGGACGCGATCAAGGCACTCTACGGCAGGACCGCCGAGCCCTCGGACAAGGTCAAGCTGGATGCGCCCGAGATCGCCGAGAATGGTGGCGTCGTGCCGATCTCGGTGACGACGACGCTCGACAAGGTCACCTCGATCTCGTTCTTCGTGGCCGAAAACCCGAACGCGCTCGCAGCGTCCTACAGGATTCCGGACGGTACGATCCCTGGCGTCGCCAACCGCCTGAAGATGGCCAAGACCACCAACGTGACCGCGATTGTGGAAGCCGACGGCAAGCTCTACAGCGCAACCAAGGAAGTGAAAGTCACAGTCGGCGGCTGCGGCGGCTAGGAGGATCGATCCGATGGCATCAAGCATTCGCGTCCGCGCAACATCCAACGGCGACATCACCGAGGTGCAGACCCTGATCCAGCACCCCATGGATACCGGCCTGGTCAAGGACGCCAAGGGCGAGCTGATCCCGGCGCATTTCATCCAGCAGTTGACCTTCGAATGTAACGGCAAGGACGTCTTCGTCGCCGATTGGGGCACCGCGGTCTCCAAGGACCCCTACGTCAAGTTCAGCTTCAAGGGCGCCAGGAAGGGCGACGACCTCAAGATCAGCTGGACCGACAACAAGGGCGGGTCGGATACGATCACCGCGAAGATCGCGTGATGAAGGCCCGCATCGCCCTCGTGCTCGGCTCGGTGAGCGCCGCGTTCGTTGCGCTCACCCTCGCCTCGCCGCGCGTGATCGCGGCCGACAAGGTCGATCCCGCGGCCGACGCCAAGGCGTTCCAGAACTTCTTCTTCCAGAAATTTCCCGATGTGAAGCGAGAGGATTTCGTCAACGGTCCGTATTCGATGAACGCGGACATGAAGCGGCAGTGGCAGGAGAAGGAAGAATTCCCGCCTTACGAGTTCGCACTCGACGCCGGCAAGGAAATGTTCGCGACGCCGTTCAAGAACGGCAAGAGCTACGCCGACTGCTTCCCGAACGGCGGCATCGGCATTCGCCAGAACTATCCCTATTTCGACGAGAAGGAAGGCAAGGTCGTCACGCTGGAGCTCGCGCTCAATCGCTGCCGCGAGGCCAATGGCGAGGCGCCCTATTCCTATGTCAAGGACGAGATGGCCTCGCTGACCGCCTACATGGCGTTCACTTCGCGCGGCAAACCGATGGACATCAGAATTCCCGACGATCCCCGCGCGCTCGCGGCGTTCGAGAACGGCAAGCGCTATTTCTACACGCGGCGCGGCCAGATGAACTTCTCCTGCGCGAGCTGCCATGTGCAGAGCCCGGGCGAGCGCATCCGCGCCGAGATTCTGGCGCCGGCCCTTGGCATTCTGAACGCGATGCCGATCTACCGCTCCGAATGGAGCGGCATGGGCACGACCAGCCGCCGCTTCGTCACCTGCAACAGCCAGACCCGCGCGGTTCCGCTGGAGCCGCAGGCGGACGAATATCGCGACGTCGAATACTTCCTCTCCTACGTCGCCAACGGCCTGCCGATCTCGGGGCCGGGAGCACGGCCATGAAGCGGTCACTTCCCCTCGCCATGTTGCTCGCCTTGAGCCTCGCGCCTGCCGCGAGCGCGGCAAACGAGGCGGATTACAAAGCGGCCTATGCCGCTGCCGAAGCCGCCTCCAGGGAGGCAGCCGGCATGCGCAACCAGTGGACCGTGACCGTATCGGCGCTGGCGGCGGCGAAGCGCGCCGCCGACGGCGGCGATTTCGACCGCGCGACGACCGCTGCGAAGGAGGCCGAGGCGCTGGCGAAGGCGTCGATCTTCCAGGCCATGTCTGAAAAAGAAGCGTGGAAGGCGATGGAAATCCGCTAAGCTTGGATCTTGTGGAACCGTCGAACTGCCGAGAAGAGGCGCGGAGAATCTGGGATGGCGATCCGCCGCCGCGATTTCCTTAAGAATGCAGGCATTGTCGCAGCATCGCTGAGCCTGCCGAGACCGGCGCCTAGCGCCGAGACCGCGAGCATTTACGACCTCGAACGGTTCGGCAATGCGCGCATTCTGCACACCACCGACACCCATGCGCAGCTCAACCCGGTCTATGTCCGCGAGCCCAGCGTCAATATCGGCGTCGGTGAGATGGCGGGCCGGCCGCCGCATCTGGTCGGCCGCGCCTTCCTGGAGCGCTTCGGGGTCCGGGCCGACAGTGCCGATGCCTATGCCTTCAGCTGCCTTGAGTTCGAGAAGTCAGCGGCGCGCTTTGGCAAGCTCGGCGGCTTCGCCCATCTCAAGACGCTGATCGATCGGCTGCGGGGCGACGCCGGCGATGGGCGTTCGCTGCTGGTCGACGGCGGCGACCTCTGGCAGGGCACCGCGCTTGCCAACGTCATGCAGGGGCGCGACATGGTCGAGGTCGCCAATCTGCTCGGCATCGAGGCGATGACCGGGCACTGGGAATTCACCTATGGCGAGCAGGTGCTACGCGACAATCTTGAGCGCTTCAAGGGCGAGTTTCTGGCACAGAACGTCTTCCTGACCGAGGAAGCGGCGTTCAACGATGCCCCCGCCTTCGACAAGGCGAGCGGGCGCGTGTTCAAGCCGTCCGTGATCAGGGAGCTCGGCGGCCATCGCGTCGCGATCGTCGGCCAGGCTTTTCCCTACGTGCCGATCGCGCATCCCAAGCGGTTCACGCCGGACTGGACCTTTGGAATCCGCGAGGAGGAGTTGCAGAAGCACGTCGATGCCTTGCGCGGCAACGGCAAGGTCGATGCCGTCATCCTGCTGTCGCACAATGGCATGGATGTCGACCTCAAGCTCGCAAGCCGCGTCACCGGCATCGACGTCATCCTCGGCGGCCATACCCATGACGCGATCCCGCAGCCGGTCGCGGTGAAGAACGCGGGCGGTACGACGCTCGTGACCAATGCCGGTTCCAACGGGAAGTTTTTGGGAGTGCTCGATCTCGCACTCGACAAGGGCAAGGTCAGCGACGTCAGATATCGTCTGCTGCCGGTCTATTCGGAGCTACTGAAGCCCGACCCTGCGATGGCCGAACTGATCGGCCGGGTCCGCGCACCGCACGTGGCCGACTGGTCCGACAGGATCGCAACGCCTGACCGCCTGCTCTATCGCCGCGACAATTTCGCCGGCCCCATCGACGAGCTGATCTGCGCCGCGTTGCGCACCGAGCTCGACGCCGAGATCGCGCTGTCGCCGGGCTTCCGCTGGGGCGTCACCGCGCTGCCAGGCCAGCCGCTGACGATGGAGGATTTGCTCGCGGAGACCGCGATCACCTATCCCGAGACCTATGTGCAGGAGATGACCGGCGCAGAGATCAAGGACGTGCTGGAAGACATCTGCGACAATCTGTTCAATGCCGATCCCTATTACCAGCAAGGCGGCGACATGGTGCGCGCCGGCGGGCTCGGCTACACATGCACGCCGAATGCCGCGATCGGCAGCCGCATCTCCGATGTGAGGGTCCATGGCGGCAAGGCGCTGAGCGCAAGCCATCGCTACAAGGTCGCCGGCTGGGCCTCGATCAACGGCCGGCAGGGCGCGCCGGTATGGGACGTGGTGGCCAAATATCTGCGCTCGGGCCGGATGTTTCAGGAGCGGCTCGGCTCAGGCGTCACGCTGAAGGGCGTCGACGGCAATCCGGGCATCGCGGGATAGGGCGGCCGGAGGCTTTTGTGGCACAACGCAACACCACGCGCGGTGTCATTCCCCGCGAAAGCGGGGAACCCAGTACGCCGCAGCCTCTCCCATCCCCTTCAGCGTCTCTGAAATACTGGATTGCCCGCCCCAGTGCGCGATTGCGCACAAGGCGGGCAATGACAGCGGTAGGTGGGGTGAGTACCCAATCCCACCACGCGCAATAAAAATCTTCTAAATTTTATCGTCTACACAGTGAGTTGCTTCTCTTTATAATGGCCGGCGTAGTAGAATCTTCAAAGTCAGTTCCACGCCGGGTCTTGCCATGATCTTCCGCCAGCTCTTCGACAGCGTTTCGGGCACCTATAGTTACGTCCTCGCCAGCCGCCACGGCGGCGAGGCGCTGATCCTCGATCCTGTGCTGGAGAAGGTCGACCGCTATTGCCAGCTGCTGCGCGAGCTCGACCTCAAGCTGGTGAAGGCGGTCGATACCCATTTGCACGCCGATCACGTCACCGGCCTCGGCGAGCTGCGCGACCGCACCCATTGCATGACCGTGATGGGCGACCAGACCAAGGCCGACGTGGTGGCGATGCGGGTTGCCGACGGCGACAAGGTGACCATCGAGGGCCTGTCGCTCGACGTGATGTACACGCCGGGCCATACCGACGATTCCTATTCCTACCTGATGGGCGACCGCGTCTTCACCGGCGACACGCTGCTGATCCGCGGCACTGGCCGCACCGATTTCCAGAACGGCTCGTCGCGTGCGCAATACGATTCGATCTTCAACCGCCTGCTCAAGCTGCCGGACGAGACCATGGTGTTCCCGGCGCATGACTACAAGGGCGACACCGTCTCCACCATCGGCGAGGAGCGTCGCTACAATCCGCGCCTCCAGGTGCGCTCGGTCGACGAATATATCGAGCTGATGGCCAATTTGAAGCTGCCCAATCCGAAGATGATGGACGTGGCGGTGCCCGCCAACATGCATGTCGGCCTGCATCAGGAGGAGCTGGAGAAAGAGGGCCGCGCGCTGAGCGCGGTCGAGGCGATCCGCGTCCTCGGCCGGCCCGATATCCTGCTGGTCGATCTGCGCGAGAGCAACGAGCGGATGAAGCACGGCATGCTCGAGGGCGCGCTGCACACACCCTATCCGAGCGTCGAGGAAAGTCTGAAGCCCGGCGGCATGCTGCGCGAGGTCGCGGCCGCCACCGGCCGCCGCGTGGTGTTCTTCTGCGCCTTCGGCGAGCGCTCGGCGATGGCGGTGGCCGCAGCGAAGCAAGCCGGATTGTCCAACACGGCGCACATCGCCGGCGGCATCGACGCCTGGAAGAAGGCGGGCGGACCGATCGTGCACGGCTGAGGGCCAGCCGAGGCTTGAGATAAGTCAGGAACCGCACATATTTTGCGCGTAGAAGCGGATGACGCATCACCATCCGGGATCAGCATGGCCAAGATCGGGAAGACGACCGCCAAGCCGAGCGAGCCGCCCAAGAAGGCGGACGACAAGGCAAAGAAGCCGTCGCATCTGCACGACGACGACGACTACGAAGACGGCGATATGGCAACGCCAAAACGCGATCGCTACGGCGAGGATGACGAACCGTTGTGACGGTCCTCCGCTGTCGCCTCTGCGTTCGCAGGGATGACAGGTGGGCCGCGCTACCTGCCATGCGCCGGCGTTCATGGACAAATAACTGCTCTCCCCGATAGTTTGCGCTCCCATCGGGAGTGAAACGGAACAATGGCCGATGTTCTCGCTGCACCGCAGCAAGGCAAGGCGGACAGCGCGCTGCGCACGCTGACCGGGATTTCGATCGCGCATTGGGTCAGCCATTTCCATCTGCTGGTCCTGCCGATGCTGTTCCCGTTCCTGAAGGGTCAACTCGGCGTCGGCTATGTCGAGCTCGGGTTCGCGCTCACAGTCTCCGCGGTCGTGTCCGGGCTGACGCAGGCGCCGACCGGCTATCTCGTCGACCATTTCGGCGCACGCAGGATCCTGCTGGGTGGACTGACGCTGGGAGGGCTCGCGCTGATCCTGCTGGGGCTGCATCTGAGCTACGCCTCGCTGATCGCCTGCGCCGTGCTGCTTGGCCTTGCCAACAGCGTCTATCATCCTGCCGATTACGCCATCCTCGCCGAGCACATGGACGAGGCGCGGATGGGCCGCGCGTTCTCGATCCACACCTTCGCCGGCTATCTCGGCGGCGCGGTTGCGCCGGCGATCGTTGCCGCACTCGTCACCGTGTCCGGCGGCACGGGTGCGCTGTTCGCGGCGGGCGCGATCGGCGTGCTGGTCGCGCTGCTGCTCGTCGTCATGAACATTCCCGATGCCGGCGCGCACAAGACAACGCCCGGCAGCGAAACCGCGCCGAAGCAGGCGGTGATCACGCCGGCGCTGATCACGCTCACGGTGCTGTTCACGCTGCTCAGCCTGTCGGTTGCCGGCATCAACAATTTCGGCGTGGTGGCGCTGATGAGCGGCTATGGCGCGTCCTACTCCGCCGCCAACGTCGCGCTGACCGCGTTCCTCGCCTCGAGCGCCATCGGTGTGCTCGCGGGCGGCTTCCTTGCCGACCACACCGAGCGCCACGGCTATGTCGCCGCCGCCTGCTTTGCCGCCAACGCGGCAATCGTGCTGCTGATCGCGTTGGTGACGCTGCCGGGCTGGGCGCTGACCGTGACGATGGCGACCGCAGGATTTCTCTCCGGCGTGATCGCGCCGTCGCGCGACATGCTGGTGCGCAACGCCGCGCCTCCCGGCGCCGCCGGCCGCGCCTTCGGCATCGTCTCCACCGGCTTCAATCTCGGCGGCATCGTCAGCCCGCTGCTGTTCGGCTGGATCATGGATCAGAGCGCGCCGCACTGGGTGTTCGGGGCGTCGGTAATCTTCATGCTGGCGACGGTGGTGCTGTCGCCGTTCACGGAGCGGAAGCCGGCGAAGGCGTAGTCAAGAATTCGACTGTCGTCCCCGCGAAGGCGGGAACCCATAACCCCAGGGAGAAATTTCTGCGCGAAGCTGATCACTCCGAGTCTTCGCCAAACTCCTCCTTGTGGCTATGGGTCCCGGATCTACGCTCCGCTTCGCTGCGCTTGTCCGGGACGACGAAGAGAAACAACAAAACAAAACGGGAAGAAACACCATGAGCACCCCTGATCTCGTGATCCGCGGCGGCACCGTTGCGGATGGAAGCGGCGGCGAGCTGTTCGAGGCTGATGTCGCCATCACCGGCGGCAGGGTCAGCGAGGTCGGCAAGGTTTCGGCCAAGGGCAAAGAAGAGATCGACGCGCGCGGCAAGCTGGTGACGCCGGGCTTCGTCGACGTGCACACCCATTACGACGGCCAGGTGACCTGGAGCCAGGACATCACGCCGTCGTCGCAGAACGGCGTCACCACCGCGATCATGGGCAATTGCGGCGTTGGTTTTGCGCCCTGCAAGCCCGCCGACCACACCCGCCTGATCCAGCTCATGGAAGGCGTCGAGGACATTCCCGAGCCGGTGCTGAGCGCGGGCATTCCCTGGGCATGGGAAAGCTTTCCCGACTACATGAACTGGCTCGCCAAGCGCGATTTCGACATCGACGTCGGCGCGCAGCTGCCGCACGCGGCGCTGCGGGTCTATGTGATGGGTGAGCGCGGCGCGCGCCGTGATCCATCGACGGCGGAAGACAACGCGGCGATGGCAAAGCTCGCGGGCGAAGCGGTGCGTTCCGGCGCGCTCGGCTTCTCGACCTCGCGCACGCTCAACCACCGCACCTCGACCGGCGATTTCACGCCGACGCTGAAGGCCGGCGAGGACGAGCTCACGGCGATTGCGGGCGCGATGCACAGCCAGGGCCGCAGCGTGCTGCAATTCGTGCTCGATCTCTCCACCATCCACGAAGATCTGCCGATGATGCTGCGGGTGGCCGACGCCACCAAATGCCCGATCTCGTTCTCGATCACGCAGAACGACAAGGCGCCCAACCGCTGGCGCCAGACGCTGGACGAGATCAACGCGGCCGCCAAGCGCGGCCTCTCCATCACCGCGCAGATCGCGGCGCGGCCCGTGGGCTTGCTGCTCGGACTGGAGCTGTCGCGCAATCCGTTCCAGACCCATCCGAGCTACAAGGCAATCGCGCATCTGCCGCTGAAGGAGCGGCTGGCGCGTCTGCATCAACCTGAGGTCCGCAAGGCGATCCTCAGCGAGACGGCGACCGCGACCGACGATCCGCTGTTCTTCCGGCCCAACTACGACAAGATGTTCCTGCTCGGCGATCCCCCCGATTATGAGCAGCCGCCGGAGAACGCGCTGGGCCCGCAGGCGCGCCAGCAGGGGCGTCAACCGGAGGAGCTCGCTTACGACGCGATGCTGTCGGACGAAGGCAAGGGCATGCTCTACGTACCGTTCCTCAACTACGCCGACGGCAATCTCGATGCGACGCGCGAGATGCTGATCGATCCGCAATCGGTGCCGGGCCTGTCCGACGGCGGCGCCCATTGCGGTATCATCTGCGATGCCAGCTTCCCGACCTATCTGCTGACGCACTGGACGCGTGACCGCAAGCGCGGCGAGAAGCTCTCGATCCCGTTCGTGGTCGCCGCGCAGTCGCGCAAGACCGCGCTCTCCGTCGGCCTCACTGATCGCGGGCTGATCGCGCCCGGCTACAAGGCCGACGTCAACGTGATCGACTACGACCGGCTGCATCTGCATCCGCCGAAGGTGCACTACGATCTGCCGGTGGGCGGGCGCCGGCTGTTGCAGGATGTCGACGGCTACGAGGCAACGATCGTGTCGGGCGTGGTGACGCGGCGGCACGGCGAGGCCACGGGACGGCGGCCGGGGAAGCTGATCCGGGGCGCGCAGGGGATGAATTGAGCGAGGCCGCCGCTCACCCTCCCCTGGAGGGGGAGGGTAAGCGAGCGCGCCCCTTACGTCGGCGACACCGCGCCCTTCAACCCGGCCGGCTGCGCCGCCGCACCGCGTGTCAGCCTGGCCTTTTCCGTGTTCGGCCACAGCAGCAGCAGGCCGATCACACCGGAGCCGACCATCACCACTGCGTTGATGGTGAAGCCGGTCATGTAGCCGTCGAGCATGTTGCCGGCGCGCTGGATCACGGTGCCCATCACGCTCGGCGCGATGATGCCCGATAGCGTGTAGAGCGCGCCGTAGATCGCGATGACCGCTCCGCGCTGCGACGCAGGGGTGAATTCTCCGAGCATCGGCGGGCAGACCACATAGATCGCGCCGCACAGACCGGAGCCGACGACGAGCAGCGCGATCTGCATGCCGGCACCCGACACATGCGGCATCATGGCGAGGATCAGGCCGCCGAGGATCAGCGGCACCGAGCCGAGCACGCCGCGCGAGATACGCGTGGTGTAACCGCGCGCCGTCATCACCTGCGAGATCCAGCCGGTGAGGATGACGATGGTAGCGCCGAACACCCAGGGCAGGATCGAGACGAAGCCGGCCTGGCTCTGCGAGAATCCGAGGCCCTTGACGATAAAGGGGGTGAACCAGGTGAGGCCGAGCGACAGCGCCCAATAGGCGCCGAAGGTCGCGATCACGCAGCCGAGGAAGGTGCGCGAGGTCAGAAGCTGCACATAGGGAATCTGCGGCTCATTGGCAGCGAAGGCCTGTGTATCCTCGAGCGGGCCTTCCTTGCCGAATGTCAGCCAGGCACAGACCCAGATCAGGCCGACCACGCCGAGCGCGCCGAAGGCGTAGTGCCAGGAATGATTGACGATGACCCAGTTCAGCGCCGGCACAGCCAGGATGACGCCGAAGGCCGAGCCCTGCGACAGGATCGCGGTCGGCAGCGTGCGCTTCTCGTCCGGGAACCATTTGTAAATCGCGTGCGCGGCGACCGAGAAGGCCGGGCCTTCGCCCGCGCCCAGCACGATACGGCAGATCAGCAGCGTGGTGAAGGAGACGGTGCCGACCATCGGGAACTGCGCCAGCGCCCAGATCACCGCCAGCGTCAGCAACACCCAGCGCGTCGGGACCCTGTTGACGATGAAGCCGACGACGATGGCCGAGATCGAGAACAGGAAGAAGAACGAGGAGCCGAGCAGTCCGAATTGCTCGGCGTCGAGCTTCATGTCGGTCATGATCGGCACGCCGGCGAGACCGACGACGATCTTGTCGGCGAAGTTCACGACCATGAAGAGAAAGAGGAGAAACGTGACGGTCCAGGCGCCCTTCGGCGTTGGCTTTGCCAAACCCTTGGATTCCCCTGCCGTCTTACCCGCCGCGGACGGCGTTCCCTGAGCGCTCATTATTCTCCCCGTATGTCTTTTTTGGCACTTTTATGATTTGGCCGTTGACGAAGCTAACAACGGCTTGAACGGCAACGCAACCCCGGCATTTCCACGGCAGGTGTGCTACGCAGCATTTCCGTTAATTCCGTCCGGCGCCATTGATCGTGCTGAGTATCCGAAATCTCTCGAAGACCTTCTCCGCGGCCGGCGAACCGGTCCATGTGCTGCGCGGGGTCGATCTCGACCTCAGGGCGGGCGAACGCGTCGCGCTGACAGGCGAATCCGGCAGCGGCAAGAGCACACTGCTGCACTTGATCGCCGGGCTGGACGCCGCCGATGGCGGCACGATCCGGCTGGAGGACATCGAGGTCACCGAGCTTTCCGATGCAGGACGCGCGGTGTTGCGGCGCGACCGGATCGGCCTGGTTTTTCAGCAGTTCAATCTCATCCCCAGCCTGTCGGTCGCGGACAATCTCGCCTTTCAGGCGCGGATCGCCGGCCGGCATGATACGGCCTGGTCCAGCGAGTTGACCGAGCGGCTCGGACTCGGAAATCTGCTCAAGCGTTATCCAGAGCAATTATCAGGCGGCCAGCAGCAACGGGTCGCGATCGGCCGGGCGCTGGCGATAAAGCCTTCACTGCTGCTGGCGGACGAGCCGACCGGCAATCTCGACGAGGACACCGCCGAGGACGTGCTGGCGCTCACGCGCGACCTCGTCGCGCGCACCGGCTGCGGCTTCCTGATGGTGACGCACAGCCTGCATCTGGCTGGCACGCTCGATCGCCATCTCACCCTGCATGCAGGACGGATCGCATGAGGCGCGCGCTGTGGGTGCTCGCGGTGCTCCTGAGCCACTGGCGGCGGCACAAGATGCAGTTCGCGACGCTCCTCATCGGGCTGATCGCGGCGACCGCACTATGGAGCGGCGTCCAGGCGATCAACCAGCAGGCCCGCAATGCCTATGACCGCGCCGCCGCAACCTTCGGCGGGGTGCGCACCGCGATGCTGGTCGCGCCTGACGCGGCGACCTTTCCTCAGGACCTTTTCGTCAAGCTCCGCCGCGCGGGCTGGCCGGTCTCGCCGGTGCTGGAGGGACGGGTCCAGGTCAACGGCCGCTCGGTGCGGTTGCTCGGCATCGAGCCCGTGACGCTGCCGGCCGATGTCGGCAATGCGCCGCGCCTGGGCGCCTCGGATCTAAGCAGCTTCGTCGCCCCGCCTGGCCAGACGCTGGTGGCAAAGGAGACGCTGAGCGATCTACAGGCACAGGAAGGCGCGGCGCTGCCGATCAGCAACGGCGCAAAGCTGCCGCCGCTGCGCGTGCTGCCGCAACTGGTGCCCGACGTGCTCGTGGTCGACATCGGCGTGGCGCAGCTTCTGCTGAACAAGCCTGACCAGCTGTCGCGGCTGCTGATTGGCAAGCCGAAGGGCAAGCCCGCGCCGCTGCAAAGCGTCGTCGGCGAGGCGTTGCAGCGGGTCGAACCGAATGCGGAGACGGAGCTGGAGCGGCTCACCGACAGCTTTCACCTGAACCTCACCGCCTTCGGCCTGCTGTCGTTCTTCGTCGGTCTGTTCATCGTCAACTCCGCCGTCGGCCTTGCGTTCGAGCAGCGGCTGCCGATGCTGCGCACGTTGCGGGCCTGCGGCGCGTCGGCGCGACTGGTCAATACGGTGCTCGTGGTCGAGCTGGTCGCGCTGGCGCTGGTTGCCGGGCTGATCGGGCTGGTCTGCGGCTATTTCATCGCGGCGGCGCTGCTGCCGGATGTGGCGGCATCGCTGCGCGGGCTCTACGGCGCACAGATCCCGGGGCAACTCACGCTGCAGCCCGAATGGTGGTTTGCCGGCATCGGCATCAGCGTCGCCGGCGCGATCATCGCGGCGGCGACCAGCCTGATCAAGGCGATCAGGATGCCGGTGCTGGCGACCGCGCAGCCCTACGCCTGGCAGCAGCGGCAGCGCCGCTGGCTGATCCTGCAGAGCCTTGCGGCCTGCGCGGTGTTCGCGGTCGCGCTGCTGCTGCTTCACTACGGGCAATCGCTGATCGCGGGCTTCGGCGTGCTGGCGGCGCTGATGCTCGGCGCGGCGCTGATCCTGCCGGCCTTCCTCGAGATCATCCTACTCACTGGCCAGCGCACCGCGCGCGGGCCGCTTTCGTTGTGGTTCTGGGCGGACAGCCGTCAACAGCTCTCGGGATTGTCGCTCGCGCTGATGGCGCTGCTGCTCGCGCTCGCCGTCAATGTTGGAGTATCCACCATGGTGGAAACCTTCAGCCGCACGTTTGTCGGCTGGCTGAACGGACGGCTTGCAGCCGACGTCTACATCAGCGCTTCCGACAATGCGCAAGGCACGGCGATCCGCAATTGGCTCAGGGAGCGCAGCGATGTGCAGGCGATGCTGTCGGGCGGGCGCGCCGAGACGCAGGTTCAGGGCCAGCCGGTCGAGCTGCTCGGCCTGCCCGACCACGCGCTTTATCGCGAACGCTGGCCGCTGCTGGAGACGACACCGCGCGCCTGGACGCAGCTCGTGCCCGGCAATGCCGCCTTCATCAGCGAGCAGCTGAGCCGGCGGCTGAACGTGCGCGTCGGCGATGTCATCGACGTGCCGACGCCCGGCGGGAGCTGGGAGCTCGACATCGCCGGCATCTATGCCGATTACGGCAACCCCAAAGGGCAGCTGACGGTGAACGTCGCGGCGCTGATCCGGCATTTCCCGCAGACGCCGCAGACGCGGATCGGGCTGATCGTCACGCGCGACAAGATCCCGGGCCTGATCGCGGCGATGCAGAAACAGTTCGGGCTCGACGATCGCAGCGTCGCAGACCAGGCGACGGTGAAGGCGGAATCGATCCGGATCTTCAACCGCACCTTTGCGGTGACATCGGCGCTGAACGCGTTCACGCTCGGCGTCGCCGGCATTGCGCTCCTGACCAGCCTGCTGACGCTGGCGAATTCGCGTCTGCCGCAGCTCGCGCCGCTGTGGGCGATCGGCATCACCCGGCCGCGCCTCGCCGCGATCGAGCTGACCAAGACTCTATCGGTCGCGCTGTTCACCTCGCTGCTGGCCGTTCCGCTCGGGCTGCTGGTGGCGTGGTGCCTGATCGCGATCGTCAATGTGAAGGCGTTCGGCTGGCGGTTGCCGTTCCACGTGTTCCCGCTGCAACTGGTCGAGCTGGTCGCTGTTGCACTGTTCGCATCGCTGATTGCCGCACTGCTGCCGATGATCCGGCTGGCGCGGATGCAGCCGGCGAGCCTCGTCAAGGTGTTTGCCAATGAGCGCTGACGGGATTTCGCGGCGCGCCTTCGCCGCCGGCATCGCCGCGCTTGCCCTCGCGCGCCGCGCAAGTGCACAAGGCTATGCCGGGCTCGGCGAGAGCGCCGATGGCTTTGCGAAGGTGACGCCGGGAAGGACTTTTACCTTCCCCGCCGATCACAGCCCGCATCCGGACTTTCGCATCGAATGGTGGTATCTGACGGCGAACCTGGTCGACAGCAGCGGCGCGGCGTGCGGCCTGCAATGGACGCTGTTCCGCCAGGCGGCGCAGCCGGGGCCGCAAGGCGAAGGCTGGGCCAATCAGCAGATCTGGATGGCGCATGCCGCGGTGACGCGCGCGAATACCCACCGCTTCAACGAAGCCTTTTCGCGCGGCGGGGTCGGGCAGGCCGGCGTCACGGCAAAGCCGTTCGCAGCGTGGATCGACGATTGGGAGATGAAGGGTCTCGGGCGCGCCGACGATCGCACCCTGTCGCCACTCACACTTAAAGCCGCCGGCACCGACTTCAGCTACGCGCTCACGCTGGAGGCCGATCGTCCGGTCGTCTCGCAGGGCGACCACGGCTACAGCCGCAAGTCCGAGCGCGGGCAAGCCTCCTACTATTACAGCCAGCCGTTCTACCGCGCGCGTGGCACGCTCGCCATCGATGACAAATCCGTCGACGTGTCAGGCCAAGCCTGGATGGATCGCGAATGGAGCAGCCAGCCGCTCGACGCCGACCAGACCGGCTGGGACTGGCTGTCGCTGCACCTGTCATCCGGCGACAAGCTGATGCTGTACCGGCTGCGCCAGAAAGACGGCAAGGATTATCCGTTCGGCAACTGGATCAGCGCGTCGGGCAACACGCAGATGATTGCCGGCGGCGATATCCAGATGACGCCGAAGGCGACCGTGGACGTCGCGGGACGCAAGCTGCCGGTGGAATGGCAGATCGCGATTCCCTCGCGCGCCTTCTCGATTTCCTGCAAGCCGCTCAACCCAAAAGCCTGGATGGGGACCGGCTTCTCCTATTGGGAGGGGCCGATCAGCTTCGCCGGCACGCATGACGGCGTTGGCTATCTCGAGCTAACCGGCTATTGAGGCGCAACTCGTTTGAAGGGATTGGCAATGTATCATCTCACCGCTCTCGTCACGCTGCTGGCGATTGCATTTTATCTCTTCGTCTGCATCAACGTCTCGCGCGTGCGGGAAAAGACCGGCGTCAAGGTCCCCG
>Ga0102590_1001181_pt1 | contig 41815 bp, 38 predicted proteins | sample AraplaMF_Col_mMF_FD_76859 | JGI IMG/M metagenome (GOLD analysis project Ga0102590, IMG submission 76859) | Arabidopsis root microbial communities from the University of North Carolina, USA - plate scrape MF_Col_mMF | ecosystem: Host-associated > Plants > Roots > Endosphere | place: USA... | reverse complement strand
GCTTGGCCGGCGGCACGTCGTTGACGAGTTCGCCGCCGATGTACAGCTCGCCGGACGTGATGTCCTCCAGGCCCGCGATGCAGCGCAGCATCGTCGACTTGCCGCAGCCCGACGGGCCGACGAAGACCATGAACTCCCCGTCGCGGATCTCCAGGTCCACACCCGGCAGGATCACCACGTCGTCGAACGCCTTGCGCAGCGACTTCAGTTGCAGGTCGGCCATGGTCGTGCCGCCCTCAGCCGGCGAACTCGCCGAAGTAGAAACCGTGCGCCGGCAGCGTGATGCGCCGGCCGGTGCGCAGGCCTTGCAGCGCGGCATCGAGTTCGGTCGCCACCGCCGTCGTCGCCGGCACCTGCAGCTCGAAGCTCATCGGCTCGCTGCCCAGGTTGAACAGGCACAGCAGCGTCGCGCCGTCTCCATCGGTCTCGGGCGAGCGCACCAGCGCCAGCACCGGCTCGGGCGCATCGACGAAGCGGATGTCGCCGGTCCGCAGCGCCGGTTGCCGGCGTCGCCAGGCCAGCAGCCGGCGCATGAAGTTCAGCGGCGATGCGGCGTCGCACTCGTTGACGTCGACCGCACGCGCCGCGTGCTCCGCCGGCACCGGCAGCCACGGCTCGACGTCGCGCCCCTGGCTGAAGCCGGCGTGCGGCTGCGACTGCACCCACGGCATCGGCGTGCGGCAGCCGTCGCGGCCCTTGAACTCGGGCCAGAACGCCAGGCCGTACGGGTCCTGCACGCGCTCGAACGGGATCTCCGCCTCGGGCAGGCCCAGTTCGTCGCCCTGCCACCAGCAGACGCTGCCGCGCAGGCACATCAGCATCGCCATCGCGACCTTGGCATAGGGCGCGCCGGCCCCAGGCCCGCCCCAGCGCGTCAGCACACGCGGCACGTCATGGTTGCCGTACGACCAGCTGGCCCAGCCGTCGTGCATCTGCGCCTCCAGGTCCTCGACCTGCTGGCGGATGTAGGCGGCACTGCGTTCGGCGGTCAGCAGGTTGAAGCTGTAGGCCATGTGCAGCTTGTCGCCGCCGCGCGTGTAATCGGCCATGGTCTTCAGCGAATCGTCGTCGCCGATCTCGCCGACGCTGGCAGCACCGTACTCGTCGAGCAGCGCACGCACGCGCTGCAGGAAGGCGATGTTCTCCGGCTGCGTCTTGTCGTGCAGGTGGCGCTGCATGCCGTAGGGGTTGCTCTCGCCGACGCTGCGCGTGTCGCGCCGTTCGGCCGGCGGGTTGTCGCGCAGCAGCCGGTCGTGGAAGTGGAAGATGCAGGCATCGAAGCGGAAGCCGTCGACGCCGCGGTCGAGCCAGAAGCGGATGTCGGCCAGCACCTGCTGCTGCACCGCGGGGCAGTGGAAGTTGAGGTCGGGCTGGCTGGCCAGGAAGTTGTGCAGGTAGTACTGGCGGCGCCGCGCATCCCACTGCCAGGCCGAGCCGCCGAACACGCTGAGCCAGTTGTTGGGCGGCGTGCCGTCCGGGCGCGGGTCGGCCCACACGTACCAGTCGGCGCGCGGGTTGTCGCGGCTCGCGCGGCTTTCCTGGAACCAGGCGTGCTGGTCGGAGGTGTGCGACAGCACCTGGTCGATCATCAGCTTCAGGCCGAGTTCGTGGTTGCGCGCGATCAGCCGGTCGAAATCGGCCAGCGTGCCGAACAGCGGGTCGACGTCGCGGTAGTCGGCGATGTCGTAGCCGAAGTCCTTCATCGGCGAGCGGAAGAACGGCGAGACCCAGATCGCGTCGACGCCGAGGCTCGCGACATAGGGCAGGCGGTCGATGATGCCGGCGATGTCGCCGACGCCGTCGCCGTCGTGGTCGGCAAAGCTGCGCGGGTAGATCTGGTAGATCACCGCCCCGCGCCACCAGGCGGCGGGATCGGCCGCGGCGCGGCGGGGAGCGGCGGCGAGGGCAACGGGGGTGCGGGGCGGCGCGGTGGCGAGGTCGGTCATGCGGTTCGGATTCAGAAGACTGCCGCACGAAAGATGTAGTCCGACTACAAATACCGGGCTGCTGCAGGGTGGCCGCCACTCTAACGGGGCTTCTGAATCGAGAAAGAGCGGGTTTACCCGCATCTTCAGGGAGGCAAAACCCGGATCGCTGGATCAGGTGTCGCGAACGATCAGTTCCAGCGGCAGCAGCGCCGACGGCTCGCCATCGAGCACGATGCGCACCGCCGTCTCGCCCTTGGCGATGGCGTTCTGGCGCACGGTGGTGAGCCCGGCGGTGCGGGCCGCGGCGATGTCGTCGAAGCCGACGGTGGCGACCAGCGCGGTGCCGGGCCAGTCGACGATGACGGCGCGCGCGGCCAGCGCCATGCGATCGCTCATCGCGACCAGCGCGAGGCGGCGGTAGGGCGCGAGCGCGGCGCGCATCGACTGCGCGGCCTGCGCGGCGGCGGCCTCGGGCTCGCTGTCGTCGACGTGGGCCCAGAAGACGCGGCGCGCGTCGAAGCCTTGCGCGCGCACCGCGTGCGCGTAGCCGCTCAGGCGTTCGGAGGTGATGAACGGGCTGCGCGCCGGGTCGGGGCCGAGGGCGCGTGCGCGCTCCGCCTCGTCCTGCGGGAAACCGATCACCAGCACCGCGTCGGGCCGGGCCGCGAGCGCATGGCCCATCGCGAGCGCAGCGCCCTGCCGGTCGTCCAGGCACACCGACGGCGTGCCCGGCACCTGGGTGTCGACCAGCACGATGGGTTTGTGGGCCGCCTGCACCTGCGGCACGATCTCGGGCCCGATCTCGGCGTGCACGATCAGCGCGTCGGCGGTGGTCTGGAACGCGGCCTGCAGCAGCAGCTGGCGGCCGAGCTTGGGGATCAGCTGCAGGCTCAGCCCGCGCAGGTCGAGCTGGCGCGTGACGCCGCGCAGGAAGTCCAGGCTCAGTTCGTCGCCGAAGGCATAGCGCAGGTCGTGGTGGAAGACGACGGCCACCTCGCGCAACTCACGCCGACGCAGCGCGCGCGCCATCATGTCGGGGCCGTAGTAGCCGAGTTCGCGCGAGCGGGCGAGGATCTCCTCGCGCAGGTCCTTCGACAGCTGCTCCGGCCGGTTGAACGCGTTCGATACCGTCGTGCGGCTCACGCCGAGGCTGGCGGCCACGTCGGCCAGCGTGAGTCGTGAACGTTCGGGAGCGGGTTTCGGCATCGGATCGACTATACCGACCCCCCTTAGCGCAGACGGCCGCCGCATGCATCGGCTTCGCGAATGGCCTCGGCCTCAAAAGGCCTCCTGACAACCACCGACAGCCGGATGGCGGCAGTCCTACGATGCCGGGCGTTTTCAGACGAATTCCGGCCCCATCCTGCCATCCCCCGAGGACATCCCCATGCTTTTCGAACCAACCACCCTGCGCTCACTGTCGCTGCGCAACCGCACCGTGATGTCGCCGATGACGCGCAGCCGCGCCGTCGAGGCCAACACGCCGAATGCGCTGATGGCCGAGTACTACGGCCAGCGTGCCGGTGCCGGGCTGATCGTCACCGAGGGCACGTCGCCGTCGCCGAACGGGCTCGGCTATGCCCGCATCCCCGGGCTCTTCAACGACAGGCAGGTGGCCGGCTGGAAGCTCGTCACCGATGCCGTGCATGCGCGCGGCGGCAAGATCGTGGTGCAGCTGATGCACACCGGCCGTGTCACGCACATCGCCAACCTGCCGGCCGGTGCCGAGGTACTGGGCCCGATGGCGGCGGTGCTGCCCGGCCAGATGTACACCGACACGCAGGGCATGCAGCCGCACAGTGTCCCGCGTGCAATGACCCAGGCGGACATCGACCACACCGTGGCCGAGTACGCAAAGGCGGGCGAACTGGCGATCGCGGCCGGCTTCGACGGCGTCGAGCTGCACGGCGCGAACGGCTACCTGATCGAGCAGTTCCTGAACGCCAACGTCAACCAGCGCACCGACGGCTACGGCGGCAGCGCGGCCGGGCGCAACCGCTTCGCGCTCGAAGTGGCACGGGCGGTCAGCGCGCGCATCGGTGCCGGCAAGGTCGGCATCCGGGTGTCGCCGCATGGCGCGTTCAACGCGACCGGCACGTTCGATGGCGTCGATGAACAGTACCTCGCGCTGGTCAAGGAGCTGTCGGCACTCGGCCTGCTGTACGTGCACCAGCTCGACCACTCGGCGGGGGGCGCGCCGCCGGTGCCGGCCAGCAGCAAGGCGGCGCTGCGCGCGGCCTTCGACGGGCCGTACATCCTGGCGGGGGGCTTCGACCGGGCGAAGGCAGAGCAGGCGCTGCAGGCAGGTCAGGCCGACCTGATCGCATTCGGCAAGCCGTTCCTCGCCAACCCGGACCTGGTCGAGCGCTTGCAGAAGAATGCGCCGCTCAATCCGCCGGACATGTCGACCTTCTACACGCCCGGTGCCAAGGGCTATACCGACTACGCCGTGCTGTAAGTCGCTCCAAGGTGTGGTGCGGTCCCGGATTGGCATCCGGGCTACGAACACTGGGTAGCCCGGATGCCAATCCGGGACCGCGCCAACAACCAGTCATCTAGACGTCACGACGACGTCACACCGCGTTCCTACAGTGACTCCGGTTGTCCCACCCCGGAGTCCCCATGCACGCTCGCCACCTCCTCACGCCCCTGGCCCTGCTCGCCGCCGGCCTGGTCCACGCCGAGACCACGCTGACCGTCTACACCGCGCTCGAGGCCGACCAGATCAAGGCCTACCAAGCGCAGTTCGAGGCCGAGAACCCCGGCATCAAGATCAAGTGGGTGCGCGACTCCACCGGCATCATCACCGCCAAGCTGCTAGCCGAGAAGGCCGCTCCGCAGGCCGACGTCGTGATGGGCGTCGCCGCCAGCTCGCTGCTGGTGCTCGAGAAGGAAGGCCTGCTGCAGCCCTACGCGCCCAAGGGCGTCGAGAAGCTGAACAAGACCTACGTCGACGATGCCAAGGTGCCCAGCTGGGTCGGCATGGACGTCTGGGGCGCGGCCATCTGCTTCAACACCGTCGAGGCCGCCAAGATCGGCCTGAAGAAGCCCGAGACCTGGAAGGACCTGCTCAAGCCCGAGTACCGCGGCAAGATCGTGATGCCCAACCCGGCCTCCAGCGGCACCGGCTATTTCGACGTCACCGCCTGGCTCAAGATGTACGGCGAGAAGGACGGCTGGGCCTACATGGACAAGCTGCACGACAACATCGGCCAGTACACCCACTCCGGCTCCAAGCCCTGCAAGCAGGCCGCCGCCGGCGAGTTCCCGATCGGCATCGCGTTCGAATACCGCGCTGCCAAGCTGAAGGAAGAAGGCGCGCCGATCGACCTGGTGTTCCCGAAGGACGGCATCGGCTGGGACGTGGAAGCCACCGCGGTGATGCAGGCCACCAGGAACCTGGACGCCGCGCGCAGGCTGGCCGACTGGTCGGCCTCGAAGAGCGCCAACGAGCTGTACGAGAAGAACTTCGCGATCGTCGCCTACCCCGGCGTCGCCAAGCCCAACCCGCTGATCCCCGCCAACTACGAACAACTGCTGATCAAGCAGGACCTGAAGTGGTCGGCGACCAACCGCGAACGCATCCTCGCCGAATGGACGCGCCGCTACGACGGCAAGTCCGAACCGAAGAAGTGACGCGCGCGTGCTGACAACGTCCGCGATCGAGGCGCTGTTCGCGCGCGAAGGCGCGTCGCTGTACGGCGGCGAGGCGATCAGCCAGGCCGAGCACGCGCTGCAGAGCGCCTGGGCGGCCGAGCAGCAGGGCGACGACGACGCGCTCGTCGTCGCCTGCCTGCTGCACGACCTCGGCCACCTGCTCAGCGCACAGCGCCACGATGAGCTGGCGCAGGGCATCGACGACCTGCACCAGCACATCGCCCTGCCCTTCCTGCGGCCCTGGCTGCCGGCCAACGTGGTGGAGCCGATCGGGCTGCACGTCGAGGCCAAGCGTTACCTGTGCGCGGTCGAGCCCGGCTATGCGGCGGCGCTGTCCGATGCGTCGAAGCACAGCCTTGCGCTGCAAGGCGGCCCGATGACGCCGCAGGCCGCCGCGGCCTTCTCGGCGCACCCGCAGGCCGCGCGCGCGATCCGGCTGCGGCGGCACGACGATGCGGCCAAGGTGGTCGGCCTGCGGACGCCGCCGCTCGCGCATTTCCTGCCGCGCCTGGACACGCTGCTGCGGGCCCGCGCATGAAACCGCAGGCCTTCCACGCCGGCGCGGCCCTGGTCGATGCGGACGCCGGCTGGCTGCGCTTCGACGGCATCGCCAAGCGCTTCGGCCGCTTCACGGCACTTGCCGGCATCGACCTCGCGGTGCGCCAGGGCGAGTTCGTCTGCCTGCTCGGCCCCTCGGGCTGCGGCAAGACGACGCTGCTGCGCATCCTGGCGGGGCTGGAGCGGCAGGACGCCGGCGCGCTGTGGCTGGGCGGCCGCGACATCGGCCACCTGCCGCCGGCCGCGCGCCACTACGGCATCGTGTTCCAGTCGTACGCGCTGTTCCCCAACCTCGACGTCGCGGCCAACATCGGCTACGGCCTGCGCACCGACCGCGCCGCGAAGCAGCGCCGCGTGCAGGAGCTGCTGGACCTGGTGGGCCTGGCCGGCGCCGGCGCCAAGTACCCGGCCCAGCTGTCCGGCGGCCAGCAGCAGCGCGTCGCGCTCGCGCGGGCGCTGGCCACCTCGCCCAGCCTGCTGCTGCTGGACGAGCCCTTGTCCGCGCTCGACGCCCAGGTGCGCGAGCACCTGCGCCGCGAGCTGCGCAGCCTGCAGCGCAAGCTGGGCGTCACGACGCTGATGGTCACGCACGACCAGGAAGAGGCCCTCGCGCTGGCCGACACCATCGCGGTGATGAGCCAGGGCCGCATCGAGCAGGTCGGCACGCCCGAGCAGGTGTACCGCCAGCCGGCCAGCCGCTTCGTCGCCGATTTCGTCGGCCGCGCCAACTGGCTGCCGGTGCAGCGCGATGCGCGCGGCGCGTTCCAGCTGGGCGGCGTGCGCATCGCCTGCGAGGACACGCTGGACGCCTCGGCCACCACCGCCACGCTGTTCTGCCGCCCGGAAGACGTGCGCGTGCAGCCGCACTGGCTGCCCGGCGCCAACACGCTGATGGCCCACGTCGACCGCGTCGACTTCATGGGCGGCGTGCGCCGCGCCAGCCTGTCGCTGTGCGCCGCGCACGACGTCGAGATCCTGGCCGACCTGGGCCCCAACGATGCCGGTTTCCACGCGCTGATCCCGGGCCAGCGCGTGCCGGTCACGCTGCAGCCGGAGCGCTTGCGGCTGTTCGAGGCGACGCCGCCGTGAGCGCGCTCGCGCTGTCGCGAGGGCCGCGCACGCTGCGCAGCCCCGACGAGCACCTGGCCGCCGCGGCGGTGTGGCTGCTGGCTGGCGTGTTCGTGCTGTTCCTCGCGGCACCGCTCGCGGCCATCCTGGTCAAGGCGGTGCAGGCGCCGGACGGCAGCTTCGCCGGGCTCGCGCAATTGACGTCGCTGCTCGCCGAAGCACGGCTGCGCGATGCGGTGTCGAACAGCGTGCTGCTCGCGCTGGCCACCACCGCGGTCGTGCTGCCGCTCGCGCTGGCCTTCGCGTTCGCGCTGACGCGCTCGCGCCTGTGGGGCCGGCCGGCGTGGCGCCTGGTCGCGCTGGCGCCGCTGCTCGCGCCGTCGCTGATGCCGGCGATCTCGCTGGTCTACCTGTTCGGCAACCAGGGCCTGCTGAAGTCGTGGCTCGGCGGCACGCCGATCTACGGCCCGCTGGGCATCGTGATGGGCGAGGTCTTCTACACCTTCCCGCATGCGCTGCTGGTGCTGGCCACCGCGCTGGCGGTGGCCGACGCGCGGCTCTACGAAGCGGCCGAGACGCTGGGCGCCGGCAAGCTGCGCCGCTTCCTGACGATCACGCTGCCGAATGCGCGCTACGGGCTGGTGTCGGCCGGCATGGTGGTGTTCACGCTGGTGGTCACCGATTTCGGGGTGCCCAAGGTGATCGGCGGCCAGATCAACGTGCTGGCGCTCGAAGCCTACAAGCAGGTCATCGGGCAGCAGAACTTCGGCAAGGGCGCGGTGGTGGGGCTGCTGCTGTTGCTGCCGGCGCTGCTGAGCTTCTTCGTCGAGCGCCACCTCGCGCGGCGGCACGGCGCGTCGATGAGCGGGCGGTCGGTGGCCTACCGGGCCCGACGCAACCGCGTGCGCGACGTCGTGCTCGGCATCGTGTGCGGCGCCACCGCGCTGTTCCTGCTGGCGCTGCTGGGCGTCGCGGTCGCGGCCTCGCTGATCAAGCTGTGGCCGTACAACCTCGCACCGACGCTCGCGCACTTCGATTTCGACCATGTCGACGGCGGCGGCTGGGGCGCCTTCCGCAACAGCCTGGGCGTGGCGACGCTGACCGCGCTGGGCGGCACGCTGCTGGTCTTCGCCACCGCTTACCTGACGCTGAAGACACCGGCTCCGCGCGCACCGGCCGCGCTGATCCGCGCACTGGTGCTGCTGCCGATGGCCGTGCCGGGCCTGGTGCTGGGGCTCGGCTACATCTTCTTCTTCAACCACCCCGGCAACCCGCTGCATGCGCTGTACGGGAGCCTCGCGATCCTGGTGGCGGCCACGGTGATCCACTTCTACACGACGGCCCACCTGGCGATGGTGACCGCGCTGCGCCAGATCGACGGCGAGATCGAGGCGGTGGCGCGCAGCCTGAAGCGGCCGTGGTGGACGGCCTGCCTGCGCGTGACGCTGCCGATCAGCCTGCCGGCGCTGCTGGACGTCGCGCGCTACCTGTTCGTCTCGAGCATGACGACGGTCAGCGCGGTGGTCTTCCTCTACACGCCCGACACCACGCTGGCGTCGATCGCGGTGCTGAGCATGGACGATGCCGGCGACACCGCGGCCGCGGCGGCGATGGCGACGCTGATCGTCGCCAGCTCGCTGCTTGCCACCTTGCTGATCAACGCGCTGGCCGCCTGGCTCGGCCGACGCTCGCAGGCCTGGCGTGCCTGATCCCTTGTTGCAACACGGATGCTTTCGATGCGTGAACCCCTGCTGCTGACCCCCGGCCCGCTGACCACCAGCCTGGCCACCAAGATGGCGATGCTGACAGACTGGGGCTCGTGGGACAGCGGCTTCAACGCGTTGACGGCCGACGTGTGCCGGCGGCTCCTGGCGCTGATCGATGGCGGCGACGACTTCGTCTGCGTGCCGCTGCAGGGCTCGGGCACCTTTGCCGTCGAGGCGGCCATCGGCAGCCTGCTGCCGCGCGACGGCAAGCTGCTGGTGCTGGTGAACGGCGCCTACGGCCAGCGCATGGCGCGGCTGACCGAGGTGATGGGCCGCGCGGTGCAGGTGCTGGACTTCGGCGAGACGAATGCCGTCGACCCGGCGCGCGTGGCCGATGCGCTGGCCGCCGATGCCGGCATCACGCACGTCGGCGTGATCCAGTGCGAAACCAGCACCGGCATCCTGAACCCGCTGCAGGCGGTGGCCGAGGTGGTCGAGCGCGCCGGCCGGCGATTGATCGTCGACGCGATGAGCGGCTTCGGCGCGTTGCCGCTGTCGGCGCGCACGCTGCGCTTCGATGCGGTGATCGCCAGCAGCAACAAGTGCCTGGAAGGCGTGCCGGGCATGGGCTTCGTGCTGGCCCGCGAGAGCGCGCTGGCGCAGGCGCAGGGCCGGGCGCATTCGCTGTCGCTCGACCTGCACGACCAGTGGCGCTACCTGCAGAAGACCGGCCAGTGGCGCTACACGCCGCCGACGCACGTGGTGGCGGCCCTGGCCACGGCGCTCGACCAATATGACGCCGAGGGCGGCCAGCCGGCGCGCCTGGCCCGCTACCGCGCCAACTGCGAGGCGCTGCTGGCGGGGCTGCAGCGGCTCGGGCTGCGCAGCTTCCTGCCGGCGGCGATCCAGGCGCCGATCATCGTCACGGTGCATGCGCCGCAGGACGCGCGCTGGAACTTCAGCGACTTCTACCAACGCGTGAAGACGCGCGGCGTGGTGCTGTACCCCGGCAAGCTGACCGCGCTCGAGACCTTCCGCGTCGGCTGCATCGGCGCCATCGGCCGCGCCGAGATCGAGCACGCGGTCGACGCGATCGGCCACGCGCTCGACGAGATGGACCTTCAAGTTTCCCGCTGACCATGCATTCCACACCCTACCGTCACATCCGCCGCTACCAGGGCCCGCTGCAGGCCGTCGTGTTCGACTGGGCCGGCACGCTGGTCGACCATGGCTCGTTCGCGCCGACGCAGGTGCTGATCGACGCCTTTGCCGGCTTCGGCATCGAGATCTCGCTGGCCGAGGCGCGCGTGCCGATGGGCCTGGCCAAGTGGGACCACATCCAGGCGCTGGGCCGCCAGCCCGGCGTGGCCGCGCGCTGGCAGGCGCGCTTCGGCCGCGCGATGGAGCGCGCGGACGTCGATGGCCTCTATGCCGCCTTCATGCCGCTGCAGGTGGAGCGGGTCGCGCAGTATTCGACGCTGATCCCCGGCGCGCTGGAGGTGGTTGCGGCGCTGCGCGCGCGCGGCCTGAAGCTGGGCTCGTGCTCCGGCTACCCGCGGGTCGTGATGGACAGGCTGCTGCCGCATGCCGCCGCGCAAGGGCTGCGGCTGGACCACGCGGTGGCCACCGACGACCTGAAGCCCGGTGGCCGCCCCGGCCCGTGGATGGCGCTGGCCAACGTGATCGAGCTGGGCATCGACGAGCTGGCCGCGTGCGTGAAGGTCGACGACACGGTGCCGGGCATCGAGGAAGGGCTGGCGGCCGGCATGTGGACGGTCGGGCTGTCGCTGTCCGGCAACGAGACCGGGTTGACGCTGCCGGAGCTGCAGGCGCTGGCGCCGGCCGAGGTGCAGGCGCATCGCCGCCGCGCGGCCGTGAAGCTCGCGCAGGCGGGCGCGCATGGGGTGATCGACAGCGTGGCCGACCTGCCGGCCGTGCTGGACGAGATCGAGGCGCGGCTCGCGCGCGGCGAGCGGCCGTGAGCACCGGCCGGCTGGCGATCGTCGGCGCGGGCGTCGCCGGGCTGGCGCATGCCTGGGCGGCGGTGCGGCGCGGCTGGCAGGTGACGGTGTTCGAGCGCGATGCGCGCGCCGTCGGTGCGTCGGTGCGCAACTTCGGGCTCGGGCTGGTGGTCGGCCAGCCGGCAGGCGAGATGCTGGCCCTGGCGCGGCGCAGCCGCGCGCTGTGGCTCGAGCTGCTGCCGGTCATCGGGGCCTGGCACAAGGCCGAAGGCAGCCTGACGGTGGCGCGCAACGCCGATGAATGGGCGCTGCTGCAGGCCTTCCAGGCGGCCCGGGGCGGCAGGTATGCAACGCAGTTGCGGACGGCCGCGCAGATCGCCGACCAGCAGCTGAACGGCATCGGCGGGCTGTGGAGCCCGGACGAGATCGCCTTCGAGGCGCGCGAGGCGATCCCGGCGCTGGCACGGTGGCTGGCCGAACGGCATGGCGTCGAATTCCACTTCGACACGCAGGTCCACGCGATCGGCTTGCCGCAGGTCGACACGAGCCGCGGGCGCTTCGCCGCCGACTGCGCCATCGTCTGCAGCGGATCGGACTTCCAGACCTTGTACCCCGAGGCCTTCGCGCCGCTCGGGCTGCAGCGCTGCGCGCTGCAGATGCTGCGGCTGGCGGCCCCGGGGCCACGCTACGGCCCCGCGTTGCTGACCGGCCTGTCGTGCCTGCACTACCCGTCGTTCGTCGGCGTGGACGGCATCGAGGCCTTGCGGGACCGGGTGCGGCAGGACACGCCGGCCTTGGTCGAACACGGCATCCACCTGATCGTGCAGCAGCTGGGCGAGCGCGGCGAGCTGGTGGTGGGCGATTCGCACCGCTATGGCGACACCGTCGCGCCCTTCCACGACGAGCGCATCGACGAGCTGCTGCTGGCGCTGGCCGGTGCGCTGCTGGGCCAGCCGTTGCGCGTGCTGCAGCGCTGGCAAGGCGTGTACGCGAGCGGGCCGCGGCCGTTCGAGGTGCTGCAGCCGGCGCCCGGCGTGCAGGCGGTGGCGATCACCGCCGGGGTCGGGATGAGCATCTCGCCGGCGCTGGCGGAACAGGTGCTGGATTCATGAGCACCAGCCTGCCGATCTCGCGCAGCGCGGGCGTCTCGATCTGGCTGCAGATCGAGAAGGCGCTGGCGGACGACATCCTCGGCGGGCGCCTGACCGGCCGCCTGGCCAACGAACTGGAGCTGGCCGGCCGCTTCGGCGTCAACCGCCACACGGTGCGCCAGGCCGTCAAGGCGCTGGCCGAGCGCGGCCTGGTCGAGGTGCTGCACGGCCGCGGCACCTTCGTGCGCGAGGAGGCGATCGACTACGCGCTCGGCCGGCGCAGCCGCTTCGCGCACAGCCTGGCCAAGGCGCGCCGCGTCGGCAGCAGCCGGTTGACGCACGACGCCGAGCTGGTGCCGGAGGCCGACGTGCTGGCGCTGCTGGAGCTGCCCACCGGTGGCAGCGTGGTGCAGGTGGACTCGCTGGACGTGGTGGACGACAAGGTGGTGGGCGTGTGCACGCAGTACTTTCCGCTGCCGCGCTTTGCCGGCATCGCGCAGGTCTACCGCGAGCTCGGCAAGACGCACCTGGCGCTGGCACGATTGGGCGTCGGCGAGTTCGAACGCCGACTCGGGCGGGTCACCGCGAAGCTGCCGGAGCGGGCGGTGGCGCGGCAACTGAAGCAGTCGGCGGCGACGCCGATCCTGTACGTCGAGAGCGTCTATGTCGACGCCGCGGGGCGGCCGATCGAGTACGGGATCTCGCGGTTCAACAGCGCGATGGTGCAGGTGATCGTGGAGCCGTGAGGCGGGAATGCACCCATCGCTGGCTGGCCGGCCCACGAGGCGCCAATCCAAACCCGCCGAAAGCAATCACTGGCTATCGGCGTGACGTATGGCACAACCGGTTGCACCATGCGCCCGGTGTTAGGCTCAAATGCGTTTCCAATCGCCCCACCCCCACGCCCGCGCCCGCCGATGCCCGAAGAATTCCGCGATCCGACCCCGAAGCCTGCGAGCGTCGTGGTCGCCCGCATCCGGGAGTTCGGCAGCGCTTCGGTGGCCGAGCAGGCGACGCTGAAGGCCCGGCTCGAAGCCCGCGCCGCCGATGCGCTGGACGCGGTTCCAGCCAGCGAGCGCATCGTGCTCGACGCGCGCGACGGCCTGGCCATCGTCATCACCGCCGATCCGCTGGTCGCTTTCGACGTCGCGCAGCGCCTCGCGCGCAAGAGCCGCAGCCGGCGCTGCGTGGTCGGGCTGAACCATGGCGCGGTCAAGCTGGTGTCCGATGCCCACGGCGAGCCGGCGTTGATGGGCGACGGCCTGAGCACCGCCGCCGCCATCGCCACCTTCGCCAAGCCCGGCCGCATGCTGGCCACGCGCAGCTTCCGCGACGCGCTGGACGTCAATTCGCCCGGCGCGGCACGCCGCCTCGAACTGGCCGGCACTTCGATCGACGACCAGGTGCGCACCCACGAGCTGTTCGCGATCAACCCGCAGGCCAGCCTGCAGTACCAGCGCCGGCTGCTGCTGGCCGGCGTGATCGGCAGCGCGCTGTTGATCGGCGGCGGCATCGCGGTGCGCTACGGCCTGGAGCAGTGGCACGACGTGCCGCAGGCGGCCGTCATCGTGCTGGACGTGCGCCCGCAGGCCGACGTGTCGGTCGACGGCGAGCGCAAGGGCAGCACGCCGCCGCTCACGCAGATCGAGCTGGCCGCCGGCCCGCACACGATCGAGTTCAACGCCAACGGCTTCCCGCCGTACAGTACCGAGGTGCAGGTCTCGCCGGGCGAACGCATCACGCTGCAGTACCGTTTTGTCGCCGCCAAGCCGCCCAGGGCCGCCAAGCCCGCCAAGCCGGGCTTCTGGCAAGACCTGCGCCGCAAGCTCGGGGGCTGAGCCATGAACTCACCGGACACCGTCATCCACACCTACATCGACCCGCGCATCCCGACCCAGCTGGGCCGCTACCGCATCCAGTCGGAGTTGGGCCGCGGCGCGATGGGCGTGGTCTACCGCGCCGATGACGAGCAGTTGGGCCGCCCGGTCGCGCTGAAGACGCTGTACATGGGCGAGGACGCCGCCGCCGAGCACGCGGTGCGCTTCCAGCAAGAGGCCCGCGCCGCCGGCGGGCTGAACCACCCGAACCTGGTCACGGTGTACGACGTCGGCCGCGACGGCGACTGGGCCTACCTGGCGATGGAGCTGCTCGAAGGCGTCGAGCTGCGCGACCGGCTGGCCAGCGGGCGGGTGTCGCTCGCGATGGCGGTCGACATCGTGCGCCAGGTGGCGCTGGGCGCCGGCGTCGCGCACGCGCGCGGCGTCGTGCACCGCGACATCAAGCCGGCCAACATCATGCTGGTGCACGGCCGCCACGCGAAGCTGATGGACTTCGGCATCGCGCGCATCCCGACCTCGGACGTCATCACGCAGACCGGCACCATCCTCGGCTCGCCCAAGTACATGTCGCCGGAACAGATCGCCGGCAACGAGATCGACCACCGGGCCGACATCTTCTCGCTCGGCGTCGTGCTGCACGAGATGCTGACCGGCACCACGCCCTTCAATGGCGCCGACGTGAACCAGCTGATGTACGCGATCGGCCACGCCGAACCGCCGATCCCGAGCCGGCTGAACCCGGAGGTGCCGGTGGTGCTGGACCTGATCGTCGCGAAGACGCTGGCCAAGGCCCCGGCCGACCGCTACCAGAGCGCCGAGGCGCTGGCCGCCGACCTGCTGGCCTGCCGCAGCGGGCTGACCGGCGCGCCCGACGACGAGACCGACGCCGATGCGCCGCTGAGCGCCGGCGTGTCGATGACCTCGTTCACGCCGCTCGCGCAGAGCTTCGCGACCACGCAGTCGATGACGCGCGCGTCGTTCGCACCCGACATGGCGCTGCTGTCGGTGTCGCGCCGCTTCGATTCGAGCGCGGCGATCGAGCGGCTGCGCGGCGGCGACCTGCTGGCCCCGCCGCCACCGCCGCGCAAGCGCTGGCGCAAGGGTCCGTGGCTGCTGGCGGCGACGCTGGCGGCGGCCTTGTTCACCAGCCTGGCGATCGTCTTCGGCTAAGGCGGATACTGGGCGGCTCACCGCTTGCCCGCCCGCCGCATGAACCACCGCGCACTGCCCGCTGCCCTGGCGCTTCACGCGCTCGCCTTTACCTGCTGCCAGGCCGGCGCGCAACAGGTGCTGCCCCCCGTCACCGTGACGGCCACCCGCACCGAGACGCTGCGCTTCGACGTGCCCGGCTCGATCGACGTCGTCGACGGCCAGATGCTGCGCGATGGGCGGCTGCAGGTCAACCTCTCCGACGGCCTGGCCGGCGTGCCCGGGTTGCAGGCGCGCGACCGGCAGAACTACGCGCAGGACGTGCAGATCTCGCTGCGCGGCTTCGGCGCGCGCTCGACCTTCGGCATCCGCGGCGTGCGGCTGTACGTCGACGGCATCCCGGCCACGCTGCCCGACGGCCAGGGGCAGATCAGCAACGTCGACCTGAACTCGGTCGAACGCATCGAGGTGCTGCGCGGGCCGTTCTCGGCGCTGTATGGCAATTCATCGGGCGGCGTGCTGCAGGTCTTCACCGAAGAAGGCCGGGGCCGGCCCGAGCTCGGCTTCGGCATCGCTGCCGGCAGCGATGGCGCGAGGCGCACCAGCACCAAGCTGTCCGGTGCCGAAGGCCGGCTGAGCTACCTGCTGAGCGCGAGCCATTTCGAGACCGACGGCTACCGCGACCACAGCGCCGCGCGACGCGACATCGGCAACGCGAAGCTGGTGTGGCGCGCCGACGAGGACACCCGGTGGACCGTGGTGCTGAACAGCGTGGCGCTGCCGCTGGCGCAGGATCCGCTCGGGCTGACGCGCGCCGGCTTCGACGCGAACCCGCGCGGCGTGGACGCGGTGGCCACCGACTTCGACACCCGCAAGACGGTGTCGCAGACGCAGGCCGGCATCGTGGTCGAGCGACGCCTGTCGGCCATCAACTCGATCCGGGTGATGGTGTACGGCGGGCATCGCCGCACCGAGCAGTTCCAGTCGATTCCGGTCGCGACGCAGGCCAACCCGCTGCATCCCGGCGGCGTCATCGACCTGCGGCGCGACTACAGCGGCACCGACTGGCGCTGGACCACGAAGACGCAGCTGGCGGACCAGCCGGTCACGCTGGTCGGCGGGTTGGCCTACGACCGGCTGCGAGAGCTGCGGCAGGGGTACCTCAACTTCACCGGCGATGCGACGGCGCCGAACCGCGGCCAGCGCGGCGCAATGCGGCGAGACGAGACCAACTTCGTCAACAACCTGGACCCTTATGTGCAGGCGTCGTGGCAGCCGAGCGCCGACTGGACGCTGCACGCCGGCGTGCGGCACAGCCGCGTGCGCTTCGAATCGCACGACAACTACATCGCCGGTGCCAACCCGGACGACAGCGGCCGCGCCGACTACAGCGCGACGCTGCCGGTGCTGGGCGTGCTGTGGGCGTTGAGCCCGTCGCTGCACCTGTACGCGACAGCGGGCAAGGGCTTCGAGACGCCGACGCTGAACGAGCTGGGCTACCGGCCCAACGGCGCGACCGGATTGAATTTCACGCTGCAGCCGGCGACGAGCCGCAGCCTGGAGCTGGGCGTGAAAAGCCGCTTCGACGGTCTCGGCGAACTGAATGCGGCGGTGTTCCAGACCCGTACCTCGGACGAGATCGTCACGCTGACCAACACCGGCGGGCGATCGACCTTCCAGAATGCGGGCAGCACGCGGCGCAGCGGGCTGGAGCTGGGCGCCGTCGCCGCGCTCCCCGAACCGTGGAAGGCGCAGGCGGCGCTGACCTGGCTCGACGCGCGCTACCGCGAGGCCTTCATGACCTGCACCGCGACGCCGTGCGCGGCACCGAACGTGCAGATCGCGTCAGGCCAGCGCATCCCGGGCATCGCGCGCAGCAGCCTGCAGGCGAGCCTGGCGTGGGCGCCACCGCAAGGCTGGCGTGCGGACTTGGAATTGCGCGCGCTGAGCAAGGTGTATGTCAACGACTTGAACACGGACGCCGCTGGCGGGCAAGCCACCGTCGGAGCCAGCGTCGGACACGTGCTGGTGCTCGGCGCGTGGCGCTTCAGCGGCTTCGCGCGGGTCGACAACATCTTCGATCGCAATTACGCAGGGTCGGTGATCGTCAATGAAGGCAATGGGCGGTATTTCGAGCCGGCTCCCGGGCGCAATTGGCTGGGCGGCGTGTCGGGCAGCTACCGGTTCTAGCGCTGTTCCCCGCAGTAGTACGGGTACGCAAACGTCGCTGGCGGGCCACGGCGTCATCGGCTCCGCTGGTGCGGCGCATCACATGCAGTCCCTAACGCGGCGAGAACCTGTCGCCGTCGCGCTCGAGCGGGAGGACCTCTTCATAGCCCGGAACAAAAGCGGCAGACAAGCCATCCCCGATCGATGTCCCGGGTTGTGCCGTCCAGCCGGAGAAGACCGCGGTACCCGCCGATGAGGTTCGTGCGAAGAGCTTGACCACGCAATCCCGGCCCTGCGTCACGTTCCTCCGCTCTCGGGGAACGAGGCCCATCCACGCTGCCATCACCTCGGCATCAGCCAGTGGCCGATAGATCCATTGCGACGGCCGCGCGTCGAAATTGACCACTTCAACCACCTCGACGCGAACCTCGGGGGCCTTCCTGCTCGACGCCTGGTCCCTCGCATGCCATGCGGCCAAGGCGACGAGCAACACGGTCACGGCGACTGCGGCCCATGCAATCCTTCGGAGCGAGTTGCGACCATACAAGTGGGCAAGGAGCAACTTCATCTGTTGTCGATCCATGACAGGCGAACCCAGTGTTGCACACTCGATGCCTTGACATATGAAGCGGCTGACTCGATGAAGAAACTGGTGCTGATCCCGCTTGCGATTGCCGCCTCGCTCTGGCTGCTGGCCCAGGGTCTGAAGGAATATGCCAGGCGTGGCCGTGAAGTCCTGGGGCACGTGCTCGAGGTGGAGAACTTCCAGGCTCCCCCGGCCACTTGGAGATTCAAGCCTCTGCCGGACGCGGAGGTCATGGCCGTCTGGTTCGGCGGCGGGCCTGGCGACACGGCGACACTTCACTCGGGCGGGCACTGCATGGGGTACGCCTTCACGCGAACCGTGGCCGATGGCTCATTTCACCTGCCCGCGTGGAAGGCGCCATGGGGGGTCGCGGTGGTTGATGGTGTCGCCTATGCGTATGCGGCAGGATTCATCGAACTGACGTCCTTCAACGTCAATGCGCCGGGATTGTCGTTCGCCGCCGGTCAGCACCTGATGCGCAGGGCTGCCCCGGGCGAAATACCGGATCAAAGAGAAGGCAAGTACCCACCCCTCGATTCATGCCCGCGCGTGCCGTCTCAATAGGTCTTGTACGCCAGAAATTTCCCACTCATCACGATGCTGACCCGATCGCCCGCCGGGTTCGGCTCGCGCTGCAGGTCCATCTTGAAATCAATGGCGCTCATGATCCCGTCGCCGAACTCTTCATGGATCAATTCCTTGAAGGTCGTGCCATACACGCTGACCAATTCGTAGAAGCGATAGATCAGCGGATCCGTCGGCACCGCGCTCGGCAGCGAGCCCTTGTACGGCACCACGCACAACCACTTCTGCTCGGCATCGCTCAACCCGAAGATCTCGCCGACCACGCCGGCCTGCTGCGGCGTCAGCGTCATCTGGCCCAGGCACGCGGCCGTCGTCCATTCCTTGCTCAGGCCGACCTTCGCGGCCACGTCGGACCATTTCAGTCCCTTGGCGACCTTGGTCGCGATGATCTTCTCGGTGACGTCGAGGCGGCTCATGGCATCTCCTGGGTGGGGTAGGTCACCACGACAAGCAACGATCGTGCTCGGCGAAGGGGCATGCCCCCTTCGCCCACGCCCGCCCGGCGCTTGGCGGAAAATCCCCCGCTTCCGCCGCAACGACTCCCGAAAGAGCCCCCATGAGCGCCACCTTCGACACCTACCCCGACACCCGCCTGCTGATCGACAACCAATGGGTCGATGCCAGCGGCGGCAAGACGCTGGACGTGCTGAACCCCGCCACCGGCACGGCCATCGGCAAGGTCGCCCACGCCTCGACGGCCGACCTCGACCGCGCCCTCGCCGCCGCGCAGCGCGGCTTCGAGACCTGGCGCGTCACCCCCGCGCACGAGCGCGCCAACGTGATGCGCCGCGCCGCCGCGCTGCTGCGCGAGCGTGCCGACGGCATCGCCCGCCTGCTCACGCAGGAGCAGGGCAAGCCGCTGGCCGAGGCGCGCGTCGAGGTGCTGGCCGGCGCCGACATCATCGACTGGTTCGCCGACGAAGGCCGCCGTGTCTATGGCCGCATCGTGCCGTCGCGCAACCTGGCCGCGCAGCAGCTGGTGCTGAAGGAGCCGGTCGGCCCGGTCGCCGCCTTCACGCCGTGGAACTTCCCGATCAACCAGATCGTGCGCAAGCTCGGTGCGGCGCTGGCCAGCGGCTGCTCCTTCCTGGTGAAGGCGCCCGAGGAAACCCCGGCATCGCCGGCCGCGCTGCTGGCCACTTTCGTCGACGCCGGCATCCCGGCCGGCGTGCTGGGTCTGGTGTTCGGCAACCCGGCCGAGATCTCGGCCTACCTGATCCCGCACCCGGTGATCCGCAAGGTCACCTTCACCGGCTCGACGCCCATCGGCAAGGAACTGGCCGCGCTGGCCGGCCGCCACATGAAGCGCGTGACGATGGAGCTGGGCGGCCACGCGCCGGTGATCGTCGCCGAAGACGCCGACGTCGCGCTCGCGGTCAAGGCTGCCGGCGGCGCCAAGTTCCGCAATGCGGGCCAGGTCTGCATCTCGCCGACGCGCTTCCTGGTGCACAGCAGCCTGAAGGACGAGTTCTCGCAGGCGCTCGTGAAGCACGCCGAGAAGCTGAAGCTCGGCGACGGCCTGGCCGAAGGCACCACGCTCGGCCCGCTGGCCAACGCGCGCCGCCTCGGCGCGATGGCCAAGGTGGTCGACGACGCGCGCAAGCGCGGCGCCACCGTCGCGACCGGCGGCGAACGCATCGGCAGCAGCGGCAACTTCTTCGCGCCCACGGTGCTGGTCGACGTGCCGCTCGAGGCCGACGTCTTCAACAACGAGCCCTTCGGCCCGGTGGCCGCGGTGCGCAGCTTCGAGACGCTGGACGAGGCCATCGCCGAAGCCAACCGCCTGCCCTTCGGGCTGGCCGGCTACGCCTTCACCCGCTCGATCAAGAACGCGCACCAGCTGGCGCAGCGGCTGGAGCTGGGCATGCTGTGGATCAACCAGCCGGCCGCGCCGGTGGCCGAGATGCCCTTCGGCGGCGTGAAGGATTCGGGCTACGGCACCGAAGGCGGGCCGGAGGCGATGGAGGCCTACCTGGTCACCAAGAGCGTGTCCATCATGGCCGTTTGATCGATGGCTTGACCGATGGGCCCGGGGTCTGCCCGACCCCGAGGTTCATCGCGTTCAGGATGTCGCCGTTGTCCTGCGACAGCTCCCACGCGAAGACACCGGCCAACCCGTGCTCGACGGCGAAGCGGCCCTTGCGCAGCACGGTGCGCGGGTCGTCGTAGCCGATGACCTGCTGCCCGCGCGCATTCCACAGCGCGTACGACTGCGTCGCCTTGTCGAGCACCACGCGCCAGCCTTGCGCGCCGGCGCCGCGGGGGCCGAGCCAGCTGCCGGCCAGCTCGCGGTAGGTGATGTCGCCTTCCTTGCCGGGGAAGATGCCGCTGCGCGGCACGCCGTTGAAGCCGTTCGGCCCCGGCCCCTTCACGCCCGAGAAACCGCGTCCGTACATCGCGACGCCGGCCACCAGCTTGTTCGCCGGCACGCCGGCCCGCGTCATCACGCGCACCGCGCCTTCGAGGCTGTCGTGGCTGTCGGGTGTCGGGCTCTTCAACGGCGTGTGGTGACCGGCCAGCGGCGTCCAGCTGCCGGCGAAGTCGTAGGTCATCATGAAGACGAGGTCCATCACCTGGGCCGCATCGGCATGGTGGACCTTGGCGACCAGCGACTCGGTGGTGTTGATCGCGGCCGTCAGCAGGTAGCGCCGGCCGGTCTGCGCCGACAGGCCGTCGAGTGCGCGGCGCAAATCAAGCATCAGGTCGGCATAGCCCTGCCCGTCGGCCGGCGTGCCGAGCGCGACGCCGTTGGCGCTGCCGTTCGAGGTGGGGTGCTCCCAGTCGATGTCGATGCCGTCGAAGGCCGGGTGCTGCTGCAGGAACTGCGCGGCCGAGGCGGCGAAGACGGCGCGCCGCGCGGGGTCGTTGGCAAGGTGGAAGAACGGATCGGAGCCGCCCCAGCCGCCCACCGAGGCCAGCACCTTGGCCTGCGGTGCGCGCTGCTTGAAGCGGGCGAAGGCGGCGTCGAACGGGTCTTCGCGCGCGGAGCTGGCGAGCTGGAAGTCGGCCTTGCCTTCGCACGCCGCGGCGTCCTGAGGCAGCTGACCCGGACCGCAGATGTGCAGGAAGGCGTAGAGCACGTGCGTCAGGTTGCCGGCCGGCACGCGGTCGAGCAGCTCGGGTGGCTGCCAGTTCGGCACGTAGACGCCGACGACCTTGCCGCTGGTGGGCGTGAAGGCGCGCGGCTGGCCGGTGAAGAGGCGGGACGGTTCGGCCGCCACGGCGGCGCCGGCCGCCAGTGCAAGGGCCAGGGTCATCGATCGGATTCGGGTCATGGGCAGTCTCTTCTCGGGGGTTCAGGCCAGGCGGTGCGCGACATCGGCTCGCTGCAGTGCCGCGGTCATCCAGCGCCGCAGCGCGGCATCGGACAGCGAGGTCGGGATCGAGCGCGCGATCATCCGGTACACCGCGCCGCGCGTCACCTTGACGCGCGTCGACGGGTCGAGCCAGCCGGGCGCCGTCAGCAACAGTTCCAGCGACGCGAGGCCCAGCATCAGCGGCCACAGCGAGGCCAGCCGCAGGCGCAGGCTGCCGGTCGGGATGCCGAGCACGTAATCGGCGGCCTGGCGGTAGCCGTCGAGCGCACGCGTGCTCAGCTCGGCCAGCACCGGCCGCGCGGCATCGCGTCGCGTCGGGTCGAGCAGGTCGGCCACCTGCACGCCATGGCGCTCCAGGACCTCGACGGGCAGGTAGCAGCGCCCGTTGGCCAGGTCCTCGGCCGCGTCGCGCAGCACGTTCGTCATCTGCAGCGCCTGGCCATAGGCCACGCCCTTCGCGGCCATCGCGTCGCGCGGCCAGGCCTGCAGCTCGGGGCGATGGCGCACCGCGACGTCGGTCCAGAACTCGCCGACGCAGCCGGCCACCAGGTAGGTGTAGCGGTCGAGGTCGTCCATCGCCTGCAAGGGCACCGGCGCACCGGCACGGCCGGCCTCGAAGCGCTGCAGGTCGAAGCACATGCCGTCGGTCAGGGTCATCACGACGCGACGGATGTCGGCGGCGTCACTGGGCGGCTGCTGGTCCAGCAGCGCCAGCGCATCCGGCAGCGCGGCCATCAGCGCGGCTTCCGCGGGATCCTGCGGAACCTCGACGTCCGGTGACCATGCACCGCCGTTCAGCTGGTCGCGCAGGTGCTGCAGCCGGATCAGCCGCTGCGGGGAGGGGCTGCCGGGCGTGTCGGCGATGGTGTCGGCTGCCCGCGCCAGCAGGTAAGCCAGGCTGACGGGAGCCCGCATGCCCTGCGGCAGGATGCGCAAGCTCAGGTAGAACGAGCGCGAGACGCGCTTCAGCAGCTCGCCGAGCAGCAGATCGGAAGGGGTGGGCATGGGCACGCAATGTAGCGTGGTCGGTGCGACCATCCGGCGACTGACACCAGGCTGGTAGCCCGGATGCCAATCCGGGATTCGTCGGTCACTTGCCAGGCTGCTCCCGGCTTGCGCTGCGCTCCATCCAGGCTACGACCAGCCTCAGCTCGACGACTTGAACACCCCGAACAGCCGACCGATGCGGCCCGCGATGCCGCGTTCGCCGGACGACGGCTTGATCAGCGGGTTGGTCGGCCGGGGGCCGAACGGATCGCCGGTCTGCACGCCGCGCGTCACCGCGGTGCCGACACGGGCCGGTGCGCGCGGCGCGACCGCCGGTGCGGCAGCCGGCGGCGTCTGCGGTGCCGACATGCGCGCGGCGGCGCGCGCCATCACGTCGGCCTTGGTGGCTTCCTGCCAGCCTTCTTCGACCCACGCGAGGATGGGCTTCCACTGCGCCAGGTCGGCCTCGACCTTGGCCGGCGGCATGTCGAACAGCGTCGCGCCCTGCTCGACGCAGCGCACGTAGGCCTGCGTCTCGCGCAGCGCGCCGAGGTAGGGGTAGTTCGCGGCGGCCGCCCAGGCCGCCATCTGCTCGGTGGCCTTGGTGCGCGCATCGAGCCGCATGCCCACCATCGCCACCTTGCAGCGGCCGCTGGCCACGCGCGGCAGCGTGCGGAGTTCTTCCAGGCAGGCGGCGGCGGATTCGCGGTCGAAGACCGAATGGCACACCGGCATCACGATCAGGTCGGCATACATGACGACCCGCGCCAGCTCGCTGTCGCGCAGGCCGCCGGGGGTGTCGAGCACGACGTGGGTGATGCCGACCGGCGGGCGCAGCACGCTGCGGGTGTCGACGGCCCATCCGACGACCGGCGCGCCCTGGGCCAGCGGTTGCTCGGCACGGCGCTTCAACCACGCGAGGGAGGATTGCTGGCGGTCGACGTCGCCGAGCATCACCCGGATGCCGCGCCGCGCACACCAGCCGGCCAGATGCGTTGCCAGCGTGCTCTTGCCGCTGCCTCCCTTGCGATTGATGACGGCAACCACGCGCATGGACGGTGAAACTCGGGAACCCTGCCGGATCGGCCCGTCATTACATCACCGAAGCGTGGGCCCAGTCCCAGGTACAAGCCGCCTTTCCGCCCCCGATTCACGTTTGGATACGCCCGGCGTTGGGGAATGACAACCCCTCGGTCGAGCTCGGCCCGCCGCCGCAGAGAACTCAGTGGACGGCGGTGCGGCGCAAGGCCTCTCCGTCGGCCCGGAAGGCGTGCACCTGGTCCGCCGGCAGCTCGAAGGCGACGTTGTCGCCCAGCTTCAGCGACTCGTCGTTGACCTTGGCCAGCAGCGGCGGCTCGTCGTCGTGCCAGCCGATGTAGGCATAGCTGAACTCGCCCAGGTGCTCCAGGTGGGCGATGCGGCCCCGCCCCTCGCCCCGGCCCACCTGCACGTGTTCCGGCCGCACGCCCAGCGTCAGCGGCGTGTCCGCCGCGATGCCGGCGGCATCCACCGCGGCGCCGCCGGCCAGGCCGCTCGCCAGCCGGAAACCCAGCTGCGCCGCACTGCCCGACACCGCGACCGCCGGCAGGAAGTTCATCGCCGGCGAGCCGATGAAGCCGGCGACGAAGCGGTTCTGCGGGCGGTGGTACAGGTCGAGCGGGCGGCCGATCTGCGCGACGCTCAGCAGGCCTTTCGACGCCGCATCCGGGCGCAGCAGCACGATCTTGTCGGCCAGCGTCATCGCCTCGACCTGGTCGTGCGTCACGTAGATCATGCTGACGTTGCCCAGCTTGCGGTGCAGCTTGGCGATCTCGACGCGGGTGTTGATGCGCAGCGCCGCATCCAGGTTGGACAGCGGCTCGTCGAACAGGAAGACCTTGGGCTGGCGCACGATCGCGCGGCCGATCGCGACGCGCTGGCGCTGGCCGCCGGACAGCTGGCGCGGCTTGCGCTCGAGCAGCGCCTCGAGCTTGAGCACGCTGGCGGCCTCGGCCACGCGGCGCTCGATCTCGGCCTCGGGCAGCTTGTTGTGGCGCAGCCCGAACGCCATGTTCTCGTGCACCGACATGTGCGGGTACAGCGCATAGCTCTGGAACACCATCGCCACGTTGCGCTGCGCCGGCGGCAGCTCGTTGACCACCTTGCCGTCGATCACGATCTCGCCGCCGCTGACGTCGTCGAGGCCGGCGATCAGCCGCAGCAGCGTCGACTTGCCGCAGCCCGACGGGCCGATGAAGACGCAGAACTCGCCGGGCTCGACCGTCAGGTCGACGTCGTTCAGGATCGCGACGTTGGCGAAGCTCTTGCGGACCTTGCGGAGCTGGATCTGGGACATGGAAGTTCGACTCCTTCTCGGATGCACACACCCGGATTGGCATCCGGGCTACGGTCTTGCAAACACCGCTTCCTGCGGCTCCAGCACGATCTCGCCGCCGTCGATGCGGCCGCCGAAACCGTGCCCGTCCACCGCCTGCCACGTGCCCGGCAGGCCATGCGCCACGCGCGCCGGCCGGTCCGACAGGTTGAAGGCGCACAGCAACCGATCGACCCCCTCGCCGCGCGTGAACGCGACGACCTGGTCATGCGCCGGCAACAGCGCCATCGCGCCGCGCACCAGCGACGGCTGCGTCGCGCGCCAGTGCAGGAAGGCCCGGTAGCGGTTCAGCACCGATGCCGGCTGCGGCGACTGCGCATCCACCGCACGCCGGCGCTGTGCGTCGGGCACCGGCAGCCAGGGCGTCCCGGTCGTGAAGCCGCCGTTCGGCGCCGCGGCCGACCACGGCATCGGCGTGCGGCAGCCGTCGCGGCCGACGAACTCGGGCCACATCTCCTTGCCGTACGGGTCCTGGATCTGCTCGTACGGGATCACCGCCTCGGGCAGCCCCAGCTCCTCGCCCTGGTACAGGCAGATCGAGCCGCGCAGCGAACCGAGCAGGCCCACCAGCAGCGGCGCCACGCGTTCGGCCGGGCCGAGGCCGGCCCAGCGCGTCGCGACGCGCACCACGTCGTGGTTGTTCAGCGCCCAGCACACCCAGGCATCGCCGGCCTCGGCCAGCATCTCGGTCAGCACCTGGTGCACGTAGCGTGGCTCGTGCCGCTCGGTCATCAGGTTGAAGGTGTAGGCCATGTGCAGCCGCGCACCGGTGGTGTAGGCGCGCAGCGTCGCGTACTCGTTGTCGTCGCCGATCTCGCCGATGGTCGTGGTGCCGGGGTAGCGGTCGCACAGCGCACGGAAGCGCTGCAGGAAGGCCAGGTTCTCCGGCTGCGTCTTGTCGTACAGGTGGCGCTGCATCGCATACGGGTTGGCGCGCGGCACGCCCACCGCGTACTGCCCGGGCGGCTGCGGCGGGTTGGAGCGCAGCTGACTGTCGTGCACGTAGAAGTTGACGGTATCGAGGCGGAAGCCGTCGACGCCGCGCTCGAGCCAGAACTTCGCCGCATCGAGCACCGCATCCTGCACCTGCGGGTTGTGGAAGTTCAGGTCCGGCTGCGAGGCCAGGAAGTTGTGCATGAAGTACTGCTGGCGCCGCGTGTCGAACTGCCACGCGCTGCCGCCGAACAGCGACAGCCAGTTGTTCGGCGGCGAGCCGTCGGGTTGCGGGTCGACCCACACGTACCAGTCGGCCTTCGGGTTGTCGCGGCTGGCGCGGCTCTCGATGAACCACGGGTGGTCCTTCGAGGTGTGGCTGATCACCAGGTCGATCAGCACCTTGATCTTCAGCGCATGGGCGCGCGCCACCAGCGCATCGAAATCGGCCAGCGTGCCGAACATCGGGTCGACGTCGCAGTAGTCGGTGACGTCGTAGCCGAAGTCGCGCATCGGCGAGCGGAAGAACGGCGAGATCCAGACCGCATCGGCGCCGAGCGACGCGACGTGGTCGAGCCGCTGCGTGATGCCGGCCAGGTCGCCGATGCCGTCGCCGTTGCTGTCCTGGAAGCTGCGCGGGTAGATCTGGTAGATGCAGGCGCCGGCCCACCATTCGGAATGTGCAGTCATGTCGTGTCGTGAGAAGAGGTCAGCCTTTGACGGAGCCGGCGGTCAATCCGGCGACGATCTGGCGCTGGAAGTAGACGACCAGCCCGATCAGCGGCAGCGTGACGATCACCGAGGCCGCCATGATGGCACCCCAGGGCGCCTCGTAGCCGCTGCCGGCGCTGACCAGCGCGATCGCGACCGGCACGGTGCGCTGCTCGGTGCTGATGGTGAAGGTGAGCGCGAACAGGAACTCGTTCCAGGCCGCGATGAAGGCCAGCAGCCCGGTGGCCACCATGGCCGGCCACAAGAGCGGCATGAAGATGCGGAAGATCAGCGTGAAGACGCCCAGCCCGTCCATCATCGCGGCCTCTTCCACTTCCTTGGGCAGCTGGCGCATGAAGGTCACCAGCACCCACACCGTGAACGGCAGCGTGATCACCAGGTCGGCCAGCAGCAGCGCACCCAGGTGGTCGTACAGGCCGAGCGCCTGCACCAGCTCGAACATGCCCGACAGCACCGCCACCTGCGGGAACATCGAGGCCGACAGCACGGTGAGCATCAGCGTGCCGCGGCCGCGGAAGCTGACGCGCGACAGCGCCCAGGCGGCCGGCAGGCTGAGCGCGAGCGACAGCGCGACCACGCCGCCGGCGACGAAGGCCGAGTTCAGCAGGTTGCGGCCGAACGGCTGGTCGCGGAACAGGCTCACGTAGTTGACGAGCGTGGCCTGCGCCGGCCAGAGCTCGGGCGAGAACAGCGCCGTGCCCTGCTTCAGCGAGGTCGACATCGCATAGACCAGCGGGAACAGCGAGACGAACAGCAGCAGCGCGGCCGACGCGTAGTACAGCGCCGACATGCCGGGCGTGCGCTTGTGGATGCCGGCGATCATGACGAAGCCTCCTCGATGCCCTTGCGCGTGGCGCCCAGGTAGACGATGGTCACCAGCGCGATCATGAAGAACAGCACCGTCGCCGATGCCGAGCCGTAACCGACCTGCTGGAAGTCGATCAGCTGCTCGCGCACGTAGATCGACATGCTCTTGGTGGCGCGGCTGTTCGAGGTCATCACGTAGATCACGTCGAACACGCGCAGGGCGTCGAGCGTGCGGAATACCACCGCGACCGCGACGCCCGGCACGATCAGCGGCAGCGTGATGCGCGTGAAGACGCGCCACACCGGCACGCCGTCGACCTTGGCGGCTTCATAGCAGTCCAGCGGCACCATCTGCAGCGCGGCCAGGATCAGCAAGGCCATGAAGGGCGTGGTCTTCCAGACGTCGACCATCACCACGGTGAACAGCGACAGCGTCGGGTCCGCGGTCCACGCGAGCGGCACCGCGATCAGCCCGAAGGCCATCAGGTAGTGGTTCACGACGCCGAACTGGTCGTGCAGCATCCAGCTCCAGATGCGCGCCGAGACAACGGTGGGGATGGCCCACGGCACCAGCATCGCGGCACGCAGCAGCGTGCGCAGGCGCGAGGGCTGGTTGATCACCAGCGCGACGCCGAGGCCGAGCACGGTCTCCAGCGTCACCGACAGCAGCGCGAAGGCACCGGTGACGAGCACGGCGCGCCACCAGTCGGGGTCGCGCAGCACGCCGTACTCGCCTGCGTAGTTGTCCAGGCCGATGAACTTCCACTCGTCCAGGTGGGCGAGCGAGGCGTCGGTGAGGCTGAACCACAGCGTGCGGGCCAGCGGCCAGCCGGCGACGGCGAGCAGCACGACCAGCATCGGCACGAGCATCCACCACGCCCAGCGAACGCGCTGGCGAGTCAGGCCTGACATGGGTGCTCCTTGCTGTGGATCACGAACCCCGGATTGGCATCCGGGGATGGTCTTTCAATTCCAGCGGCCGCCGCGGCCGATCTGGTTCAGGCGCTGGTCGAGTTTCGCGACCGCCTCCTCCGGCTTCGCGCTGCGCGACAAGACCTCGTGCGCCGCATTCCAGAACTCGTTGCTGACCTGGTTGTAGCGCGACGCCGTCACCGTCGCCGGCCGCGGCACCGCGCTCGCGAAGGTGCCGGCCAGCTGACTCATGAACGGGTTCGCCGCCACCACGTCCCTGTCCTGGTACAGCGTCGACACCGTCGGGTTGAACGAGCCCTTCAGCGCGCGCTCCTTCTGCACCTCGGCGCTCGTCATGTACATCACGAGGTCGGCCGCCAGCGCCGCGTTCTTCGAGTACTTCGACACCGCGAGCTGCTGGCCGCCCAGCGCGGCCGCGTTCGAGCCGGCGTCGCCGCCCTTGGGCAGCACTGCCACGCCGACCTTGTTCTTGATCGGGCTGTCGTCGCGCTGCGCCAGCGACCACGCGTACGGCCAGTTGCGCATGAAGACCGCGTTGCCGGCCTGGAACACGCCGCGCGATTCCTCCTCGGCGTAGTTCAGCACCGCCGTCGGCGAGATCGTGCCGACCCACGATGCCGCCATCGCCAGCGCCTTCGCGGTGGCCGGGTTCTTCACCGACACCTTGCCCGACGCATCGACGATGGTGCCGCCGCCGTAGCTCGACACCCATTCGAGCGCGTTGCAGGTCAGCCCCTCGTAGGCCCGGCCCTGCCACACATAGCCCCACATCTTGTCGTTGCCGGCGGCGCGCTCGGCGGTCTGGATCTTCTGTGCGGTGTCGGTCAGCTGTTCCCAGGTGACCGGCACCTTCAGGCCGTGCTTGTCCAGCAGGTCCTTGCGGTAGTACAGCAGCCCGGCATCGATGAACCACGGCATCGCGACCAGCTTGCCCTGTACGCTGCCGTTCGCGACCATCGACGGGAAGTGCGTCTTCTCGACCCCCTTGCTGTAGGGCTTCAGGTCGAGGAAGTGCGAACCGAGGATGCCCGGCCACACCACGTCGACCTGGAACACGTCGATCTTGTCGGACTGCGAGCCCAGCACCTGCTGGTACAGCGCCAGGCGCTCGCTCGCATCGTTGGGCGTCGAGACCACCTCGACGGTGTGGCCGGCCTTCTTCGCCCAGGCCTCGGCCGCGGTCTTGCACAGCTCGAGCTCCTGGCCGACGGCCCCGCACGAGATCTTCAGCGTGGCCGCATTCGCGGCGGTGGCGGTTGCGAACGAAAAGCCGGCCGCAGCCAGCGCCAGGAACAGGCGTCGTTGGTTCATCGTTGTCTCCATCATCGTGGTGGGCGAGGACCTGGACCGGTCCTTCGAGCGGCATTACAGCGGCTGGCGCGCGAGGGCAGATTTCGAGTGTTAGCGCGAACCCTCGCGGTCTTGTCATGTTTGAAACATGGCTACAGTGCGCGCCATGACGATGTACGACGCTGCTTTCGGCCCCGACGAGTTGTCGGTGCAGATTTCCGAGCTGCTGGTGGCCACCGCCGACGGCACCGATCCGTCGATCGACCGCTCGGTCACCGAGGTGCTGCGCGCACTGCGCGAGCGGCTGAAGATGGACGTGGTGTTCGTCTCGGAGTTTGTCGACGGGCAACGGGTGTTCCGCTTCGTCGAGGGCGACAACCCGCCGATGGCGCCGGGCGAAGGCAATCCGCTGGAGGAGAGCTGGTGCAAGCAGGTGGTCGACGGGCGCATGCCCGAGCTGGTGCCCGATGCCGCGGCGATCGCGAAGGACATCGGCCTGCCGCACACCGACATCGCGGTCGGCGCCCACCTCAGCACGCCGATCGTGCTGCCCGACGGCAGCACCTACGGCACGCTGTGCTGCTACAGCGCGGCACCGAACCATGCACTGCGCAAGCGCGACCTGGACAACCTGCGCAACTGCGCGGTGCTGGTGGCGCGCAAGGTCAGCACGGCCTTGAGGGCCCACAAGGCCTCGATGGATTGGGCGTTGGAGCCGATGGACGAGCAGCGTTGGAAATTGAAGTGAGGTGGATCCCCGGATTGGCATCCGGGGTGTTCGCAACAAGCCACTGGTTCAGCAAAGGCGCGAAGACGGCATCACTCCACGCCAGACCCGCTGCCGCTGATGCGAACGGGAGCCCGGTACCCCACCGGCTTGTCCCCCACCGTCGCCCCGCCGTACATCATCCCCTGCATCGCGTTGGTGAAGAAGTAGTACGGGAACGGCGTCACCGGCTGGCTCGCTTCGTCGAGCCGCGCCACCAGCTGCGCCGGCAGCGTGAAGTCCAGCGCCCCCAGGTTCACCGCCAGCTGCTCCGGCTTGCTCGCGCCGACGATCACGCTCGCGACGCCCGGCCGGTTCGCGACCCAGTTCAGCGCCACCTGCGCCATCGGCCGGTCCACCTCGCGCGACACGCGGTCGAGCTCGGCCACGATCTTCCAGTTGCGCTCGGTCAGGTGCTGGAAAGCCGGGTTGCCGTTGTCCTTCATCGCGGCCAGCCGCCCGTCGGCCGGCGTGTCGGCGCGGTAGCGCCCCGACAGCAGCCCGCTCGCCAGCGGGCTCCACACCGTGAGGCCCATGCCCAGCTCGGTGGCGAGCCGGCTGAACTCGTGCTCCAGGTTGCGCTCGACCAGCGAGTACTGCATCTGCAGCGCCGACACCGGCTCGAAGCCGCGCCACTCGGCCAGCGTCTGCGCACGCGCCGCATACCATGCCGGCACGTCGGACAGGCCGATGTGACGCACCTTGCCGGCGCGCACCAGGTCGTCCAGCGTGCGCATCACCTCCTCGACCGGGGTCACCTGGTCCCAGGCATGCAGGTAGTACAGGTCGAGGTAGTCGGTGCCCAGCCGCTGCAGCGAGCCCTCCACCGCGCGCAGGATGTTCTTGCGGCCGTTGCCGCCGATGTTGCCGTTCTTCTCGCCGAGGTTGAACGTGAACTTGCTGGCCAGCACCAGCTGGTCGCGCGCCTGGCGGGCCTTGACGAATTCGCCCAGCCAGCGCTCGCTGGTGCCGTTGGTGTAGACGTCGGCGGTGTCGATGAAATTGCCGCCGGCATCCACGTACTGGTCGAAGATGCGCTGCGTGGCCGCGCGGTCGGCGCCCCAGCCCCATTCGGTGCCGAAGGTCATCGCGCCGAGCGACAGCCGGCTCACGCGCAGGCCGCTGCGGCCCAGGGTGAAGTAGCTGTCGAGGCCGTCGTGGCGAGAGGTGGCTTGCATGCTGTGCTCCGTCGGTGTCGTGTTGCGATGGAGCGAACTCTAGGCATCCTCATTCGAAAGATAAACCGCCATAATCTTCGTGAAGCATGTAGCGGAGCTTCACAATGAACCTGACCCGGCTGGACGGCCTCGTGGCCTTCGTGACGGTCGCGCAGAAGCGCAGCTTCACCGCAGCGGCGGCCGCGCTCGAGGTCACGCCGCCGGCTGTTAGCCAGGCGGTCAAGCAGCTGGAGGCGCGCCTGGGCGTGCTGCTGCTGCACCGCACCACGCGCAGCGTGGGCCTGACCGAAGCGGGCGGGCGCTTCCTCGCGCGCGTGGCGCCGGCCGTCACCGAGCTCGACGAAGCGGCGGCCGAACTCGAGGACGATCGCGGCGGCACCAGCGGCGTGCTGCGCCTGAACGCGCCGCACGTGGTGCATGCGATGCTGCTGCGCCCGCTGCTGCCGGGCTTCCTCGACGCCCACCCGGGCGTGCAGGTCGAGCTGGTGCTGGAGGACGGCTTCGTCGACATCGTCGCCGGCGGCTTCGACGCCGGCGTGCGCCTGGGCGAATCGGTGCAGCGCGACATGGTCACCGCGCAGCTGACGCCGCACGAGCGCACCTGCATGGTCGCGTCGCCCGCCTATGTCGCGCGGCACGGCATGCCGGCCAGCCTCGACGCGCTGCGCGGGCACGCCTGCGTGCGCTACCGCTTCCCGACCAGCGGCGCGATCTACCGCTGGGAGCTGCTGCGCGGCACGCGCCGCGTCGAGGTCAAGGTCGAGGGCCGGATCACCGTCAGCGACAGCCTGTCGATGATGGACGCGGCGCTCGACGGGCTGGGCATCGCCTACACCTTCGAGCGCCAGGTCGCGCCGGCGCTGGCCGACGGGCGGCTGCTGCCGGTGCTGCCGAAGAGCTGGCCGACGCAGCCGGGCTTCCACCTCTACTACCCGAACCGGCGCCAGTTGCCGGCCAAGCTGCGCGCCTTCATCGACCATTGCCGCGCGGCGCTCGCGCCGGCAGCGGCAGCCGGTAGCAATCCACGCATCCCGCGAACGAGGGCCCCTCGCGACGCGCAGGGTTGACCGCCACTGGCTACCATGCCGACAAGCCCGTTCGCTCGCTCTTGAAATCATTCCGTGGTTGAAAAAATCCTTGCCGGCATCGTGTTGCTGGTCTGCGTGGTCCTGCTGGTCCGGCTGTCGCTCGGCACGCGGCGCCGGCTGCAGTTCGATTTCGCGATGCAGCGCCTCTGGCATGCGCTGCGCCGCAACGGCACACGCGCATGGCGCTGGCCGCGCGCGCGCCGCGAGACGCGCGACGCGATAGAGCGCGCTCGCAGCGGCGAATGGGACGGCAACGTCTACCGGCCCAAGTCGTTCCGGCGCCCGAAGAAGCCGCACTGAAGCGCACGCCCGTCGCCGGGGCTGGCTTAGCATGTGCGCCTCACTTCGCCGTCCGACACCATGACCGCCACCGCCCCCCGCATCGCGCTGATCGCCCACGACCACAAGAAGGACGCGATGGTCGAGCTGGCGCGCGAGTACCTGCCGTTCCTGCAGGGCTGCACGCTGGTCGCCACCGGCACCACCGGCGGGCGGCTGCACGACCAGCTGGGGCTCACGGTGCAGCGCATGCTGAGCGGTCCGCTCGGCGGCGACCTGCAGATCGGCGCGAAGCTGGCGCAGGGCGAGATCGACCTGGTGGTGTTCCTGCGCGACCCGATGACGCCGCAGCCGCACGAGCCCGACATCAATGCGCTGGTGCGGGCCTGCGACGTGCACGACATCCCGTGTGCGACCAACCTGTCGACGGCGCGGCTGGTGCTGGGGCGCCTGTCGGAAAGGCACTGACATCGGCGGGCACGCCGATTGCCCCATTCCGCACGGGCCTTTGCCCGCAGGAGTGTTTCCATGCGCCAGGTTTCAGAGCGTCCCGACGCCCGTCGCCGCCGGGTCGAAGGCCCGTCGCGGGATCCGCGCGATCACGCGGGTCTCGAGCGCCCGGCCGCCCATCCGAAGAGTGCCCCGCCGCGCCTGCCTGCAAATCGTGCCGGTTGACCCCCGGATTGCCGTCCGGCCTACGAACACCAGGTAGCCCGGATGCCAATCCGGGATGTCACGCCCGCACGAGCCGCAGCCGCGTGATCTCGGACGGTGCGCCCAGCCGCTTCGGCGGCCCCCAGTAGCCGGTCCCCCGGCTCACGTAGACCCACAGAAGTCCCAGCCGATGCAGCCCGGCCACGAAGGGCTGCTGCAACGGCACGAACAGGTTCCACGGCAGGAACTGCCCGCCGTGCGTGTGGCCTGACAGCTGCAGGTCGAAGCCGGCCTCGGCCGCCGCCGTCGCGCTGCGAGGCTGGTGCGCCAGCAGCACCTTGGCATGCGCCTCGTCGGACGCGCCATGCAGGGCACGCGCCGGATCGCTGCGCTGCTGCTCGTCGAAGTGGTGCGCGCCGAAATCGGTGACACCCGCCAGCAGCAGGCGCCCTGCCCCGTGCTTCAGCAGCAGGTGCTCGTTCATCAGCACGGTGATCCCGAGCCGCCGCAGCTCGGCCACCCAGGCCGGGGCGCCCGAGTAGTACTCGTGGTTGCCGGTCACCGCGAACACGCCATGCCGGGCCTGCAGCCGCCCGAGCGGCGCGGTGTGCTCCGACAGCTCGGGCACGCGGCCGTCGACCAGGTCGCCGGTCAGCGCCATCACGTCCGCATCCAGCGCATTCGCCGCATCGACCACCCGGTCCACGAAGCCCTTGCGGATCGTCGGCCCGACGTGCAGGTCGCTGATCTGCACCAGCGTGAAACCTTCCAGCGCCGGCGGCAGGTCGGCGATCGGCACGTCGACACGCCGCACGCCCGGGCGGCGCCGCGCGTTCAGCAGCCCGAGCAGGCTGGCCACCCCGGCCAGCGCCGGCACCGCGAGCGCCGACGCCTGCAGCGCCGAGGCCGGGATGGGCGCGCCCGACGTCGCCAGGATCCAGCCGCCCCACGCCAGCAAGCCGGCATCGCGCACGAAGGTCAACACCAGCAGCGTCGAGAAGAAGCCCATCGCGATCAGCCCGGCCCAGGCCAGCACCCCGGTGGCCGAACGCCGGCCGAGGATCGGGCTTGCGGCCGACAGCACCAGCACGAACAGGCCGGCCAGCAGGCCCGCCCCCACCCACACCCAGGGCGCGGGCAACGCGCCCAGCAGGCGCGTGCCGATGTAGGCATGGAAGGCGGCCAGCAAGGCCACGGGCAACACGGGAAAGGACATGGCAGACCCTGGTTCAGCAGCGGGAAGCCCTCAGGTGGGGACGCCGCGCGCCAACTCAACAGAACCCCTCTCCCCGAAATCCAGGAAAACCCCGGGGTTTCGACGCAAGAAAGTACAGCCCTTGGCAGGGTCCGTACCAAATCTCTCAAAGGCATACGCCTATCGTTGCGCCTGCGGATGTGGCATCACATCGCAGCCATCCCACAAACGAGGAGACACACATGACACGCAAGACTGCCGTGGTTCTGGCCTGGAGCGCGTTGGGCGCCCTCGCCGCCACCAGCACCGCCCAGGCCGCCGACCTGGTGATCGCGACCGTGAACAACGGCCACATGATCGAGATGCAGAAGCACAGCGCGGACTTCGAGAAGGCCAACCCCGGCATCACGCTGAAGTGGGTGACCCTGGAAGAAGGCGTGCTGCGCCAGCGCGTCACCACCGACATCGCCACCAAGGGCGGCCAGTTCGACGTGATGACCATCGGCCTGTACGAGGCGCCGATCTGGAGCAAGAAGGGCTGGCTGAAGGAGATCAAGACCGATGCCGCCTACGACGTCGACGACCTGCTGCCGGCCATCCGCAGCGGCCTGTCGCTGGACGGCAAGCTCTACGCCGCCCCGTTCTACGGCGAGAGCTCGATGACGATGTACCGCGAGGACCTGGTCAAGGCCAAGGGCCTGACGATGCCGCCCAACCCGACCTGGGCCCAGATGGCCGACATCGTCTCGAAGATCCACGACCCGGCCAAGGGCGTGTACGGCCTGTGCCTGCGCGGCAAGCCGGGCTGGGGCGACAACATGGCCTTCCTGACCACCATGGTCAACACCTACGGCGGCCAGTGGTTCGACATGTCGTGGAAGCCGCAGATCGACACCAAGCCGTGGAAGGACGCGATCGGCCAGTACGTCGACCTGATGAAGAAGTACGGCCCGCCCGGCGCGTCGGCCAACAGCTTCAACGAGAACCTGGCGTTGTTCAACGAAGGCAAGTGCGGCGTGTGGATCGACGCGACGATCGCCGCGTCCTTCGTCAGCGACCCGAAGCAGTCGAAGGTGGCCGACAAGGTGGCCTTCGTGCAGGCGCCGCAGGCCGTCACGCCCAAGGGCGCGAACTGGCTGTGGTCGTGGAACCTCGCGATCCCCGCGTCGTCGCAGAAGGCCGACGCGGCGCAAAAGTTCATCACCTGGGCCACGTCCAAGGACTACGTCAACCTGATCGCCAAGAGCGGCGGCTGGCACACGGTGCCCACCGGCACCCGCAAGTCGACCTATGCCAACCCGGAGTTCCAGAAGGTCGCGAAGTTCGCGGTCGAGGAGCAGAAGGCGATCAACAGCGCCAACCCGAACGACAGCACGCTGCCGAAGTCGCCGTACGTGGGCGTGCAGTACGCCGCCATCCCGGAATTCCAGGCGATCGGGATTGCGGTCGGGCAGCAGATGAGTGCGGCGCTGTCGGGCAAGGTCACGGTCGACCAGGCCTTGAAGACGTCCCAAACGGCTGCCGAGCGTGAAATGACCAAGGGCGGCTACTACAAGAAGTAAATGACGCCCCTCGGTCGGCGAGTACGCCGACCGATCCCCCGAGGGGATGCGGGCCGACTTGGGGCGGCCCGGCGCTCGGCCCGCCCCTCTCCGGCCGGCATCCAAACGAGGTCCATGTCATGAGCCGATTCCTGCCCCGCGCGCTGATGGCGCCGGCGGTCACCACGCTGTTCCTGTGGATGATCGTCCCGCTGGTGATGACCATCTGGTTTTCGCTGGTGCACTACAACCTGATGCAACCCGGCGACAAGACCTTCGTCGGCATCGAGAACTTCCACTACTTCATCACCGACCCGGACTTCTGGCCGGCGGTGCTGCAGACGCTCGAACTGCTGGGCGCGGTGATCGTGATCACCGTCGTGCTCGGCGTCGGCCTGGCCCTGCTCGTGAACGAGCCCTTCCCCGGCCAGGGCCTGGTGCGCGTGCTGCTGATCTCGCCCTTCTTCGTGATGCCCACGGTCAATGCGCTGCTGTGGAAGCACATGATGATGAACCCCATCTACGGCGTGCTGGCCCACGTGTGGCACTTCTTCGGCGCGACGCCGGTCGACTGGATGACCGACCTGCCGCTCGCATCGGTGATCGTGATGCTGTCGTGGCAGTGGCTGCCGTTCGCCTGCCTGATCTTCATCACCTCGCTGCAGTCGCTCGACCGCGAGCAGATGGAGGCGGCGCGCATGGACGGCGCGAACGCGCTGCACCAGTTCTGGTACCTGACGCTGCCGCACCTGGGGCGCTCGATCGCGGTGGTCGTGATGATCGAGATGATCTTCCTGATGAGCGTGTTCGCCGAGATCTTCACCACCACCGGCGGCGGGCCCGGCAACGAGAGCACCAACCTCGCGTTCCTGATCTTCAAGCAGGCACTGATGAACTTCGACGTCGGCGTGGCCTCGGCCGGCGCGCTGTTCGCGGTGGTGCTGGCCAACATCGCGGCCGTCTTCCTGATCCGCATGGTCGGCAAGAACCTCGACTGAAGGACCCACGCCATGACCTCCTCCTACCCCAAGGGCTTCCCGTACGTCCGCACCCTCTTCGCGTGGGCGATCTCGCTGCTGCTGTTCTTCCCGCTGCTGTGGCTGGGCCTCACGGCCTTCAAGACCGAGATGCAGGCCATCGCGGTGCCGCCGCAGCTGATCTTCACGCCCACGCTGTCCAGCTTCGTCGAGGTGCAGGCGCGCAGCGACTACCTGCTGTACGCGAAGAACTCGCTGATCACGAGCCTGGTGTCGACCGTCCTCGGCCTGCTGATCGCCGCGCCGGCGGCGTACTCGATGGCCTTCTTCCGCACGAAGCGAACGCGCGACATCCTGATGTGGATGCTGTCGACCAAGATGATGCCGGCGGTGGGCGCGCTGGTGCCGGTGTACGTGATGGCGCAGACCACCGGCATGCTGGATTCGCTGCCGGCGCTGATCATCGTGTTCACGCTGTCCAACCTGCCGATCATGGTGTGGATGCTCTACAGCGCCTTCAAGGAGGTGCCCAACGACATCCTCGAGGCGGTGCGGCTGGACGGCGCGACGGTGTGGGACGAGTTCCGCCACGTGATCCTGCCGCTGACGATGGGCGGCATCGCGTCCACCGGCCTGCTGTGCCTGGTGCTGGCATGGAACGAGGCCTTCTGGTCGCTCAACCTGACCTCGGCCCACGCCGGCACGCTGGCCGCGCTGATCGCGTCGTACTCCAGCCCCGAGGGCCTGTTCTGGGCCAAGCTGTCGGCGGCCTCGCTGCTGGCCATCGCGCCCATCATCGTGTTCGGCTGGTTCAGTCAAAAACAACTCGTCCAAGGCCTGACCTTCGGCGCCGTCAAGTAAGGAGAACCACATGTCGTTTCTTGAACTCAAGGGCATCGTCAAGGAATTCGGCCCGGTGCGCACCATCAAGGGCATCGACCTGCAGATCGAGAAGGGCGAGTTCGTCGTCTTCGTCGGGCCCTCGGGCTGCGGCAAGTCGACGCTGCTGCGCCTGATCGCCGGGCTCGAATCGACCACGCAGGGCTCGCTGCAGCTGGACGGGCGCGACATCACCCACGTGCCGTCGGCCAAGCGCGACCTCGCGATGGTGTTCCAGTCGTACGCGCTGTACCCGCACATGACGGTGTTCGACAACATGTCGTTCGCGCTGAAGCTGGCCAAGGTCGACGTGGCCACGCGCCAGCAGAAGGTCGAGCGCGCCGCGAAGATCCTGAACCTCACGCAATACCTGCAGCGCACGCCCAAGGAGCTGTCGGGCGGCCAGCGCCAGCGGGTGGCCATCGGCCGCGCCATCGTGCGCGCGCCCAAGGTGTTCCTGTTCGACGAGCCGCTGTCCAACCTGGATGCGGCGCTGCGCGGGCAGACCCGCGTCGAGATCGCCAACCTGCACCGCGACCTGGGCGCCACCACCATCTACGTGACGCACGACCAGGTCGAGGCGATGACGCTGGCCGACCGCGTGGTGGTGCTGCGCGACGGCATGATCGAGCAGGTGGGCTCGCCGCTCGAGCTGTACGACCACCCGGCCAACCAGTTCGTCGCGCAGTTCATCGGCACGCCGCAGATGAACGTGCTGCCGACCGCCGCCGTGCCCGAGCTGACGCGACTGGCCGGCGCCCGCCTGCCGGCCGACGGCTCGGTCGGCGTGCGGCCCGAGTACGTGCGGGTCGGCGTGCCGGGCACCGGCATCCCCGGGCGCGTCGAGCTGATCGAATCGCTCGGCTCCGACACGCTGATCCACACCCGCGTCGGCAACGACGTCGCACTGGTCTCGCGCCAGGGCGAACGCACGACACTCAAGCCGGGCGACAACGTCGGCATCGTCTTCGATGCCACCGCCCTCCACCTCTTCGACGCCCAGGGACGGACGCTGCGCGCCTTGCAGCAGGCCGCCTAGACACCATGAGCATCTCTTCCAACACCGCGCCACTGACCATCCTCCACCTGGGCCTCGGCTCGTTCCACCGCGCGCACCAGGCGGTCTACCTGCAGCAGCTGATCAACCAGGGCGACACCGGCTGGCAGATCGCCGCCGGCAACCTGCGCCCCGACATGGCCGACACCGTCGCCGCGCTGCAGGCACAGGGCGGCGCCTACACGCTGGAGACGGTGTCGCCGGCCGGCGAGCGCTTCTACGAGCGCATCACCGCGATCCGCCGCATCGTGCCGTACACGCCCGACCTGGCCGGGCTGGTGGCGATCGGCGCCGACCCGGCCACGCGCATCATCTCGTTCACCGTCACCGAGGCCGGCTACTACCTGGACGAGCACGACCGGCTCGACGACAGCTTCGCCGACCTGGCCAGCGACCTGGCCGGCACCACGCGCAGCACGATCTACGGCGCGATGGCGGCGATCCTGGCCGAGCGCAGGCAGCGCAACGCCGGCCCGGTGACGCTGCTGAACTGCGACAACCTGCGCAGCAACGGCGAGCGCTTCCGCGCCGGCTTCATCGACTTCCTGGCGCGCCGCGGCGACAGTGCGCTGCGTGCCTGGGTCGAGGCGAACACCAGCTCGCCGAACGACATGGTCGACCGCATCACGCCGCGCCCGCTGCCCGAGGTCGCGCAGCGCGTGAAGGCCGCGACCGGCCTGGACGACGGCGCGCCGGTGATGGGCGAGCGCTTCATCCAGTGGGTCATCGAGGACCACTTCATCAACGGCCGCCCGGCCTGGGAGAAGGCCGGCGCCGAGATGGTGGCCTCGGTGCTGCCCTACGAAGAGGCCAAGATCCGCATCCTGAACGCGAGCCACAGCTGCTTCGCGTGGGCCGGCACGCTGCTCGGCCTGCAGTACATCCACGAGGACGTCGCGCATCCGGCGATCCGCCGCATGGCCTTCGAGTACGTCACCGACGACGTGATCCCGTCGCTGGAGTCGTCGACGAAGCCGTATCCGCTGGACCTGGCGGCCTACCGCGACGTGGTCATCGACCGCTTCGGCAACCCCTACCTGCGCGACACCAACCAGCGCGTCGCGATGGACGGCTACGCGAAGATCTCGGGCTTCCTGTGGCCGACCTTCCGCGAGTGCCTGGCGCGCGGCGCGTCGATCGCGAAGGTGGCCCGGTTGCCGGCGCTGTTCTTCGAGTTCCTCAAGCTGTGGCACCGCGGCGAGCTGAGCTACGAATACCATGACCAGGGCATGGACGCGGCGAGCGCGCATGCGATCTTCGACGACGCCGATCCGCTGGCCGCGTTCAGCTGCGACCCGCTGCTGTGGGGCCCGCTGGCCGGCGACGCGCGACTGGTGGCGGCGCTGCAGCAGGCGCATGGCGAGGTCAGGCAGTTCCTGGCGGAGAACGGCCGTGGCTGAGACATCGCCGTTGCCGCGGTGTTGCCGGCGGGTGGAGAATCCGCCCTCGTGAGCGACCCATGAACACGAACCGCATCCGCAGCCCCGAACTCGAGCACGACTTCGTGCGCGACTCCAACCTCGGCTACGAGCCCGAGGGCACCTACGGCTACGTGCGCTGCCTGGAGCACGGCGTGCCGAACCCGCTGGTGCGCTGGCACTACCACGAAGAGTACGAGCTGCACCTGATCATCGAGACCCGCGGCAAGGTGTTCGTCGGCGACTACATCGGGCATTTCGAGCCGGGCCACCTGGTGCTGACCGGGCCGCGGCTGCCGCACAACTGGATCTCCACCGACATCCCGCCCGAGGGCGTGCCGCTGCGCGACGTGGTGCTGCAGTTCTCCGACGAGCCGCTGCGCCGCGCGACCGACCTGATCCCCGACCTGCGCGACGTGCTGCCGCTGCTGGAGCGGGCGCGCCACGGCATCGAGTTCTTCGGCATGAGCGACCGCGCGCGCGAGCGGCTGGTGCGCATCCGCAGCCTGCACGGGCTGAAGCGCTTCACCGAGTTCCTCGAGTTCCTGGGCGAGCTGTCGGAGTGCAGCGACTACCGGCTGCTGTCGAGCATGCCGCTGCAGAGCTTCGACGACGACACCTCGCTGGCGCAGATCAGCGCCATCGTCGACTACATCACCGAGAACAGCGCCAACCAGTTCTCGATGGCCGAGCTGAGCCGGCGCGTGGGCATGAGCGAGAGCCAGTTCTCGCGCTACTTCCGGCGCGCCACCGGCAACACCTTCACCGATTTCGTGAACCGGCTGCGCGTGACGCGCGCCTGCCAGCTGCTGATGGAGACCGACCGGTACATCACCAACGTCTGTTACGACGCCGGGTTCAACAACGTGGCCAACTTCAACCGGCGCTTCCTGGAGATCAAGGGCATGACGCCGAAGGAGTTCCGCAAGCAGGGCGAAGCGCGGTTCGGCAGCAAGTAGCCCGGGTGGCAACCCGGGAACGCCCGGGATTGGAGGACACCCCACCCCGGTGCACACTCGCGCGCATGCCTGCCCTCGCCCCTGCCCCCGTCCGCCAGCGCGTCCTCGTCGTTGACGACGACCCCGACCTGCGCGCTTCGCTGGACGACGCGCTG